>TARA_R110001592_G_scaffold178075_1_pt1 | contig 15434 bp, 10 predicted proteins | sample TARA_R110001592 | Tara Oceans TARA_R110001592 (sample SAMEA4398387) | marine metagenome | biome: Polar Biome; feature: [SRF] surface water layer (ENVO:00010504); material: water (ENVO:00002006), including particulate matter (ENVO:01000060) such as... | depth 5 m
TTATGGCAGTAAAAGGACCTAAAAAATTCACAACAGAAGAACTTCAAGAACTTCAAAATCTACAAGAAGAAATTAACACCTTATCTTATCAATTTGGGCAATTACAAATTAGTAAAATAAAATTACAAGAACAAGAAGATTATTTAAAATCCCAACTTAGTTCTTTAAGTAAAAAAGAAACTAATACAGCTCAAAAATTAACAAATAAATATGGAAAAGGAAATCTTAATTTAGAAACTGGAGAATTTATCCCTGTATAGTAGTTTTTAAAAATTATCTTATATTTATTGGCGATTAGGGATTAAAACTTAATCGCCCGTTTTGGTTTGGTTTGTGATTTCTTTTCATATTTATATAGGAACAAACCCATGAATAAAAACATAATTTTAAAATAATACAAAAAGATGGCAGAACAAATAATTTCACCAGGTGTATTTACAAAAGAAAATGATCTTTCTTTTTTACCTCAAGGGGTAGAAGCAATTGGAGCAGCAGTTGTCGGTCCAACAGTAAAAGGACCAGCATTTCACCCAACAATAATAAGAAGTTTTTCAGAATTTGAAAGAAAATTTGGAGGATTAAGTAATGATACTTTTGTACCAAACACAGTAAGAGAATATATAAGAAGCGCAGGCGCTGTAACAGTAGTAAGAGTATTAGCCGGAGGAGGTTATACCTTCACAACGGGTACAAATTCACCAATTGCAATTGGAGTAGGTGGTGATAGAGCCTCTACATTATTAACTTTTTCTAACGCTCCAGACGCAGCTGATGCAATAACACTTATTGCTGCAGATGGAACTACAGCAACATTAACGGCACATGCTTCAGCAACTTCAGGAACAACTTTTAGTAGAGCAGCAGCTGATAATGGTGTAGATGCTTTACAAACAGCCATTACAACTAATTTTGGTACTAAATTCATTATGAGTCAACCAACATCAACATCTTTATTGTTAACTCAACAAATTCCAGGAACTAAAGGTAATACAGCTGTTGTACATGATTTAACTAATGTAACTGCAGTATCTTCAGCAGGAGGAGCAAATGTATTTGGTGGTGGTACAGATAAACTAATCACGGGTATAATTTACCCATCTATGTACCCAGGTACTCCAGATTTAAGTGAATCTACATTAGAAGGAAATACAGCTGGTTATGGATCAGCATCACTTAGTGCAAGTTTTGCAATTAATTTAAAAGGACTTACAGGAGGTGCAGGAGCTACATCAGGTACTGATTATTCTGCTTCATTAAACCCAGCAAATAATAATTATTTATTTAAACAAATAGGATATAAACCATCTGTTAGTAAAACAGGAGCAGTAGCATTTGAAGGTACACCAGGTTATTCATATATAGATTTTAAAAACTTAAATACTGATTTTGTAGCTAATCAAAATGTATCAGGATATCAAGCAGGTAATACAAGTAGTATTTTTATGTCTGAAGCTACTTCAAATATAACATTTAATGGTAATAAAGCATATACAGAAGGATACTCATGGGCTTCTACACCAACAGTTGTTTCAGGATATTTAGATCCAGGAAAAGATGCATCAAAAGTTCAAGAATTATTTTCATTCCATACTTTAGCACACGGTACATCATGTAATATGGATTATAAAATATCTATATTAAACCAAAAAACAATATCAGATATTGATGGAGAAGAACAATATTCTACATTCTCTGTACAAGTTAGGAAATATAGTGATAAAGATAAATCCCCATCTGTATTAGAAACCTTTAATGGATGTAATTTAAATCCAGATTCTTCAAATTATATAGCTAAAAAAATAGGAGACAGATACTCACATTATAATTCAACAGTAGGTAAAATGGAAACTCTAGGTAGTTATAATAACTTATCAGGTTATATTAGAGTAGAAATGAATGATGCAGTAAATGAAGGTTCAACTTCACCAAAACTTTTACCTAAAGGATTTAAATCAGTAATGAATCCAATAGCAACAACTTCATGGTATTCAGGAAGTAATACAGGTGATATAGCTTACCCATCAGCTTCGTATGAAGGAACACAAGTAGTTGGAGGAAATTATAGTTCTAAAGCATGTTTAGGTTGGAAATTTGATGATAAAAGAACAGATAACAGCAACTGGATTAAACCAATAGATTCTACTCAAGAAACTAATATAGCAGGTAATTTTAATGTAGATGATCATCATGGTCACGCAAGCGCAACTTATTCACTTTCATTAAGTGCTTCAATAGATTCAACAGGAGCAACTGGTCCTGAATCTTCTCAACTTAAATTTTCAATCCCTTTCCAAGGAGGATTTGATGGATTAGCACCTTATACCCCTAAATTTACAGGAGCAGAAACTACATTAGCAGGTACTTATACAGGAGGAACAAATATATTTGGATTTGATTTAAGTACAACAGCAAAAGCAGGATATACAGCTTATAAAAAAGCATTAGATATTCTTTCAAACCAAGATGAATGGGATATTAATATGTTAGCTATACCAGGTGTTTTAAAAGAATACCATTCTGTCGTAACTCAAGCAGGTATTGATATGGTTGAAGATAGAGGAGATGCTTTTTATGTAATGGATTTATGTAACGCAAAAGCCACAGTAAACACAGCTGTATCCAAAGCAGAAGGAATAGACACCAACTACGCCGCAGTATATTATCCATGGGTTAAAGTGCAAGGAGCTACAAAACCAATGTTTGTACCACCTTCAGTAATTGTACCAGGAGCTATAGCAAAATCAGATCAAATTGGTCAAGGCGAATGGTTCGCACCAGCAGGTTTAAATAGAGGTGTATTAGGAAATGTTATAGAAGCTAAAAACAGATTAAACCAATCTGAAAGAGATAGATTATATGAAGAAAGAATTAATCCAATAGCTACATTCCCAGGAATCTCAAGCCCGTGTATTTGGGGTCAGAAAACACTTCAAGTAAGATCAACAGCCTTAGATAGAATTAATGTTAGAAGATTATTAATTGCAGTTAAGAAATTTATAGCAAGTTCTTCTAAATTTTTAGTATTTGAAGCTAACACAGCAAAAACAAGAGCAAGATTTTTAAATATTGTTAATCCATATTTAGAAGGAATTCAACAAAGACAAGGATTATTTGCATTTAGAGTACAAATGGATGGATCAAATAATACACCAGATGTAATAGATAGAAATCAATTAGTAGGTGGAATATTTTTACAACCAACTAAAACAGCAGAATTTATAGTACTTGATTTTAATATACTCCCAACAGGAGCAACATTTGATGCATAAAAATAAAAAAGTATTATATTTATAACGGAATAAAATAAAACAAGAAAAATGGCAATATACGACGTAAATGAAATGATGTTCACAGCTTTCGAGCCTAAATTACAAAATAGGTTTATAATGGAAATTGATGGCATCCCAGGATATTTAATTAAAAAAGTATCTAGACCAAGTGTTACTTTTGGAGAAGTAGTTCTTGATCATATTAATGTTAAAAGAAAAATTAAGGGTAAAGCAAATTGGGACAATATTACTTGTGATCTATATGATCCAGTAACACCATCAGGGGCACAAGCAGTAATGGAATGGGTTAGATTATCTCATGAATCAGTTACAGGTAGAGATGGTTATTCTGATTTCTATAAAAAAGATATTGATATTTTTACTTTAGGTCCTGTAGGAGATGTTGTTGAACAATGGAAATTAAAAGGAGCATTTGTTTCTAATGCTAATTTTGGAGATGGAGATTGGACATCAGATGCACCTATGAATATTTCAATTACTATTGTAATGGACTACGCTATCTTAAATTACTAAGATATTATTTATATAAGAAGAAAGCGCCTTTTTGGCGCTTTTTTTTATTTTACATATATGTATATCTGAACTAGTTTTAAAAATAAAAATAACGTTATGGAAAAAAAACAAACATTCCCCTCAGAAAAGGTTACCTTGCCTTCAAAAGGTCTATTATATCCTAAAGAATCACCATTATCTAAAGGATCTATAGAAATGAAATATATGACTGCTCGTGAAGAAGATATATTAACAAATCAAAATTACATCCAAAAAGGAATAGTAATAGATGAATTACTTAAATCACTTATCCTTACTGAAGGAGTTGATTATAATGATTTATTAGTAGGTGATAAAAACGCAATAATGGTAGCAGCTCGTATCTTAGGATATGGAGCAGATTATTCTTTTACTTATAATAATGAACAACATACTATAAACCTTACAGAAATTAATGATAAATCAATGGATGAATCTTTAATAAAAGATAGTAAAAATGAATTTCATTTTACTTTACCTACTTCTAAAGTTGAAGTTACTTTTAAACTTTTAACTCATGGTGATGAAAAAACATTAGAAGCTGAGATTAAAGGATTAAAAAAATTAAATAAAACATCATCACCAGATGTATCAACAAGAATGAAACATATGATTACAGCGGTAAATGGAGATGTTGAAAGAAAAACAATTAGAGAATTTGTTGATAATACATTATTAGCAAGGGATGCAAGGAAATTAAGAAATTATTCATCTGATATTCAACCAGATGTTGATTTATCATTTGATTATGAGGATATTAGAGGGGATTTACAAAGAGTAGATATTCCCATTGAAGTCGGCTTTTTTTGGCCTGACGCCTCAGTATAGGAGTATCCTATTTTCCCAAGTGCATGATCTGGTGTACCATGGCGGTGGTGGATTCATACATTCAGAAGTATACAACATGCCTACTTGGCTTAGACGTTTTCATATTCAAAAGATAAATGAACACGTAAAAAAACAAAATGATGAAATAGAAGCACCTAAAACAGGTAAATCTAACACATCTAATACGACGAAGGGACCAAATATATCTCCCTCTTCAAAATATAACTTTAAGAAATAGATATCGTAAGATATCTTTTTTCTTTTCATATTTATAATGGAATAATATATTATGTCAGAACAAGATAAAAAATTAGAAGCAGAAAAGTTAAGACTTAAACAAGAACAACTTAATGTCGATAAACAAATTCTTGCTATTTTAGCTAGAAGAAGTGGATTATCAGAAGATGAAATTAGACTTCAAAGAGAATATGCTAATGTATTACAAGAACAAGCCAAACATTTAGATTTTTCTGTTAATCAAAAAAGAAGAATAAAAAGTATATCAAAAAGTTTAAATGACTTAGCTGAAAAAGCATATACTTTTGATGTTCGAAGTTTAGGTATTACTACTAAAGCTTCTAAAATTGAAAAACAAATAGAGGATTCTCAACAAAAACAAAGATTATTATCTTTACAAAAAAGAAATGTAAGTAAAGATATAGCAGCCCTTCAAGAAAAACAAGCTAAAAGTGCAAAAGGTTTATCTGATCAAGAATTAAAAAACCTTCAAGATAAGATAAATTATCAAGTAAATCTTAATAGTACTATTGATAGCCAAGTAGCACTATCAAGTAGAGTAACACAAGAACTACAAAGACAAGCAGAAGCAGCTAACGAAATTGAAAATAATAAAATAGCCAATTCCTTTGGTGTTATGGGTAATGTATTAGGGAAGATTCCTCTTCTTTCTAATTTTGCCCCAGGATTTAAAGATGCAGAAGCAGCAGCTAGAAGTGCAGGAGCCGAAGTAACTTTATTTAGTAAAGGTATGATGGATGCCTCTGATTACACCATGAAAAACATGGATAAAATGGGGCCAGATGCTAGAGTTGTATCTACAATGGACGCAGATAAAGTTGCAAAATTAGAACAAGCTGCAGCTAAAGCACAAGCTAAATTAGATAAAGGTGGTTTAAAAAAGGGAGAAGCAGAAAAGCTTCAAAAAGTTGTACAAAAGGGAGGAGATGCTGAAGTAGGTAAAGAAACTACATTATATGGAGCAGCAGCCAAAACTGCTTTAGAAGCAGGAACTGGTGATTTAAAAGGAGTTAATAAACAACTTTTAGAAATGAAAGCGGGATTTGCTGCAATAGCAAATGAAGTAGGAAAATTAGTGTTGCTTGCTTTAGTTAAAGCTATGTTTGATGCTAATCAACAAATGACTGATATAAGAAGAAATATAGAAGTATCAGGAGTTGAAGCATTTAAACTTCATGTACAATTCCAAGGAATTGCAGCTATGACAGGCGACGCACGAGTTAATTTAAAAAGTCTTTTTGCAGCATCAAGTGCTTTAAATAGTTCGTATGGCACAGCTTTAATGTTTAATGAAGAAACATTAAAAACATCTGCTAAATTAATAGATGCTAAAGTATTAGAAGGAGAAGCAGTAGCTAATTTATCTATGCAGTCTAGAATAAATGGGCAAACAATAGAACAGTCTATAAAATCTCAAGAAAAAGCTGTAAATTCAGTAAATAAAGAAAATAAAACTAGAATTTCTTTAAGGGGAGTAATGAAAGAATCAGCTAAAGTAAATGGACAAATAGCAGCTCAATTACAAGGTAATCCAGAAGCAATAGGAAGAGCTGTAACTCAAGCTAAAGCTTTAGGTATGGAACTTAATGAAGTAGCAGCTGCAGGTAAACAAATGTTAGATTTTGAATCATCTATAGAAAATGAACTAACAGCTGAATTAATGTTAGGTAAACAACTTAATCTAGAAAAAGCAAGATTAGCAGCATTAACAGGTGATTATGAAACACTAACTCAAGAAATTAATAAAAATGTAGGAGATTTTGGTGATTTTACTCAAATGAATGTACTTCAACAAGATGCTTTAGCAGCTTCTGTTGGTATGACTTCGGACCAATTATCAAACCAATTAATGAAAAAAGCTAATTTAGAAGAATTAGCAAAAGAAGCTTTAGCAAGAGGAGATAAACAGCAATATTTAGACTTAACAGCTCTAAGTACTCAAGAAAAAATGGAAAAATTAGTACTTAAAGTACAAGATGCCTTTATAGGAGTTGCAACTGCATTACAACCTATAACATGGGCTTTAGGGTTTATATTAGACATATTATCTACTTTACCAGGACAAATATTAGTAGTAGTAGGTGCAATATCATTAATGGTTAAAGCAGCTAAAGCATTTAAAGTAATGGAAACTTTAGGAGCTGTAGCTTCTATATTTAAAGGTGCTTTCTCAAAAGGAGGACACCCATTAGCAGCTTTAACTATAGCATTAGGATCAGTAGGTGCTATGATGGTAGCATTTAATAAAGTACAAAGTGCAGGGGATGTTATGTCACCAGCTGATGGTAAAACTCAAATATCAACAAAAGAAGGAGGATTATTTGAATTATCTAAAAATGACGATGTAGCAGCAGGACCAGGTATTTTAGATAAATTAAAAAGCAAAGCAATGGGATTAGTGGGGGGACTAACAGGAGGGGGAGGAATAGAATCATTAGCTAATGCTTTTAATAATTTAATATCAATAGTAACTAGTAAATTTGATTTACTAATACAAACAATTACAGAAAAACAAGGTGAAGGTAATAATCTTCAAAAATCTACATCTGAAAATTTAACTAATAATTTATCTACTCTAGCTGCTACTCAAAATAAAAATGAATCCATACATAAAAAACTAGCAATGGGAATGGTAGCAGCATCTATGGGAATATTTGGTATAGGTGCTACTACAGCAATATCATCAGATGTAATTTCAGATACAAATACAATTAAACCAGGACAAGAAGAAACTATATCAAAACCAGCTGAAAATGAAAAAACAATTGCTGTTTTAGAATCAAAACTTGAAGATATAAGAAAATTATTAGCACAAAAACAAAATATGAATCTAAATGTAAAATCTACAATGAAATATGATTCTTTTGCTGAAAATAATGCATCTTATTCTGGTGGAAAACAATCTCAAGAAGCAGTAAACAGTTCTGATTTTATTTAATATGTATAATAGAACAATAACCAAAAACAAAAATTATGGCACATAATAGCGTACATGGACCAGTTGAGGTCCCAAATAACACAGGACCTTATGGTAATCCTACAAACTTATTACATTCTAAATCTAGTCTTTCTTTATTAGGAAATACAACATCTATTGAATCAATGGATTTTCAAGAAGGCACAGCAGAATACAATAGAGGATTATCTAGTGGAGATGCAAACCCATCCCCTTTTGACGTTTCTGGTAACACAGGAGAAGAAGGTCATTTAGTAGATTTATTAACAAAAAATATTGAAAGTACTAGATTAAATTCTCCCTCACCTGCTCAATCACCTCAATATATGGGTCCAGGACCTTCAGGTGATTTAGATTTAGAAGGGGAAGACCCAACAACAACGGGAGGTGCTATCCCAGTGTTTACTACTGGTTTAGGCCCAAATGATGGAAAAAAACTCCCAGGCACTTCAGAAGATTTACATGTAGGAATGCTGCACTCAACTTATAGTTATACTCATGCTGCTGGTACTCCTTGGCAAACAGATGCACAAGTAGGAAATACACCATCTTTATCTCCATTTCAAGACTTAACAGACGAATTTGTAACAGGACCTTTAGGAAGCCCTGCAGATATGAAACCATCATGGGATTATAAAGGTTCCGGCCCTTCTGACGGAAGATACTAAAAATATAAACTAAATGGGTCTAAAACAACTCCTTGCAGACTTATCAACTAATCCTGCTGGCCTTGAAGAAATCTTAGAGGGCAATGTAGGAGCGTCATCTAACATTCTTACTTTATCAGATGATTATGGTTTAGGAAATAGTGGCCACACTATTACTTTTACTCAAAGAAACATGCCTTGGGGAGATTTTGGAGCTTCTGATAATAAACCTTTAATAACTCAAGCGGCTTTTAGTCAAGAGAGGTTTGATGATCTAACAGAATCACCAGAAACACCTAATGATGTTGCTGATATCTCAAGAGGTGGAGGAGGAGGATTCCGAAGAGGTGTAGATTATGTTAGAATAAATAAATGGATGTTTGGCACCACAACAGGAAGAGGGTGGCAATTAAAACAATTGGGACTCCAATTGATGAATCCACGATTAAATGCTCCACAAACAAATGCATTAGATACTTTTACAAATAGTTTTACAGATTTGTTAGGAAATGGAATTAAAGACCCCAACCAATTTGAATATAATTTAGGAGTAAATACAGGTATATCTACTTTATTATCTGGAATAGCAGCTATACCTAGAAGTGGAATAATACCTACTAAAAATCCAGGATATATAGACGCAGGTTTTAAACCTAGTCAAATGTTTGTAGAACCAGATAATAGAGATCCAGAATCTTTAGCAGGAGAAAAAAATAGACTAAAATTTTTATTTGATAATAAAATAAGTGGATGGCAAGGGGGAGGAGCTGATACTGGATTATTAGCTGATATAGGATTAGGAGGTAATCAAGCTTTATCAAATGCTTTATCATCAATAAATAAGTTGTTAGGAGTAGAGGGAGAAGAATTATATTCTTATATAGGAGGACCTGGATCTAGATTAGGAATAGGAAGAACAAGAATAGGAAGATATGTTGTTTCTACTAAAGGAAACGATGGTAAGGCATTTAATGATTTAGGTTTTTATTCTCCTACTACATATTCTGGGTCTTTAACCCAAGAGGCAGGAATACAAAGCCCTAATGATAAAAAATCTCCTTTAGGAGAAGTATATACTGAATCTCAACCTCATAACTTTTTAAGGTTAATGAGTGGTGGTGCGTTTGATAATCATCATCCTTTCTTTAATTGGAATATATCAAATATAAAAGTAGGAACAACTGATACAAAAAGAACATACCATAGAGAAAGCAGATTAGGAACAGGAAATCCAGGAAATTCAAGAAAAAAATCAGAAGTAGGAACAGTATTGAATAAGCGTACACCATTAACTAATAAAGATGGTACTATTAATTATAAAGCTTTTGTACCTGAAGGTATAGATAAAGTTAATGCTTTAGATATTCATAAAGTTAAAAGTAACAAATTTACGGATGTCGCTTACAGAGATTTAATAAGATTTAGAATAGAAGCTATAGACAATAATTCCCCTAGTAACGCATTACATTCAGATGTAATGTTATTTCGTGCTATTTTAGATGATGTATCAGATAATTTTTCAGCTGAACATAATAGTTTTAAATACAATGGTAGAGCTGAAGAATTTTATTCATATAAAGGATTTAAAAGAAATATATCTGTATCTTTTAAAGTAGCAGCTCAATCTCGTCACGAAATGATGCCTATATACAGAAAATTAAATTTTTTAGTAAGTAATACAGCACCAGATTATAGTAGTACTCACGGAAGAATGATGACACCTTATGTAAGATTAACTGTTGGAAGTTGGATGAATAGAATACCAGGAGTAATAAGTTCAGTAGGTTTAAAATGGGCAACAGATTATCCTTGGGAAATTAATATGGATGGTCCTGAAGATAATAGCCCTGATATGTTAGTTTTACCTCATGTTTTAGATGTATCTCTTGACTTTATACCAATCCATAATTTCTTACCTAGAAAAGGAAAAGACGTACCATTTATATTACCTAACCACACAGGTATTGATGGAAACTTATTCCCAGAACAACAATGGTTAAAAGATGTTAAACCTGAGGAGGGAGGAGATACAACTTTAAATGTAGTAAAAAAATATTTAACTAAAAAACCTCAAGCAAGAATATCAGAAGGAGGATGGTCACAATATAAAGATAATACTTTTGGTGACGATAATGATACAATGTCTGGAGGAGAACCACTATCAGAAGGATCTGCTTAAATATAAATTATGCCACTTAGAATAGAAAAAATAGGAATAAAAGTAAAATCAGGGAGAAAAATTTATAAACCTATAAAATACCCAGAAATATCCCCTTCAATAGATGATATTTATGTTATAACTACTGTTAATGATAGACTTGACTTATTAGCTAATCAGTTTTATAATAATGTAGATTATTGGTGGGTTATAGCTAATGCAAATCCTAGTATTATAAAAAGAGATAGTTTTCTTTTAAAACCAGGTTTAGAAATTAGAATTCCCCAAAATATCGCAAAAATATTTCAAGATTTTGAAAGAGAAAATAAATAAATGTTATGTCTATATTTACCCAAACATTCGCTAAATTTGTTACAGACCAATTAACAGATAGAGAATCTATACTCTCTATAGGAGAAACTCTAGATTCAAGTAGAATAGGAAAACCAAAGAAAAAATACCCAGCAGGAGCTTTTTATACAAATACAGTTGAAAGGCAATGTTATCTTAGAATGTCTTCCGGAGTAGATTTGAATAAGGAAGGAGAAAGAAATATTTTAAAAAAAGGTTCATTAATTGAAAAAGAATGGAAAGGAGAATATTTAGCTAGAAATTGGGTATTAGAAGGAGGTGTACCCGTTCCTGGGTTTGTAACAGATGAAAATTTAACTACATTAAATGAAAAAAGGGGAAAGGAAAATGAAACAAGAAAAAAACAAGGATTAAAAGAGTTAGATTCATTTGAAGTAGGAGATCAATTTAGACAAGCTCAAAGGGGAGGTTTTACAAATCAACCAAATAGATCTTATGGAGATCCTGCTACTCGTTCAGACCAATCTATTGATGAAGATGGTTATGGTATAGTACCAATGCCTGGTATTATTGATGCTAATATTAAGACTAAATCAGCTTATGGTTCTCTTCGTGAAGCAAAAGTAGAATTTATATGCCACAATAGACGTCAATTAGAAGTATTAGAATTACTTTATATGAGACCTGGATACACTGTTCTTTTAGAATGGGGGTGGGTCCCACATATTAAAAGAATTAAAGGAGGAGCAATAAAATCTTCAGATTTTTTTCCATTAGAAGAATTTTGGGATGGAAGTATGGATTATGGTGATTTAAATACGCTTATTTATTTAAAAAGAGAAGAAGCACAAGGTAATTATGATGCTATGTTAGGGTATGTTAAAAACTTTGAAATTAAAGTTAGAGAAGATGGAGGTTATGATTGTTCTACTACACTTATAGCAATGGGAGAAATATTAGAAGGTATAAAAGGTAAAAGAAACTTTCCTCCTTTTAAAAGTGGAGAAGACGAAGAATCTAAAGTGTATGACAATTTTGAGGTATATTTAATGGCATGTCAACAATATTGCACAGCACTAACAGATAAAAATGACGCAGCTAAAAGAGGCACTCTTAAAAGATGGTGGCAAAGTGGTATGGGGAAAACATCAAATTATTACGCTTTAAATGCAAATGATCCTTGGAGACATGATGTTTCTTCAAAATTTTCGGAAGCTTTTAATGAGTTAAATGCTGTATTAGATGTTTATTCAATGGGAACAGAACATGAAACAGTAGAGGAAGAGGCAGAATTTACATGGGATGAAAAATGGTATGCTAATATAAGTAGTGTAGCTATATACCAATGGGCTAAATCTAAGATAGTTGGTTCAGGAACAACTATGAAAAACAAATCATTATTAGATCATTTTCTTATACACAAAACAGAACCTTTAGGTTTAAGAGGAAGTAGTGAACCAAGTGATTTAAATGAAGCTCAAGACCATTATATAAGATGGGATCTTATGGTAGAAATATTAAATCATTTTGTAATAGAAGATAATGGAGATAATAAAAAACTTTGTGAGTTATCATATGTAAATGAAACACAAGAGTCAAGTGCAGATTCAGGAGTATATTTAGAATATTCAAATTATCAATTTAATCCCGCTGTTAAAATTCCTTTAGCAACTAAGTTTGGAACAGGAGAAGTAGATTTAACATCATTAATGGATATAAGTGTAAACCCAAAATTTTTACTTCCTCACCAAATAGCTGCTTCCTCAGGAGAAGGGACACGAGATGTATTAATATTAGGAAAAAAGAAATTTGCAAAAAATGGATTTGATGTAAATGGAAAACCTCAAAATACAATAGCTGCAAGAGAAAGAGCAATAGGACTTGTATACATATCTGTAGATCATTTATTAGAAACATACAGATCAATGAGATATTCAGGTACGGGAGATAATGAAAAGTTTTCACTTTTAAAATTTATTAAAAAAATATGGGAAGAGGATATAACGGGAGCATGTGCAGGAACTCATAATTTTATACTTCAATGTCCTAATAATATAGGAAGAATAATTGATGTTCAATATCAAGGAGGTTTAAAACCAGAAGATTTATATCAAGTAAAAATTCAAAATAAAAATTCAATAGTAAGAGATTTTAATTTTAATACTACTATAGATAAAAAATTAAGTTCAACTATTGCAATAGCTGCTCAAGCTCCTAAATCAATATCTTCTTTAGACCAATTATCATTTGCTGCTTTTAATAAAAACATTAGTAATAGATTTGTAAATGTTGAAATGGATGCAGATAAAGCAAAAGAATATAGAATTAAATTAGAAAAAGATGTAAATAAATTAGCATATGATCTTTACATATATAAACAAAGTATAGTAGATAAAAAGAACGCTCAAGATACAACAGATGAATCATCAAAGGCAGGATCTATAAGTATTACTAACGCAGTAAATAAACTTCAAAGTCTTGAATCAAAAGTAATAGAATTAGGTATGACTTACCCTTTAGTTCAACATAGAGAAGACCCTAATTTAATAAATATCCCACCAGAAGAAGGAAGTATTGAGGCCTTAGCAAACAATCAAGATAATTATCCTAGACCTCATGATTTTGCAGGTCAAAGAAGACCGGATGCTAATGTATCTAAATCAACTATAATCCCTTTAAAATTTAATGCACAATTAGATGGTATAGGGGGTTTAATAATAGGAAATGTATTTAGAGTAGAAAAAGAAAAATTACCTAAAGGATATCAAGGAGATGATATAGCATTCGCTTTATTTGGTATAAACCATAAAATAAATAATGGTCAAGATTGGGTAACAGAAATCTCAGGACAGTTATTATTATTAAACCATTCAGATTTAGGAAAAGACCAAATAAACACACAATCATATACTAATAGTGAACTTTTATCTCATGGAATGGATTCATACGCAGGTCTTATTGAAGGAAGAATGCCAATATTTGTAGATCAAAATAATATATTTTCAGGGGGAAGAGGCCCAAATGCTCAAAAATTAGTAGATTTTTGTGATAATGTATATCCTGTAAAATTATTTGACCCCTCTAACACTACAGGAGATGAAATTTGGGCAGCAGATAGATTAGATGGATTTTTAACTGAAAAAGTAGGATCTTCAGATGGTACAGATCCTCTCCCTCAAATAGATAGTAATGGAGATTTAGCAGCTGATTTTACTGCTGTGTGTAGACAATTATTTAGAAAATTAAAAGATATGAGTAATAGCCCTAGACATGATTCATCTTTATTTAATAAAAAAGATAATTTTCATATAATGATTACTGGAGGAAATGATAAATTTCATGCTAATAGTAACAGTAGACATAAAATAGGAAAAGCTTTAGATTTTGTAATTGTACCTCATGAAAATGCTACAACAAGTCCTAATGAAAGTGTTATAATGTTATTTGATAATTTATTAACAAAATTTATGGCAGCTAATAATGGTCGTTTTACTTATATAAATGAATATACAGATCCTACAAAAAACGCTTCAGGAGATCATTTTCATATATCTTGGAATGCACTTGCAAACGGTGTAGGTGGTGTAGAACCTGCTGCAAAAGCAAAATATCAAGAAGCAATAACAAAACATCCTAATTGGACATGGGAAGGAACAGGAGAAGAACAAAAAATGACAGGAGGAGGAAGTAAAGATTATTTATTTGATGTTGAATTTTTATATGAAGAAGTACAAGCATAAATAAAATGGGATATTTACCTAAATCAAAAATAAAAAAACAAGAGACTCCAGGAGGAGAATTTATAACTAAATTTAACAAAAGGAATTATATAGGACCTTATATAGAATCTAGTGATGGTACTTTTTATGCAGGGCATAATTCTACAAATTTATCACAAGAACTTATAAGACCTCCTAGAATATATAATAATTTTGGTGATTCTGAGGATGTTAGAAAATATAAAAATTTAAAACCTAATCCTTACGAAAAATTAGCTCAAACAAAACCAATTGTAGGTTCAAGACCAAAACCAACAAAAGAAGATTACGAACAAGGATTTTTTGTAAGATATTATATAAAAAGAACAAACACAGAATCTCAATATACTGAAATAGATGCTGAAACTTTTACATCAATAAAAAATAAAGATGCTATATATGATTATAATTTATATGATTATGGAGCTATAAAATGGGCTTTACAAGGAAACACAGAAATAATTAATAAATTACTTATAGAAAAAGAAAGAAAAAATTTCCCTAATTTACATACTTTATTTCCTATACTTAATGAATTTAAAAAAGCTGAAGAAGAAATAATTGAGATACCTTCCACTCCTAGTTTTACTTATAATTATCCTTCATCTGGTGGTTCTTCTGGTGGTGGAGGAGGTGGTTATTAAATAAACTTTTATTACATTGGTAAGGTATGTTCTACCTTATCGAAACAAAAAA
>TARA_R110001592_G_scaffold362933_1_pt1 | contig 15432 bp, 12 predicted proteins | sample TARA_R110001592 | Tara Oceans TARA_R110001592 (sample SAMEA4398387) | marine metagenome | biome: Polar Biome; feature: [SRF] surface water layer (ENVO:00010504); material: water (ENVO:00002006), including particulate matter (ENVO:01000060) such as... | depth 5 m
TTACTAATTTCATAGGCGTACGCTTTCAATATTTGATCAACCACTATAACAAGCGACGCAATAATCGTCATTTGAACAATAATACGAATACTAGAAGGTATTTGAGCCCTAATAGTAGCAATAAACAAGCTTGACATGCCTGTTACAAAACTTACTGCCAAGCCCATAACGATAGATAACTGCATACTGGTAGTTACCGCAAGCGCGGAGCAAATACCGAGAATTTGCAGAGCAATAGGATTATTGGTAAATATAGGTTCAAAAAGAACTTTTTTTACACGTGATTCGCTCATCGTCTTAAACCTCCTTTCTCAGGCGGTTTAAGAAAGGCTGAAACCCATTCTTACCAACCCAGAATTGAATTAAATTTGTGACACCACGACTTGTTAATGTCGCACCCGCCAAACCATCCACTTTATAAGCTGCATTTTTAGTCGAACTATCAACAGATCCCTTTATTAACTGAATCTCAGGTTCATCACTTTTATCAAAATCGTATAGCTTTTTGCCTGGCCATAACGCTTTCCAACGCGGGTTATCTACTTCACCACCTAAACCTGGCGTTTCAGCATGCTCATAAAAACCTAAGCCTACGATGGTGTTTACATCTTTTTCCAGCGCAATAAAGCCACGAAGTGTTGACCATAAGCCATAACCGCTAACAGGTAGTATGATCGTTTTAAGCTTGTCATTCTGCTTGACCAAGTAGACTTTTGCATACTTGACACGACGCTTAATACTTGCAATATCCTGCTCTGCTGGTAATGAGTCAGATAAATTAGGATGTTTTGATGCTTTTCTTTGGTCATAAGCTAAAGCTGTTTTTCGTCCGACAACTTCAGGTTCAACATACAAGCCCGTGTCGAGATCGACTAATTTCGCTTCAATTTTAGAAAAAGCCGCTTCTACATCAGCAGCATTGTGGTCTTCTTGAAGCAAACCCGCAGCGGCTAAAATATTCATTTTCAAGTTAAGCGCCTTATTGATTTCCTGTGTTGGCTTCAATAAGACAACAGAACCAGCAATCACGACTGAACATACAAGACACAACAAAAAGGCTACCAGTAATGTTTTTTGGGTCGATTCTTTTTTAGACACGTGCCAACCTCCGCTTAATATTTGCCTGAACAACCAAGTGGTCAATGTATGGTGCAAAGAGATTTGCAAACAAAATTGCTAACATCATACCTTCTGGAAAGGCAGGATTAATGACTCTTATCAGTACAACCATAAACCCTATCAATGCTCCAAATACAAACTTACCCGTATCAGTCATGGATGCCGACACAGGATCAGTCGCCATAAAAATCATACCAAAACTAAATCCGCCTATAACTAAATGCCAGTAAGCAGGCACGGCAAACATAGGGTTGGTATCCGAGCCGACAATATTAAACAGTGTAGACATAGCGATCATTCCACCTAGAACACCGGCAATAATCCTCCATGATGCAATTTTCATGATCATTAATACTGCGCCACCAATCAAAATAGCTAGCGTAGACGTCTCACCAATAGAGCCTTGAGTCAAGCCAAAGAAAGCATCCAACCAAGAAACTTCTTGAGACAAACCTTCTACACCGGATGCTGCAGCAATGGCAAGTGATGTTGCGCCACTAAAGCCATCAACAGCAGTCCAAACAGCATCCCCGGACATTTCCGAAGGATAAGCAAAAAACAAAAAAGCCCTGCCAGTTAAAGCGGGATTAAGAAAGTTTTTACCCGTACCGCCAAAAATTTCTTTACCAATAACAATACCAAAAGATATACCTAGAGCAACTTGCCACAACGGCACATCAGGTGGACAAATTAGAGCAAACAGAATCGAAGTAACAAAGAAACCTTCATTGACTTCATGACGCCTGACAGTTGCAAACAGCACTTCCCAAAAGCCACCAACAATAAAAGTAACAGCATAAATTGGTAAAAAGTAGCTCGCACCATACACCAGGTTATGCAGCCAATTATTTGCATCGTGGCCGATAAAAAATAAACTATGCCAATCTGTAGGAATTGTTCCCGCACCCGCTGCAATAGCAGAGTTAGCTTGAAAACCAAGATTCCACATACCAAAAAATATAGCAGGGAACGTACAAAACCATACCGTGATCATGATTCTTTTTAAATCAATACCATCACGCACATGGGAAGTTGTTTTCGTTACACTAGATGGCGAATAAAAAATAGTGTCTACAGCTTCATATAAAGCAAACCATTTTTCATACTTTCCACCTTTTTCAAAGTGGTGCTCCACTTTATCAAAAATCGATCTTAGTCCCATGATTAACCCTCTTTCTCTATACGAGTTAAATTTTGCCTTAAAATTGGGCCATACTCGTATTTACCCGGACATACAAATGTACAGAGCGCTAAATCTTCTTCATCAAGCTCTAAACAACCGAGCAATTGCGCTTGCTCGGTATCCTCGACAATTAACGATCTAAGTAACTGTGTCGGCAATATATCTAAAGGCATAATTTCTTCGTATGCACCGATGGGCACCATGGCTCGCTCACTACCATTTGTCGTCGTGGTAAAGTTGAAAAGTTTTCCTGAGAACAGTTTAGAAATATAAATATTCATCACAGAGAATTTATTTATCCCTGGAGATAACCAGCCCATAAACTCTCTTTCTTTTTGATCTTCAATCAAAGATATCTGATTAGCGTAGCGACCAAGATATGAAACAACGCCCCTTGACGTTCTTCCACCTAAAACTGAGCCAGAAATGACTCGTACAGAACCTGAAGAAGACTCACCCAAGATAATTTCGTCTAAAGATGCGCCCACGCGGCTTTTGATAAGCCTTGGTTTTTTAACGACAGGGCCCGCAATTGAAAGAATGCGATCAACATACAATTCACCTGTCACAAAAAGTTTACCTATTGCAATCACATCCTGGTAACCGATTGACCATACCTGTTTTTTATCACTAGCTGGATCAAGAAAATGAATATGTGTTCCGGCATTTCCAGCAGGGTGAGGACCAGAAAATGATTCATTTACAAGCCTATCGGATGCATTTATTTTGATATTGCTTCCAGCTTTTGTACAAACAAAAACTTTCCCATCTGTTAGTTTTTCGACAACAGCTAGCCCATCATTAAATGCAGTAAGCTCTTCATTTATGATTACGTCAGGATCAGCAGCTAACGGATTGGTATCCATTGCAGTGACAAAAATTGAATTTGGCTTCGAATCAATTGCGGGAACCTTGCTATAAGGCCTTGTTCTAAAAGACGTCCACATGCCTGATTCAACAAGATTGGTGACGACTTGAGCTCTATTTAGCTTTGAAAGATCGGAAGCTTCAAATTTATCGAATTCAACAGCATCGCTACCTGACACTTCAACCACAATAGATTGAAATATTCTTTTTTCACCACGGTTAATTTCAATAATCTTACCGCATGCTGGAGAAGTATATTTTACGCCCTCTGTCTTTTTATCTTCAAATAACACTTGCCCTTTCTTTACTGAATCACCGACCTGAACTGACATTGTCGGTTTCATACCAGGGTAATCAAAACCGATTACAGCGACTTTGCTTACAATCTTGGTATCAGAAATTTTTTGCTCGGGCGAACCGGATATTGGAAGATCGAGGCCTTTTTTAATGTTGACCATTCATCCTGCCTAATCATGAGAAAAGTGAATTTTCCGCTATTCGGGTATACTGCTGCAAACAATTTATTAGCAATGCAGTACGACAACTATTGAAATATTGAAAACAAAAAAAAACAATAATTGACTATAACTGGAATAACGAACCTAAAAGCGATGACAATTATAGTGATGCGCTAGGCATATTGCTACATAAAGACTTAAAAATAACGGGGTTTTTACGCAAACCTTCCCGCTTTTTTTTCAATATACCCATTGAAGAGTAGCTTATATCCAAACAAAAAAAAGCCAGCAATTTAGCTGACCTTTAAGACATTTAATGTATTATTTTGGGAAACACGGATAATCAATCCCAGCCATCTGATTAACGATACGCACTACCTGCGCACTATAACCAAACTCATTGTCGTACCAAACATACAACACTAATCTCTTGCCACTTACAATTGTTGCGTTTGAATCAACAATACCTGCACGCCTTGAACCTACGAAATCTGTTGAAACAACCTCATCAGAAGTCAAATAATCAATTTGTTTCTGCAATTCAGAATGCAAAGAAACATGCCTTAAGTAGTCGTTTACGTCTTCAACATTTGTTGCATTAGTAATATTCAGGTTCAAAATGGCCATTGAGACGTTCGGTGTAGGAACGCGTATAGCATTACCTGTTAACCGCCCTTCCATTTTTGGAAGCGCTTTTGCAACCGCTTTAGCCGCCCCCGTCTCTGTAATAACCATATTTAAAGCCGCCGAGCGACCTCTTCTACTGCCTTTGTGATAGTTATCGATTAGATTCTGATCATTTGTATAGGAATGAACTGTCTCAACATGACCATCGATAATATCGAACTTATCATCAATCGCTTTTAACACCGGCGTGATAGCATTGGTGGTACAAGATGCTGCGGATAAAATTGTATCCGTACTTTCAATTTGATTATTATTTATACCGTAAACAATGTTTTTGATTGAAGCTTTACCAGGGGCAGTTAAAAGTACCTTAGCGACACCTTTTGACTTCAAATGCAAACCCAAACCAGCTTCATCACGCCAAATACCGGTATTATCAACCACTATCGCATTATCAATACCATACTGAGTGTAATCAACCTGGTCTGGCCCCGCTGAATAGATAACTTGAATTCGATTACCATTAGCAATAATGGTATTGGTCTCGGATTCTACAGAAATGGTTCCTTCAAACGGACCGTGAACAGAATCTCGACGCAGCAAACTGGCTCGTTTTTCCAGATCATTTGGCGCACCACCATTTCTAACAACGATAGCACGAAGGCGCAAATTTTTACCACCACCAGCCTTCTCAATCAGAATTCTCGCCAATAAACGCCCAATTCGCCCAAAACCATACAAAACCACATCTTTGGTTTGCTCTGCCTTGGCTTTATTAGACTCTGCATCATATTGACCAACAACATCAGAAAGCTCGGCTTTCAAGTATTCTTCTAAGGATACGTTTCCGGCAGCTTCTTTATACCTTACAGCCAACTTCCCGATATCAATTCTTGCATGCCCTAAATTCAAGGTGTCGATAACTTTAAGAACCGCATAGGTGTCATGAACCGATAATTCTTTTTCTTCAACCTGACGAACAAAACGATGAGATTTGAGAATTCCAATAACAGATTGACTAATAACAGCGCGACCATATATTGAAGTCACTACGTTATTTTGACGATATAAACGACCAATTAACGGGATCATGGCTTCTGCTGTTGTTTCACGATCGGTCCAATCTGAAAAACAATTATCAATCAACTCTTTACTCACGCTTAACACCTCATGTTTATTAATGCGCCCAATTTTGTGGCACATTATCCAGATATACACTTAGAGGTGCAACTTTGAAGCAACTTAAAACGCAAACTTTTATAAAAGATGGGCTATATTTAGTGGTGTAGTGTGAATTTAGACATTATTTAAGCCTCTTGCTTCCGATATAGTTCATAATCACTAAAATCTAATCACACAATAAAAACCAACTAACGAGAGAATAGCGTGTCTGAAATAAATGCCCTTGTTGTGGATGACTCATCCACATCAAGAATGCTACTAACTAAAATTTTGAAAAAAATGGACATTCACTGTGAGCAAGCCTCATCAGGTGAAGATGCTATTTCACAACTTTCTTGGTTTCATCCGGACTTCATTTTTTTAGATCATTTAATGCCTGGCATTGATGGATTTGAAACCTTAAAACTTATCAAAAAAAAACCGGACACTCAGAACATTCCAGTCATAATGTATACCTCTCAACATGCACACAAATATTATGAAGAAGCGCATGCATTAGGTGCAGCAGGTGTCATTTCTAAACAAATTGACCGTGACAAGCTATACCTAATGATTAGCCGCATTTGTTTAAATAAAACGGATGAAAAAGATGTGCCTACTATTTATCAAGAAGCTCAACGACATCTTGAGAGTAATATTAGAGAAACAAGCCACAGCAAAATACTGGCCAGACTGTCAACTCTAGAGACAGCTTATGAAGAGTTACATGATGAGAATAGAGCGCTAAAAATAGAACTAGCCCAAACAAGCCTGACTCAAGAAGAGTTAAAACTTAAGACACAGCATGTTTCATGGCCGCAAGTCATCATCACACTGTTTTTAGCGCTCGCTTTATTTGGCTCAACATTTACGTGGTTCACCACACAACGCATAGAAACCAGTTATATTGAAACGCAAAATAAAATCAACGCTATGGATCAATTAATTGATGAAATTCTCAATTATCTAGAATCTAAATCCTCAGGAAATTAAGAGGCATGCTGAAACCTATAAAGTTAGAAAAACTCTATCCGAAGCTAAGGTTTCTGATTATCGACGACTTTGAAAATTTCAGATCATCACTTCGTTTAATGCTATCATCGTTTGGTGCTTATCATGTCGATATGGCCAGCTCATCTGAAGAAGCTATGGACAAATGTCGCTTCAATTTCTACGACATAATTTTGTGTGACTATAATTTAGGCCAAGGTAAAAATGGCCAACAGATTCTTGAAGCCTTAAAAATAAGCAAACGCATCAAGCATACCCACTTGTTTATCATGATCACTGCAGAAACAGCTAAAGATGTGGTATTAGGTGCCCGAGAATATCAACCAGATGCATACATAGCCAAACCTATCACGCGAACTGTTCTGGAAAAACGCCTTGGACATTTAATTAAACAACAAAAAACCTTAAAGCCTATCAATAAAGAAATTGACCTGGAAAACTACTCAAAAGCGATATCACTTTGTCACCTTGAGTTAGATCAAAAAACCAAATATCAGTCATGGTGCTATCAGACACTAGGCCACCTTTATTTAAAGCTTGGTGATGCTTCAAATGCCATAAAGGTTTACGAAAATGTTCTAAAAAGTCGAGATTTACCTTGGGCTCATCTTGGCATGGGGCAAGCATTGCAGTTAAATCAAGACTATAAGTCAGCGATAGATCAGTTTGAAGCAGGCTTAAAACTAAACCCAAACTTAGTTGAAGCTTATGACGGTATTTCTGAATGCTATTTAAAATTAAACCAGCCTAAACTTGCACAAGAGTCTTTAAAAACAGCAGTTTTATTGTCCCCCAGGATGGTTCCTCGACAAGAAAAGCTCGGCAGTCTATGTCAGAAAAATCAAGATATAGTATCTGCAGCACTAGCATTTAGACATGCTATAAAATACGGTGAACATTCAATTCATGATAAAGCTGAGAACTACTTAAACTTAGGACGGAGTCTTTCAGACTGGAGCGAAGGCGATTTATCAAGCGAAGGCCAAGAACGCGCCAATGAAGCCATAGATGTTCTTGAAACACTTACTAATAAATTCTCTCTAAATGAAAATGCCTGTATTAATGCCACATTAATTGGCGCAAGAGTATACACCGGACAAGACAAAACCGAACTAGCAGACAAAAAACTTCACCAAGCAGAATGCGTGATTGAAGCTGAGAATTTAAGCTCAGAAGTAGGGCTGGAGCTTGCAAAAACACTCTACTCCATGGATCAACCTGAGCGAGCAGAAAAACTACTAATTGATCTTGCTAAGAAATTTGAAGATGATAATGAAATTCTTCTTCAAATAGAAAGTCTATTAGATGAACCGGAAAGTTTAATTTCAAGAAAACAAGCCAAAGAATTGAATAAGACAGGCATCAGATCTTTTGAACAAGGCGACCTGGAAGCCGCTATCGAGTCAATTGAAGCAGCACTTTCTTTTACGCCAAAGCATGCGGCACTTAATCTCAACCTGGTTCAAGTACTCTTAAAAAATTATGAGAAATCCAAGCAAAATATCAACATCACAAAAGCAAAAGCTTGTTTAAAGCGTATTGAACACATACCAGAACAACACAAGCAATATAAACGCATGAAATATTTGATTAAAACGATAAATCAATTAACAAATACCATTAATAGTGATACTGGAGTCAAACTATGAATTCCAAAAATCAACCCGATTTTTCCATGATCATTGCTTCCGCTGTTCATGACATGAAGAACTCATTGAGCATGCTCCTTCATTCAGTGGATCAGATGTGTGACGAACTCCCAGATGACTGGAAACAAAAAAACAATACCACGACCGTTAAATACGAAGCAGAAAGAGTGAATAGCTATCTAATTCAACTTTTAGGCCTTTATCGACTGCAAAATAAAATGCTGACGCTTCACATAGATGAGTATTTTTTAAGCGATATACTCGAAGAGCAAGTCGCACATTATGAGCCAATGTTAATTGATAAAAATATCTCATTGTCAATTAGTGCGGATGAAAGCTTTGCTTGGTACTTTGATCGAGAAATTGTCATGGGTGTATTAAATAATGCCTTAAACAATGCATCTCGCTACACAAAATCAGCCATAGAAATTGTCGCCAGAGAAGAAAATGATTTTTTAGTGATTGAAATCAATGATGATGGCCAAGGTTATCCAGAGCTTCTGCTAGAATCAGCGCCCGGCGAAATACTCAACAACATCAACTTCCAAACAGGAAGTACCAGTTTAGGTATCTATTTTGCCGAAATGGTAACGCGACTGCATACACAAGGCGATAAACAAGGCTCAATCAAACTATCTAACGGTGGCAGATTAGGAGGCGGCGTTTTCAGCATCTACCTCCCCTAGAACAGCTACCTGAGAACAGCTACCTGCCTTAAAAAGAGCCAGAAGAAATTAATTACTTTAAGGAACGCGCGTAACGTTTTAAACCGTTCTTTATTCCAAAACCCAATACAGCTTTTATTAGACCTGTCGTTAAGGGGATTTTTGATTCTAATTCAATGGTATATTTTAATTGCGTCTTGCCTTTAAACTCAGAGAAAACAAGTATACCCAAATGATTTTTAATCGGACCACCCTTGGTTATTTTATACTCTATTCGTTCATTCTCTATAAACTTAATGATTGTTTCTTGGAAGGAAGGCAGCACACCAATTTTTATCTCACGAATAGAACCCAAACCATTCAAATGAGCCCCACCATCAACAACCCTTTCCATATCAATCCCACAAATTTTACCGAATTTTTCATGATCGCTTAATGTGGAAAACACCTTCTTTACTGGTGCATCAAAAGCTTGATTGATTGTTATAGTTTGAATTGCCATAATTTAGACTCTTAATATTTAAAACATATCGACGACAAGCATTAATCTTAGTTAAAAAGCACTTAAAAATAACATTAACACCTTTAAAGGACATGCACTTTAACATACCCTATTAATCTCAAGTAAGTATAAATTTTTAAGTTATAGACTTTCCCATCTCAACATTTAGCGAGAAGATAATGTTTCAATACCAGGCACCCATTTCACTATTAAAAGACAAAGTAATACTCGTAACAGGTGCTGGAGATGGCATCGGTAAAGCAGCCGCCCTAAACTATGCAAAACATGGTGCGACCGTTATTTTGCTTGGTCGAACTATCTCAAAACTTGAAAAAGTCTATGATGAAATCGAGCAAAACCAATGGCCTCAGCCTGCAATCATTCCCTTGAATCTAGAAGGTGCCGTTGAAAAAGACTACATAGAAGTTGCTAACTCTATAGATACCGCTTTTGGTCGCTTAGATGGCATCCTTCATAACGCTTCGCTCCTTGGCTCTTTAACCACAATAGAGCAATATGAAGTATCCGTATGGGAAAAGGTCATGCAAGTGAATGTCAATTCAGCCTTTATACTCACAAAAATTTTCCTGCCTTTATTACAAGCCTCTACAAATAAGCCTTCTATTATTTTCACCAGTTCAAGTGTCGGCCAAAAGGGTCGTGCTTTTTGGGGCGCCTATGCTGTCTCTAAATTTGCAACCGAAGGCTTAATGCAGGTTTTAGCAGATGAACACGATGAAACAGAGCCTCGAATTCGAGTAAACTGCATAAATCCGGGCGCCACTCGCACAAATATGCGTGCCGATGCCTATCCCGCCGAAAATCCAATGAGCAAGCCTTCACCAGACGAAATCATGCCCTTATATTTATATCTAATGGGTGATGATAGTTTGGAAGTCACGGGACAAACTTTAGACGCGCAAGCTAATAAGTAGACAATAACATGAAGTACATAAAAAAACTGATCGATATTAATATTACGCAGATCTCATTGATTTTCTTTATCAGCGTTTGCCTAAGTGCTTCAGCTTCTGCAGTAGAACTCAAAGAACATGAAGCGAGCTATGTCGCTAAAATTAAAAAAGGTGTGAGCTTAAAAGGCAAAGCAACGCGCTCTTTAAAGAAAATACAAGGCAATAAATGGCTGTACCGTTTTGACGTTGAATCATTCATCGCAGACATCAAAGAAAGTACCGTTTTAATAGAAAGAAACCAAGATATTAAGCCCATACAATACGACTACAAACTATCTGCATTTTTAATGTCAGACAGAAAGAGAAAGGTAAAGTTTGATTGGGAGAAGCAGACCGCGATCAACCCATTAAAAAACAATGATTGGAAATTAACAGCTATACCCGATAACACCTATGACCAACTTTCTTACCAGCTACAACTTTTACTCGATGTCAGTAATAACAAAACTAACATGACTTATCAACTGGCACACAAAGCTAAACTAAGAGAAAGCCAGTTTGTTGTCTTAGGTGAAGAAGTCATTGATACCCGATTCGGAAAGCTAAAAAGTATAAGCGCGAAAAAGCAACGAGATGATGATGCAAAACGCGAAACCTACTTATGGTTTTCAGCAGACTACCCTTTACTATTACTAAAAATGACACAAAAAGAAAAAGACGGTGAAGAATATGAAATTGAGCTTTCTTCAGCGGTGATCGATGGAGAAAAAATTAACCTTAGTGAAAAAGCAATAACGGATAAAGAAACCCGCAAAGAAAACACTTCAAATTAATACGCTTTATTTGTATCGACTCGAACCTAACAATGAAATTTTATTATTAGCTTGTAATATAATCTGACATCCTACTAAGACTCACTAGTCCGCAATCCTGTCATTGGGCGATCATTGTTAAGTGGCTTCTGATCGCACAAAGAAGACGCTCGAAATTATTCATTAGCGCATGAGTTAGAGTTATGGCTTTTTGTGGATCTGCTGTTGCTGAAGACGTGCTTGGTTTTATCGCCTATACTGCGTTACTTAATAGAATATGAGAAATTTTCGGGAATTGAATTAAGTAAACCGCTCCCGTAATTTCAATTATTTAAACGAGTCAAACAAGACCCGTTTACAGGTAAAACGCGCTTAGTGAAAACCACGAAGGATGAGCATTCATGATAGACGACATTTTTGAATATGGCAGCCGCTGGTTAAAAGCGGACTTCCACCTCCATACCTGTGCGGATAAAGAGTTCACTTATAGCGGCGAAAAGAATGATTACCTGAATCAATATGTAGCGGCGCTGGGGAATGCAGGTATTGGCCTTGGTGTAATCACCAACCACAATAAATTCGATCTGGACGAGTTTAAGGCGCTTCGAAAAAAGGCGCGAAAGTCTGGCATCGGTTTGCTGCCAGGTGTTGAACTGTCGATAAAAGATGGTCAGGCAGGTGTGCATACACTTGTTGTATTCTCGGATGAATGGATAAATAACAGAGAAAACGAAAATTATATCCAAAGCTTTCTCGGAGTTACTTTCGCTGGTCAAGCGAATTTTGAACAAGAAAATGCTCGTTCGAACCATGACATTTTGGAAACCATTAAAGTATTGGATGAGTATCACAAAGATTACTTCTTGGTCTTCGCTCATGTTGAAGCGCCAAATGGTTTGTGGGGCGGATTGGCGCCAGGACGAATTAAAGAGCTTTTCTATAACGCGACTGTTAGACGCAGGGCTTTGGCGTTTCAAAAAGTTGATACGTATGATAAGCGCATATTAATACAACAAGAGTTAGGTGATACATATCCTGCTGAGGTTCAAGGGTGTGATGCAAAACAACTATCTCAAATGGCAGAACGGAAAAAAACGAGTTATCTGAAACTTGGATCGTTTAGCTTCGAGGCCGTTAAATTTGCGTTACGAGATAAAGCATCCAGAGTACGTAGTGAGCTCACCAGTTATAAGCATTCCTATATTAGAAAAATCAGTTTTGAAGGTGCAGGTACTTTGGGTGGTACGGAAATTTGCCTATCGCCAGAGCTTAATACACTAATCGGTATCCGTGGCAGTGGCAAGTCATCCGTCCTTGAAGGCCTGCGTTATGCTCTAAATATTCCATTTGGTGATAAGTCTTCTGATGTGGAATACAAAGAAAGTTTGGTCAAGCATCTGCTTCGTAGCGGCGGAAAAATAACCATCGATGCGATTGACCGGCGTGGCCAGCCCTATGAGATCCGTCGCATATTGGGTGAACGACCGGATGTGTATGTCAATGGGCAACTGCAACCTGGGGTCTCCGTCCGTGAAACGGTATTGCATCAGCCAATCTACTTCGGGCAAAAAGATCTGTCGAGTACGGGGGCAGGGTTTGAAAAAGACCTGATTGAAAAGTTGTTAGGTGATGCGCTTGTCCCTGTTCGCCAAAAAATTGAGCAGGGCCGCCAGCGGGTAATTGATGCGATTAATCAGATAAAGCGCCTCACCCGCGCTGCTACGCAAATGCAAGAATGGATGCAAAAAAAGCAAGACGCTGAATTTAAGCTGAAGTTCTATCAGAAACACGGAGTAGAGACAAAGCTGCAAAAGCAAATTGATTTTGAACGGGATGAAAGAAAGGCACAGCAAATTATACAAGGTGCTCAACATTATCTGTCTGAACTCAATAGCTTTGTTGCCAGCTTTGAAGACGAGTTGAAGAATCAAGTTTTGTACAAGTCTGCGCAAAACCAATCATTTTTTGATGACTTCTTTTCAACTTACAAGCAGTTGATTGATGGCTTTGATGACATAAAACAAATTACACTGAATGGGCAAAATACGGTTGCCCAATTGCAACAGAAGATGGCTGGATTTGTACAAGAAAAGCAGGCGCTTAAAGAAGAGTTTGCTGAAATTGAACGAAAACTTTCCTCTGAACTCAAGCAAGCAGGCGCACAAGCGATTAGTCCTCAAGAGTTTAAACAACTTAAAAGCTTGTTGGATCAAGCAGAGCAAATGTTAACCGTCCTAGCCAAAAGTGAGCAGCAATATTCGGATTTGAATCAATTGCTAGAACGCGAACTGGCACAGATTAATGAACTTTGGCTGGAAGAATACCGCACGATAGAGCAGGTGCTTAATAAAATCAATCGAGTAGATTCACCTCTTAAAATTGTACCCCAGTTTAAAGCGAATAAAGCCGCGATGCTTAAGCACATACAAGACCTGTATCGTGGTAGCCGTATCCGTGAAGCAACGTTGCAGAGCGTTGTGGATGCATATAGCGATTTTGCCTCGGTATATCGCGATAAGGTAGAAGTGGATATTTTGCTTGGTGGGTCTTTTGATACCTTTTGGCAGTACTTTGAAGAGAACATGGAATCCTTGTTGACGTGGCAAGTACCCAATGTCTTCACCATCGAATATCACGGTAAGGCATTGGCTCACCACTCTTTGGGACAGCGAGCGTCAGCGCTGATGTTGTTTGTATTAAACCAGCAAGAAAATGATGTGGTGATTATCGATCAGCCAGAAGATGATTTAGATAACCAAACCATTTATGACGATGTGATCAAGCTGATTCGAGAGCTCAAGCCTGCAACCCAGTTTATCCTTGCCACGCACAACGCGAATATTCCTGTACTTGGTGACGCGGAGCAGGTGATTGCCTGTGAGTACCACGATAATCAAATAGTGTTAGTCACTGGTAGCATAGACTGTGCAGATGTTCAGCAGCGAATAGTCAGTATTATGGAAGGTGGTGCAGAAGCTTTCGAGAAACGTAAACAGGTATATGAAGCATGGAAACCGAAGAACTCTTAGCAATTATTGCAAACGGTGAAGACTCAAGGCATCAGTTTAAAGCCACTATAAACAATGAGAACTCATTAGCCTCCGAGATGGCCGCATTTTGCAACTCTAAGGGCGGGTATATTCTCGTTGGCGTAAGTGATGACGGCTCTATTTCTGGTTTGACCGACGAAAATATTCGGGTGATTAACAATAAGATTTCTAATGCCGCGTCTAATAATGTCAGGCCTTCGATTAATCCAATCACTCAAAACTTCACCTTGCCCGCAGGAAAGATTCTTCTAGTAACTGTTGAGGCTGGTTTAAATAAGCCTTATATGGATACCAATGGCTATATTTGGGTTAAGAGCGGATCAGATAAGCGCAGAGTAACGGCGCGTGAAGAGTTGCAAAGGATGTTTCAAGAAGCAGCACTCATACACGCTGATGAAACACCTGTAAGTGGCAGCTCTGTTGCGGATATTGATGAGGAGTTTTTTGATGCTTTTTTCGAGAAGGAATACGGTGAGCGAGTTGAAGATCAGGATGTATCGCGTGTTCAGCTGCTTGAAAACATGAATTTGGCAAAAAATGGACAGCTAAATATTTGTGGAACACTGTTATTTGCTTCCAAGCCACAAGTTCGCTTGCCTGTGTTTATCGTAAAAGCGGTGGCGTTTCCGGGCATTGATATTGAAGATGAGCATTACATAGATAGCCAGGATATTAATGGCAAACTGTCTGACGTGTTCCAAAAGGTTCTGGGGTTTATTTTGGCTAACATTCGGCATGTTCAGAACGAACAAGGTATCAACTCCGTTGGTGAACCAGAAATTCCTCGGATAGTGCTAGAAGAGCTAATCGCCAATGCGCTTATACATCGTGATTACTTTGTTTCTGCTCCTGTAAAGGTTTTGATTTTCGTAGATCGGATAGAAATCGTAAGCCCGGGCCATTTACCCAACAACTTAACGATCGAGAACATTAAAATGGGTAACTCTAATGTAAGGAACCCAGTCCTAGCCTCGTTTGCACCCAAAGTGCTGCCATATCGTGGTTTGGGTAGTGGGATAAAGCGTGCAATAAAAGCGTACCCTGACATTGAGTTAACTGATGATCGATCGGGCAATACATTTAAAGCCATTATTAAGAGACGAAGAGAATAATATGTCTGGAGCATCTAATCGACATCGTATTATTCAATAACCATATCGTTCAGTCCTTGATGAAACTTACTATAGTGGACGTAGGGATTATTTTTTAGCCAATAAATCAGGCTAAAATTGTACGAGGGCTCCAGAGACCGCTGAACGAACTAAGGCCATAGCGCTTACTCAAATTCACATGCTATCTTAAGAAGCCGTGCGTCCGCTTTGTGGCAGATACAGCTCTTGAGTCGAGTTTATCTGAAAGACAGTTTATGTTAAGGATTATCGGGAGCCTGCTCAATAACAATGCTGCTTAGGGC
>TARA_R110001592_G_scaffold63586_2_pt1 | contig 15429 bp, 13 predicted proteins | sample TARA_R110001592 | Tara Oceans TARA_R110001592 (sample SAMEA4398387) | marine metagenome | biome: Polar Biome; feature: [SRF] surface water layer (ENVO:00010504); material: water (ENVO:00002006), including particulate matter (ENVO:01000060) such as... | depth 5 m
CTTTAGAAACAGAAAAGCTTCAAGTGTTGGGTGATATAGAATTCTTAAAAGGACAGGCGAGAGCGGGCGAGTTCGACGATATCTACATTGCGCTACCTATGCGTGAAGAAGAAACAATCAAAGACTTGGTTGAATATCTCGCAAACAGCTCTTGCTGTGTCCACATCGTACCAGACGTATTCACCTTCAAAATGCTCAATGCGCGCAGCAGGGAGATAGGCGGTCTGCCAGTGGTTAGTGTTTACGACACCCCTTTTGATTCATTTGATGCCGTGGTTAAGCGTGTAGAAGATGTCGTCCTCAGCTCGATAATCTTGTGCCTCATTGCAATCCCAATGCTATTTATTGCAGCCGCGGTAAAGCTCACATCTAAAGGCCCTGCTATTTTCAAGCAGCGTCGTTATGGCATTAACGGCGAAGAAATAATGGTTTGGAAGTTCCGCTCTATGTCGACCTGCGACAACGGTGACGTAGTTGTGCAGGCTACAAAGAACGATGTGCGTATTACTAAGGTCGGTGCTTTTCTTAGGAGAACTTCCCTTGACGAACTCCCTCAGTTTATCAACGTCTTGCAGGGCAAAATGAGTATTGTCGGCCCTCGCCCTCATGCGGTTGCGCACAACGAGTTATACCGCGATCAAATCAGTGGCTATATGCAGCGTCATTTAGTTAAGCCTGGCATTACCGGTTGGGCGCAAGTGAACGGTTGGCGTGGAGAAACCGACACAATTCGTAAAATGGAAAAGAGGATTGAATTTGATTTGCACTATATTCGGAATTGGTCGATATTTTTCGACTTTAAAATTATAGCGAAAACTTTGGTGGCTGGTTTTCTAAATACTTCTGCCTATTAGGGCCGTCCTTTAAATTGTTTGTGGGTTATTCGTGGCTTGCAGTTTTGTATTGTAGCTTTCGTTTAGAGGAAGTTTTTTCCAAATTATGAAAAAAACATTATGAAGATACATGTTTCAATAGTTGACTATTTTAAAGCTGAAAGAGTGGTTGCCTCAATATCCTGTCTTGGTAATCAAACGCTAGCGGAAAATATTAATGTCACGATAGTTGATAATAGTGAGGACCAGCATAACTTTAGTGTTTTAGTGAGCGCTATGAATGGTAATAAAATGGTGACTTTAATCCAAAGTCACGAGAATTTAGGGTATACCAAAGCGACGAACTTAAGTGTAGACAGCTCCGCTGATTACATTGTATTGCTTAACCCAGATATTCAAATAACTGACAGCTCTTTAATTGAAGGCTGCATCAATTGTCTTGAAGGCGATCCGCGTCTAGGAGTTGTCGGTGTTGCTCAGAAAACGGAGGGCGGCGAAAAAGAGTTGATTGCGCGGAGTTACCCGAAAATATCCTCCCAATTAGCTAGGAGAGCGCCAAGTTTTGCGGGTTTTTTTGGTGCTGAGAAAAGAGATTATGAACTGAAAGAGGTTAATTTCGCGAATGAAGGTGTTTTTGTTGTTGACTGGGTTCAGAGTTCTTTTTGGGTTGTTAAGGGTGCTGTTTGGCGTGAATTAAAAGGGTTGTCTGAAAGTTACTTTTTGTTTATGAGCGAGCCAGATTTTTCTAGGCGTGCAGAGGATATTGGTTATAAAACGGCAATAGATTGTAATCGGTTTGTTATTTCAGATGGGGTTCGTGCAAGTGGTGTCGGTCTCGGTGCTATTTTTACGTCAGCCCCACTAAGGTTCCACATTCTGGATGCGCTTAAATATTATTTTAAATTTAATGCTGGTGTAAGGTTTTTTTAACTTTTAAAAGCGCTGCTGTATTAAGTTATACAAATAGGCATTTAAGTCGATTCGTCCGGTTTCAAAAGAACAAAAAATATTTGCCGTTGAAGTTGGCTGTGCGGCTTGCGCAACGTTTTTAACGTGTATCCTTGTTTTTCTTAAATTGGGCATATGCGGGGCAGGATTTTTTCTTCGGCTTTGCGTTGCCGGATGTTTTTTCTGAAGTGAGTAAGCTTGGGTTTAGCGGCGCTTCAGTGTGTTTGTTATTGTTAAGTCAAGGAGTGAGAGAATCGCTACTGCAGCAAGGTTTTCGTTATTATTTTAAGGTTACGACCTAGCTTTGGGATGGTTTTTTTGTTTTCAGGGTTTTATTTTACTAAAAATGGGAAATTACCGGTGTATCAAGGAATAGCTAAGAGGGTGTTGGATCTTGAGGCGAGAGAAATAGCCTATGTCTCTTCAAAAATTGGTCGCGATTTTGACCTTGCTGTGGAAGCCATTAAATCCACGTCGGGACGGGTTGTCGTTTGCGGTATGGGGAAGTCTGGGCATATTGGTAAGAAGATGTTCGCTACTTTTGTAAGCACTGGCACTCCAAGTATGTTTTTACATCCGGCTGAAGCGTTTCACGGCGATTTGGGTATGGTGAAGCCGGAGGATATTTTTCTAGCTATATCTAACTCCGGCGAAACACGAGAGATTCTAAATTTATTACCTTTCATAAGAGATAATAAAAATTATTTAATTTCCATGACTGGCAGTCCGTCATCTGAATTGGCGACTAGTTCTGATTGCAATATAGATATTGGTGTGCGGGAAGAAGCGTGTCCATTACAATTGGCCCCCACGTCGTCGACAACTGCCACGTTAGCTGTGGGGGATGCGTTAGCGATTGCTCTTATGGAGGCGCGTAGTTTCAGTGCGGAAGGGTTTGCACGTTTTCACCCGGGAGGGGCATTGGGTAGAAAACTTCTGGGGAAGGTCTGTGATTACATGATAGCGGCGGAGACGGTTTCAATGCGTGCTAATGTAAAAGAAATAATTGGTCGGCTGTCTAGGTCTAGGGTTGGACTGGTTTGCGTAGTTGAAGAGGATAGACTAATTGGTGTTATTACTGATGGCGATGTTATTAGAGCCTTAGAGTCCAGCGCTTCGCCTAATCTCGATTTATTAGCTGCTGCTCAAATCATGTCCGACAGACCTAAAGTAATATCCAGTATTGTTCGCTGCAGTGACGCCGATGCTACTATGTCTGAAAGTGGAGTAAATAGCTTAGTCGTGAATCATCTGGATAATAAATTCTACGTTTATCAAAATTTAAATAGGGGCTAAACAGTGAAGGTCGTAGCTTTTTTACCTGTAAAAGGCAGTAGTTCCAGAATTGAAAACAAAAACACAAAGCTTCTTGATGGGAAGCCATTGTTCTTGCATACACTAGAAAAGCTTATCAGTTGTGATTTTATTGATGAAGTTTACTTGGATACGGAATCTGATCAAATAATTAATTTCGCTTCTGAGATGGACTGCAACGTACTTCGTCGTGATGAGGGTTTGGCTAGTAATTTGACGGATGGCAATAAGCTGTTTATGAATGAGGTTCGTCAAGTACATGCAGACATATATATTCAAATTTTGTGTACTAGCCCATTTATAAGCATAGAGACAATAAGAGCTGGTATAAGCGCTATATCTGGCGGCAGTGAAGATTTCGATTCGGCCGTGCTTGTACGTAAAGATAAGTTTTATTTATGGGAAAAAGGAACTCCTGCTTATGATGTCGAAAATATTCCGAATAGTGTCGATTTGCCAGAGCGCACTGTTGAAACTATGGGGCTTTATATAGTCAAGCGGGACGCTGCTATTAAATCTGGCAGAAGGGTGGGGTTTAAGCCGTTTATGTTGGAGGCAAAGGCATTAGAGGCTGTGGACGTTAATTGGCCAGATGATTTCGAGCTTGCAAGTCTAATAGCTGCGGGGGAGCGTGAGAGAAGTCGCAAGCTTCTTGGTAATATAAAGAATCAACTTTCGAGTTGCTTATTGTCTGATATATTTGACGATTTCCAGATAAAAAATTGTGTGATAAAGGGGGTGGCGCCTAATTTTCATGATGCAAGATTCTTGGGTCGAGCTAAAACGCTTAAGCTGAGGCTACTTGAGGAGGGTGAAGACTTCCATGGTATTTATGATGCATTGAAATCGTATGAAACTATTGTGCCAGATGACGTCATCTTGGTTCAGAACGAAGCTCCAGACTTTGCTTATTTTGGTGAGTTGAACGCCAATCTTGCTATACGATCAGGGGCGGCAGCAGTAGTTGTTGGTGGAAAAACTCGAGATTCCGCAGAGGTTAGAAAAACAGGGTTGCCTGTATTTTCTAGTGGCTATACTTGTCAGGATGTTCGGAAGAGGGCGACAACCGATAGCATTAATAAAGCGATCAATATCTATGGTGTTACCATAATGCCTAATGATCTTGTCTACGGGGATGCGGAGGGGGTTGTGGTAATTCCTAAGAAATATGAGGATAAAATTATTGCCGAAGTTTTTCAGCGGTTATCAGTCGAGAAAAAGATTTTGGTGGATATTTCGCTTGGTGCTGCTGTTGACGACTTGACTAAAAGTTATGGTTTTTTTTAGTAGCCATTAGTTGTGACCCATAGGCTTGGGTCGCTTATGGAATTCCTAAGGTTAAATTGAGTGATTAAGTGGACCCTAAAGGCTTACTTTGAGTCAGCTGCGCATTTTGGTTTGCTGATGTTGTAATATTTTATCTAAATGTTGAAGTAAATTCATGCGATCTGTCGACCAGCTGTGTCAGTGTATTAATCGGGCTGTGTTCGTGTATGTGCGAAATCCTTTGATGTGGTCCTGAGTGATTTACGGCATATCTATTTTTAGTTGGATCTGGAGTGGTGGTTTTAGTGGTGACCGAGAAAGAATGGGGTGTTTTAAGAAGTTTATCTAACTCCATTATGATTGGTGGAGAAGACAAATATATCCTTGCGGCTGTGGCAGATTATGCGGACTTTCGAAGTCGGGGTTTTTTTAAAAGATGGCTTTTGGTTGCGGCTAGGCTTTTATTTGTGAATTTGCCGAAAAATCTCGACGAAATTGACGGTAGTCAAGGGGTGGTTTTAGTTTCTTCGCAAAATCGTAGTGACTACGTTGCGAAGTTGGGGCTGTTGCGATCAAAGCTGGAGTGCGCTGGAGCTGAGAATGTTCTTGTTTTAGTCGGAAGTGTTAAATATTTTTCTTTGGTTTTTTATGGTGTATTTGATGCATGCAAAGGATTAGCGAAAAGATATGAAATCATCAATGACATGGGTGTGCTTGGATGCTTACTGTTGTTAGTATTTTCTCGAAACTCATTAGAGGTTGGTGTCCGGCTGAATAGAGTCAGTCGGGGCGTGGGGGTCGGGTGCTCAAGTGTGGGTACGAAGGTTGTTTTTTTGAATTCAGCTAACGCAATAGAAGCCTCATGGTGTGCGTCAGTGTCAAGCGCTAAGCGCATAGAGGTCTATACTTTGCAGCATGGTTTTTATCCAAGCTTTACGAATAGAATGCCTTTCGATTTTATTAATTATTTCAACGTCGGTTCAGATAATTTGTTGGTCTGGGATCGTAGGACGAAACTAATTTTTGAGCAGTATTCTCCGCATCTCAATGTGTATATTGCCGGAGGGTTGCTGCTCGGTGATAGCTGTAATGTGAAGTTTAGTAAGGATAAAGTTCGGAATGTTTTTTTAAAACTCGCGAGGGATTTCCACGTTGCGCAGAATATAAACTTACTAAAGTTGGCCGGCCAGGTATTCGGCAACGATTTTTATGTTGACTTCCATCCTTCAAGTGATACTTCTATTTACAGCGCATATTTCCCAAGTCAGTACGCGTGCCCCGAAAAAGTCGAGATTGATCCACATTGCGATCTCATTTTGTGCACTTCTTCTTCAGTGTATTTCGATTATATTAGGATGGGTTTTTTGGCTTTGCTGTATGTTGATGAAGATTCTGAGTTTGAGGGGGTTTGTGAAATACATAGCGCAGAAGACTTGATTTTGATATTACAGGATGTTTCCAAAATTGCCACTTATGTTCGTGACAGGCGCGAAAATTATTTATTAGAGTATGCGGGGCTCGGTATTGATAATTACTCCGAGATACTCTTGTCTCAATAGGGGAGTTGTTATTTGTGGTGAAGCTCTATTTTATCGCTATTTTTTTAATAGGAGTTTTACCTGGCAGTAGTGTGTACGGTTATAGCGTAAAGTATGGCATTGCATTTTTATTGGTTTGTATAATTGCTAATGTTGCTGTTGGCGGAGCGTCGATAGGCACGGTAAAGCTTTCTAGGCTAATCGTATATCCCGCTTGTTTTCTTTTTTGCTACGCGCTTGTTGCTTTGTATAATGGGGTTGATGCTGGTTCAATCGTGTCACATGGGGCATCAATTGGCGGCGTTGTGTTGATATGTCTCTGTGCTTTTTTGCATTTTGATAACAGGTATAGAGCGGCGGCGGTTTCCGCAATCCTCGCAATATCAGTATTTAATTCATTAGTTAAAATTAGTGTTTGGTCGTTGGTGTTTTTGGGAGATATCACTATTTGGGACTTCCATGAATATGTCGAGCGGGTTTTTGATTTTAAATTTATAGCATTGGAAAGTGAAATCGGTGCAAGAATACATTTCCCGATTGACTATTTGCTTCCCGTTGCTTGGTATTTTAGTGCGCCGAGTCGATTTGATATTGGAGGTTCCTCGATAATAAGGATCTTGCGTTATGCCCTTGTGACTGTTATTGGGCTTGCTATTATAATTTCATATAGTCGGTTGCTTTGGGTTTATTCCCTAGTGTCTTTGTTCATTTTTTATCGGTGGAGAGTTAGGGCTGCTATCGTGATGATTATGTCTCTCGTGATGATGGTTCCGTTGTTTTCGCTGCTATTCATGGACCGGATAACGTCCGTTTTTATGATTTTAAGGGAGCGTTTTTTTGGTCAGCATGCTGCTACATCTGATTCGATAAGGTCGCGTATGTTTAGTGAGCTGTATCATTTTTTTTCGGAACAACCTGTATTTGGCGGCGGATTGGGGTCGCATCCTAATTACATAAGGTTTGAGCATTTGCCGTGGAATTATGAGTTGCAGACTCTTAGCCTTTTGGGGCAATTTGGGGTTGTAGGCTTTTGTCTATTTGTTGTTTATTTTTTTTATTATTTGGGATTTTTCGAAAGTAATAAATTGAAAGTAAGGATAGGTATGATACTAGGGGTTTGGTTAGCGATTAATAGCATTAACTGCTTTATGCTAACTTCTCAAGGTGGGGTTATAATGCTGGCGTTTGGGTTGGTTATTTATGACATGAAATTAAGAGCAAGCGTAAGGCGATATTCAGTATGAAGGGGACCAAATTTTTGGCATTTTATTTGCCGCAGTACCACCCGATACCGGAAAATGATGAGTGGTGGGGGGCTGGTTTTACTGAGTGGCGAAATGTAGCAAAAGCAAGTCCGCGATTTGAAGGTCATTATCAACCGCATATTCCTGCTGATCTCGGTTTTTACGACTTGAGGTTGTCTGAGACGCGTGAAGCGCAAGCTAATATGGCTAAGGATTATGGTATAGATGGATTTTGTTACTATCACTACTGGTTTGATGGTAAGCAGGTGCTCGAATCCCCTTTGAAAGCCGTTTTATCTTCTGGTAGACCAGATTTTCCTTTTTGTATATGTTGGGCGAATGAAAACTGGACTAGAGCTTGGGATGGCCAAGAGCGGGAGGTACTGTTAAAACAGTCTTATTCGGAAAGCGATGCTGATGCACATATTGAGCATCTTGCAGGTTTATTTAGTGACACGCGGTATATAACCGTTGATGGTAAGCCGCTTGTGATCATCTATCGCCCAGATAAACTTCCAAATGCAAAAGAGTACCTCCAGCGTTGGAGGGATTTTATTAAGAAAAAAAGTTCTATTCCTGGCTTGCATATAGTGGGGGTTCAGAGCGGTTTGGTTGAGTGGAGCGATGAAGAGATAATACATAATGGATTTGATGCTGTGCTAGATTTCCAACCTAACAGAGCTCTTTTCCCTGTTGATAGTTGGAAGCGGACACTGATAGAGCGGCTGCGAATATGGTTGCCTGATTTGGTTTTTCAATTTTTGAAGAGAAAGTCAGAGTTAGTGAACATTGTTAATTATGAAAGTGTTGTAGATAGGAGCTTGGCTAGAATTTGGCCGAAATCCTATGTCAAATACCCTAGTTTATTTCCTAGCTGGGATAATAGCGCTAGACGCGTTTCTCCTACAGTAATTCAAAACCTTAATGCTGAGTGTTTTGATAGATGGCTATCGGGCACCGTGGAAAGTGTGTCGGAGTATGACTTGTCAAACAGGATCGTTTTTATCAATGCATGGAACGAGTGGGCGGAGGGCTGTCACTTAGAGCCAGATTTAACAATGGGTGATGCTTTTTTGAAAGTCGTAAAAAAGAATGGCTAGTTTGGGGCGCATGTTTATGAAAGTTCTCGTGACTGGCGGTGCCGGCTTTATAGGTAGTGCGGTAGTTCGACATATTCTCGAAGATACTGAAGCGTCGGTGATCAATGTTGATGCCCTGACCTACGCGGGTAATTTAGAGTCCATACCCGGCGCGGAAGACAGTGGTCGTTATGCGTTTGCCCAAGTCGATATCTGCGATTTTGCGGCTTTAAGTGCGGTCTTTGCTGAACATCAGCCTGACTTAATCATGCATCTCGCGGCAGAGAGTCACGTTGACCGCTCCATTGACGGCCCCGGCGCTTTTATCCAAACCAATATTGTCGGCACATACAATATGCTCGAAGTCGCTCGCAGCTATTGGCAGAGTTTGAGTGGGGACAAGAAAGTGAGCTTTCGTTTTCATCATATCTCCACCGATGAAGTCTACGGCGATCTGCACGGCACCACTGACCTGTTTACCGAAACCACGTCCTACGAACCTAGCTCACCCTATTCGGCCAGTAAGGCAGGGTCAGATCATTTGGTTAGGGCATGGGGGCGCACCTTCGGCTTGCCGATTGTTGTCACTAATTGTTCAAACAATTATGGCCCCTACCATTTCCCCGAAAAGCTTGTCCCCCACATTATTTTAAATGCCCTGCACGGTAAGCCCCTGCCGGTGTATGGCGATGGTAGTCAAATTCGTGATTGGTTGTATGTGGAGGACCACGCTCGCGCGCTGTATAAAGTCGTTACTGAAGGCAAGTTGGGCGAGACCTACAATATCGGCGGCCATAATGAGAAGCGTAATATCGAGGTCGTACACACCATCTGCGAATTATTGGAAGAACTGGCGCCGAACAATGAAAATTCCCGCGCCAGTGGTAAAGGCTTCAAAGACTTAATCACCTTTGTTAAAGACCGTCCCGGCCACGACGCTCGCTATGCCATCGACGCTAGCAAGATACAGCGCGAGCTGGGCTGGACGCCGCAGGAAACCTTTGAGTCGGGCATTCGTAAAACCGTGCAATGGTATCTCGACAATCCACAATGGTGGCAGCGGGTATTATCTGGTGATTACAAATTGGATCGGATTGGCGGAGCGGACGAATAGAAATTGGGTGATCTAAAGTACGTCATACCCGACCCCGATCGGGTATCCAAGTGAGCGTAGCGAATGCTTTTGGTTTTTACGACGCGCGGTGTTGCTTAAAGCCTGAGGTATGTGGATCCCCAATCAAGTTGGGGATGACGGTAGGTTTCGCGGGGAAGACGAGAGGCTTCGCTTGGAGTGATGTAAAAAGTACGTCATACCCGACTCCGATCGGGTATCCAAGTGAGCGTAGCGAATGCTTTTGGTTTTTACGACGCGCGGTGTTGCTTAAAGCCTGAGGTATGTGGATCCCCAATCAAGTTGGGGATGACGGTAGGCTTGCGGGGATGACGAGAGGCATCGCTGGGAGTGATGTATAAAGTACGTCATACCCGACTCCGATCGGGTATCCAGGTGAGCGCAGCGAATGCGTTTGTACAACAAGAATACTAGGCACGTTAAATGAATTTTAGGGATAGGCAATGAGCAAGAAATACAAAGGCATCATCCTCGCAGGCGGCTCCGGTACGCGACTGCATCCGATTACTATGGGTTGCTCAAAACAGTTGCTCCCTATCTACGATAAGCCGATGATCTACTATCCCTTGTCAGTGCTGATGCTGTCAGGTATTCGGGATATTTTGGTTATTTCTACGCCAACTGATTTGCCTGGCTTTCAGCGCCTATTAGGCGACGGTAGCCAGTTCGGTATTAATATCTGCTACGAAGAGCAGCCTAGCCCAGATGGCCTAGCCCAAGCCTTCACCATTGGCGCCGACTTCATTGGCAATGACAATGTCAGCTTGGTCTTGGGTGACAATATATTCTACGGCCAGCATTTCTCAGATAATCTCAAAAGCGCCGTTTCCAAAGACACGGGTGCTACCGTGTTTGGCTATCACGTGACGGACCCTGAACGCTTTGGAGTGGTTGAGTTTGGTGATGACGGTAAAGCGATCAGCATTGAAGAAAAGCCGGCCAAGCCAAAGTCCGCCTACGCGGTAACGGGTCTGTATTTTTACAATAATGACGTGATTGAGATCGCTCGCAGCATTAAACCCAGTCCCCGTGGCGAGCTAGAAATCACCGATATCAATCTCGCCTACCTCCATCGTGGCGATCTAAACGTGGAAGTGCTGGGCCGCGGCTTTGCATGGCTGGACACAGGCACCCATGATTCTCTTATCGATGCGGGTCAATTTGTACAAACGGTCGAGCATCGCCAGGGCTTGAAGGTGGCCTGTCTAGAAGAGATAGCCTATCGTCAGGGCTGGGTGAGCGCCGATGAATTGATAAAACAGGGCGAGCTTCTAAAGAAAACCGGTTACGGTCAATACCTGCTGCGTGTTGCCGCTGGCTACAAATAATAAAAGGCAAAGAATGAACGTTATCCCAACCAAGCTCAAAGACTGTGTGCTTATTGAACCCAAGGTGTTTGGTGATCATCGCGGTTTTTTCTTAGAGACCTTTCAGGCTGATCGCTACCGCGAACAGGCGGGAATAACGCTGCCCTTTGTGCAAGATAACCACTCCCGCTCGGCCAAAGGCGTGCTGCGCGGACTGCACTTCCAAAAGACCAAGCCCCAGGGCAAATTAGTGCGGGTGGTGAGGTATAAGGCGTGACGGTGAATGATAACGGGACTCGCCGACTTTTACCGAGTAGGTTCAGCGATGAGCCGCCTAATGATAGCGCTCGCGGACATACGTGTTTTGGTCGTGGTTACTCATGGATATTAGGGTCAATGCTTGGTGCATAAAGTCAATACCGATAACATCCTTAACGCCCTAATTGGGAGGAAGGATGCGGATATTAAGGATACTACTTTTGTTATAAAAAAATTAACGCGGGTGTTATTTGCTTTGGGTGCATAATTAGGCTTTCGCTCGCGCACAAGCGCGGCGCAACCTTTTGTGTTGCTTCTCGGGGCTCGCTTATCTAATGTAATTGGAATCGTAAAGTTGCGTCAAATTAATTATTTTTTATTCTATGTGTAAGTGTTTAGTGGCCGCCTGTTAATAAGATGTTGATTAATTTTTTATATTTATACGAAACACTTTATGTGTGATCGTAGGGTTTGGTTGTATCTGAATAGATTTTCTATTTATTCTAATTGATGAGCATATAATACTTGAAAGAACATATACCGCTATTTTTGCATTCTATATCTGCGTTGTTGGTTAGGGTTGTGGGAGCGTCGGCAGCTTTTTTTGCAACTACTATTATTGCGCGTGAGGTGAGTCCTGAAGAGGCTGCGCCATATTTCACGATATATTCCGTTTTAATGATTTGCGCCGCATTTTCTTCCTGTGGGCTTGATAATTCACTGGTCCGTTTTATTGGTCGCGATAAAGATGTAAGTGTAGATGTATTTGATAAGTCTTTATTTTTGTCTGGGTTCCTTTCATTATTAGTTGCATCTTTAGTGTACTTAGCATCAGAATTTATTTCCTATGAGCTTTTCGCAGGTAAGGTGCCAGCTGAAGTGGTGCGGATGATTTCTCCGAGTATATTTTTTCAGACATTGATTTCGTTAAGTGCATTTGCATTTCAGGGTTTAGGGCGATACGTGCTCTCTGTTTTTTTTATAAATATCTTTATAAATTTTATACTGGGTTTGTTTGTATATTTCGGGTTATTAAAGGATTCTTTTGAGTTGGTGCTCGCTTATACTTTGATAAGTGGAGTTTGTGCGTTATTTTCAGTTTGTGCGATTATTTATGCCGTCTTAGGATATTCCAGAGCGAGGGTGGCATGGCCAGCTTTGCTGAGCAGTTGTATTCCCTTGTGGATAGTGATGGCAATGTCACAGGTAGTGAATTGGTCTGGGCAAATATTTGCAGGCATTTATTCGCCAGTAGTTGAGGTCGCGCAGATTGCGGTTGCTCAGAGGACTGCTTCGTTGATTGGATTCACCCTAATGGCTGTAAATTTAGTTGTCGCGCCCAAATTTTCTGCATTGTTTTCAGGTGGTGATCATTTAGGGCTACAAAAATTAGCTAAAAGCGCAATTTTATTCGGGTTGGTCACAGCTCTGCCAATTACATTTATGATGATATTTTACTCCGGTGAAATAATGTTGCTTTATGGCGATGCGTATCAGAGTGGGGGGATATATCTGACAGTTTTTGCCGTCGGCCATTTTGTTGCTGCATGTACAGGGCCAGTTGGGTATCTTCTGATCATGTCGGGGAATGAGTCAGATTTAAGAAACGCAACAATTTTTGCCGGATTGGTTGCTATCATGCTGACTTGGTTTCTGGCTGTTAAATTTGGGTCTATAGGTGTGGCGCTAGGTGCAGCATTTGCCATTGCCGTTCAAAATATCATTTCGCTTTACTATGTTAAAGTACGCTTGGGTTTCAATGTGGTTGGTTGAGGTGAGAGCCATAATGGCGGTAAGCAATAGCAGATGTCATTCTGCCTCATAACGCGGATATTTTTGTGATTGGTCAATCATTGGTGTCTGTAAGGGGTATGAGGTAACCAGCGCGGAGGTTGTTTCTCGGGAGCGATAGGAGTGTCGGCGGCTTTACTTCTATATTAAAGGTTGAAATGATAGTCTTTCGGTATTCATTTCGGGCAAGGTTTCTCATGTGTATTTCTTTTCGTTTGGCTGCTGTTACGGCCATAGAGTAATACTTTTATTTGACCCGCTACTTGATGGAAGTGCAATTCCCTACTGTTTTCGTTTCCTCGAGCGCACTAAATTAAGTAAAGTGACTACTCGCGTGGAGGGTCGTACGTAAGCTTGCAGTGGCAGCGTGTTACAAAATTGTTTTTATAAATGAAGTGGTTGCTTGCAGATGTAATCATTGCACGACGCGTTTTTTATACATTCAATAGCCGAGCGGCTGCTGGGGCGGGAGCGTATCGCTCCAGCAGGCGTTAATTTCTGTGGCAAGTGTTTGGTTGCGCCCGACAATTAAGAAGTCGATTGGCACTGTTGCCCAGTGGGCGGCGACTTTAAAATTTCTTTTTTGGAAAAAGGATTTTTTTTTGAGTGCGCTTCCTTTCACGTTATGCTGGGTCAGTAATATTGAATATGTGTATTATTGATAAAATATATTATTAGCGGCATTCCTGTTTTTATGCGATGTGAGGTTTGATGTGTTGGAAACGATTATTACTGATAGTGTTCGGCTGGGAAACCATCTGCCCTTCGTTTTATTTGGTGGTTTAAATGTTCTTGAAGACTTAAGTTCTACGCTACGATCAGCGGAGAAATATGTGAGAGTTACAGAAAGGTTGGGAATACCATACGTGTTTAAGGCTTCCTTTGATAAAGCAAATCGATCGTCAATTCGGTCGTATCGTGGGGTCGGGTTGGATGAAGGACTTAGAATATTTGAGAATCTTAAAGCGGAGTTTGGGGTTCCTTTATTAACTGATGTGCATGAAATAGATCAAGTGCTTCCCATAGCAAGCGTTGTTGATATAATTCAAATTCCAGCCTTTTTGGCTCGGCAGACCGATTTAGTGGTTGCTATTGCGAAAACAGGTAGGGCTATTAATATTAAAAAGCCGCAATATTTAAGCCCCTCTCAAATGTTGAACATAGTTACAAAAATTAGAGACTTAGGGAATGATAGAATTGTGTTATGCGAACGGGGCTCCCAATTTGGATATGATAACTTAATTGTCGATATGCTAGGTTTTGGTGAAATGGCTTGTGTAACCGGGGGGCTGCCGCTGGTTTTTGATGTGACTCATAGCTTGCAGCGTCGGGAGCCTGGAAGTGAAGCGTCAGGAGGGCGTCGTCATCAGGTTCTCGAACTTGCTCGTGCTGGCATGGCCGTAGGTTTGGCGGGGCTGTTTCTTGAGGCTCATCCAGATCCAGATCGTGCTCGTTGCGATGGGGCTAGTGCGTTGCCATTAGATAAGCTAGAGCCATTTTTGAAGCAGATTAAAGAGTTGGACGATTTGGTAAAGAGGTTTTCGCCATTGAGCATCCGTTGAATAAAAAATAGCAATTTCACAAGTTTATAAATAAATGGATACCAATATAACTATGAGGATCATTCAAACCAAACTCAAAGACTGTGTGATTATTGAACCCAAGGTGTTTGGTGATCATCGCGGTTTCTTCTTAGAGACCTTTCAGGCTGACCGCTACCGCGAGCAGGCGGGAATAACGCTGCCCTTTGTGCAAGACAACCACTCCCGCTCCGCCAAAGGCGTGCTGCGAGGACTACACTTCCAAAAGACCAAGCCGCAGGGCAAATTAGTGCGGGTGGTGAGTGGTGAAGTCTATGATGTTGCAGTAGACATTCGTCAGGGCTCACCCAGCTTTGGGCTTTGGGAAGGCGTCATTCTCTCTGAAGAAAACAAGCGCCAGTTCTGGGTGCCGCCGGGTTTTGCCCATGGCTTCTTGGTGCTCAGTGACACAGCTGATTTTGAATATAAGTGCACCGACTATTACGATCCCAGCGACGAAGGCAGCCTAGTCTGGAATGACCCCGCCATGGCGATCACCTGGCCCTTGGATAATCCCACCCTGTCAGACAAAGACAGCAATGCCCCGACCTTTGCCGAGTTATTTGAAGCATGAGCCAAGCCAAGAGTGAGATGCATCTACTCGTTACCGGCGCCAACGGCCAATTGGGCCAATGCTTGGCTGATCAGCTTAGAGCCCAGGGGATAGTCCATACACTGCTAAGCCGACAAGACGCAGACATTAACGACACCGTGGTTTTGGAAAAAATCGTTGCTGATAAAGGCGTCACCGCCATAATCAATGCGGCTGCCTATACCGCCGTAGACAAAGCTGAATCCGAGCCTGAGTTGGCGAAACGCATTAACGAAGACGGCCCTGCGGCACTCGCTAAATTGTGCAGCCGCTTTGATATCCCCTTGCTGCATGTGTCTACTGACTATGTATTTGACGGCAATAGTCAAACACCCTACGTCGAAACCGACCAAACCAATCCTAGCGGCGTGTACGGACACACCAAGCTCAATGGCGAAATCGCCGTGCAGCGCCACTGCCCGAAACACATTATATTACGCACGGCCTGGGTCTTTAGTGAGTACGGCAATAACTTCCTTAAGACTATGCTGCGCCTTGCAAAAGAGCGTGACACCTTGGGCGTTGTGGCAGACCAGTTTGGTTGCCC
>TARA_R110001592_G_scaffold211857_1_pt1 | contig 15410 bp, 11 predicted proteins | sample TARA_R110001592 | Tara Oceans TARA_R110001592 (sample SAMEA4398387) | marine metagenome | biome: Polar Biome; feature: [SRF] surface water layer (ENVO:00010504); material: water (ENVO:00002006), including particulate matter (ENVO:01000060) such as... | depth 5 m
ACAGGCACAATAACACAAAACAGTGTTTGTAATATAATTTCCTACAAATGGCAGTTTAACGCAGTGCAGGGTAATGGTTCTTCTGTAAAACCAACAGCCTGTGTTAATGCTCCTATAACAATATACTCTGATGTTTCAGATTACGCAGGGGTAGCCTGTGGGACACAGCATTTTTGGAATGATGCTAACTTACAAAATGTATTTATAGGGTCTAATCAATTTTATATTGCTACCCCAGGTACGTCTCCCGCAATTGGAACAGGTATATTACTTATTGAAAATGACGGAACGGTTACAAAAAAATATAACTGTTCAGGTTTTGATTTATGCGGAGGTGGGCCTACTCCTACGCCTACGCCTACGCCCACTCCTACACCTACACCTACGCCTACCCCAACCCCAACCCCAACCCCAACTCCTATACCTACTACTCCAGATTATTGTTTGAGCGGTACAAATGCCGTAACATTTCAAACAATAGGAAATATAAATTCTTATGTGTTCGGTGGTAACTATGGACTATATGGAACAGGAACAGGTGTTTTTGTTTTAACAGGGATTCCTTCAACACATCCTATTGCTATTCATAACTTTGGAAAGACAGCTCAGATAACTTACAACGGAACTACAAGTGCAGGTATAAAAACAGGTTTAGACGGAAACTCATATGAATATTTTTATGGAGATGTAACTATAACTGTAACCGCAGACTATGGAACTACAAGTTATGAGTGTTATTATCATGGATATATGGGTGGTGAAAACAATTTACAATTTGACAATGTAACTTGCTTTAACCTTCAGCCTCCTGTAATACCTCCTCAAGGAGACCCAGATAAGCAGTACACTTTAAGTTATAGCGACACTGCAAAAGGATGGCCCTCATTCTATTCTTACTTTGCAGATTGGATGATAGGAATGAATAATTATTTTTATAGTATAAAAGCTGGTAATTTATACCGACACAATACTAATCCTTTACGAAACAACTACTATAATGTTCAGTATAACTCTACTCTTACAAGTGTGTTTAATGAAATGCCTTTAGAGAACAAACTATTTAAAACCATAAACTTAGAATCTGACTCTACTTGGGGTGTAACATTAAACAGTGACATACAAACTGGAGCTACAATAGATAGTACTTTTTTTGAACAAAAAGAAGGAGCTTGGTTTGCTTATATAAGAAACAACGGAACACTACCAGCTCAGACAAAAGAATATCCTATGCGTTCGGTTAATGGTATAGGTAGAAGTTCATCAGTAAATATAGCAGGAACAAGCACTACAATAAACTTTTCACAAACTCCACTAATTGCTATAGGAAGTGACCTTAGTGTAGGAGATATCTTATATTATGCTCCTCCTCCATATACAGCGGTAGAAATGATAGGTAAAGTAATTGCTATTAATATTGACTTACAAAACAATACAAATAATATAGTTATAGACAATAGCATAAACAGTGCTGTTACTCTTCCAATTCAAGATGGGTTTATAATGTACATTAAGAATCAGCAAGCTGAATCAAATGGAGTATTAGGACATTACTGTTTATTTACAATAACAAATACAGATAGCACAGCCACTGAGTTATTCGCAGTAGAGTCGGAAGTAATGAAAAGCTATCCGTAAAATTGTTATCTTTGTAGGTGAATGAAATTAAATATAAGAAAGCTAGAGGCTTTAGACTATGAGGACATTCTATTGAAATGGTGGAACGATAGAGGGTGGTCTGCACCTTCTAAAGATTTTTTACCAGACAATGGGACGGGAGGAATTATGGTTTATGATGATAAAACACCTGTTTGCGCAGGTTTTATATATATAACAAACTCAAATATAGCTTGGGTGAATTGGATAATATCAGATAAGAATTATAAAAATAAAAGCATACGAAATGATGCTATAACAATGCTATTAAATAGTTTAGTAAACATAGCAATTAGGAGTAACCGAACATATGTTTTTGCTGGAAACAACAACCCTTCTTTAATTAAAAGATTTATTAATATTGGATTTGCTAAGGGCAACCCTGATACAACAGAATTAATACTAAAAATATAAAACATGGGAATCGAAACAGCAGTAGTAGCGGGCGTAACTTTAGCAAAAGTAGCAACAGCAGCTAAAATAGCAGCAGCAGCAGGTGCAGCAACAACTTCTTTTGTTAAAGCAAAACAACAAAACAAAGCACAGCAAAAAGCAGAACGAGCAGCAGACGAGGCTTTAGCTGACGCAAGAAAAAGAATAGACGTAAACTATTTAGAAGGGCTGTCAATACCTAAAGAAGCATACGAACTAGAAAGGGAAGCTTTGCTTTCTTCAGGTGCTCAAGCTTTACAGGCGGGTGTAGAAGGTTCAACACGAGGTGCTGCCGCAACAGCTGGTAGAGTTCAAATGGCTCAACAACAAGGTCAACGAAGAGTGGCTTCTGCTATGGGGCAAGAGCTTTTTGGTTTACAAAAATTAGCAGCGGGAGAAGATGCTAGAATAGCCGGTATGCAAGCGGGTCTTAGTTTAAAAGAACTAGAAGGTCAACAAGAGGCTGCTATGTTCGCTCAGATAAGAGGGGAACAACAAACTCAAAGAGGGATTCAAGGTTTAGGAGAAGCTGTAAAATTAGCTGGTGATGCTATCCCTGAATATATGCCTGATGCAGCAACCAGAAGTACAAACAAACTAAACAGACAGTTTAATAGAGCGCAAAGAAAAGGAGATATAGACGGAACAATGACAATAGGAGAGTTTGGAAACTTAAATCCTGTTACATCATCCATCGCTCCTGGATATGACCCTATGGCTTATAGCGTTCCTGGTACTGACAATTTTTCTTCTGTTTCTTACGAACAAAACCCTAGAGACTTTTTTAGTGAAATGACTCCATTCGAACAAAGACAGTATTTTAAAAACAGATAATATTTTATGGCTACAAAAATAGGATTTAAAGCAAAGCCATTAATTGACTCTGGTGGAGTAGATTGGGTTTCAGTTACTAAAGACGTTGTTAATACCCTTACAGAACAAGAGGAGGCTAGAGAGGCTACTCGTGTAAAGGGGCAAGCGGATTATGCCGCTGACGTAAAAAAAATGGTGGAAACACCATTAGGAAAAGATGCTGAAGCAAACGAGTGGCTTACTAATGGCATTACCTCTATAACCGGGTCTGCTGGTATGGACAATAGATTGTGGAGGTCAGGAGCTTTAAGCACTAAAGACTATATGCGTAATCGTGCCAACAGAACACAAGGAACAGATTTAGTTTTATCAGCTTACAAAACATATAATAAAAATTACGATGCTGTAATGGAAGGCATTGATGATGGGTCATTAGCTAAAGATAAAATGTTATTTCTTAAAGCTCAAGCAGAAAGTATGTTTGATTTTGGAAAAACAGGTTTATATATTAACCCATTAAACTCAGAAATTAATGTAGCTAAAAAAGAACTAGTGGATGGCGCTTATGTTATGAGCGACAATCCTAATGAGTTTTTAAATGCTAGTGAACTTATGCAGGCGGCATCTGCAATGTATAAAGGATTTGATGCTAATAAAGCAGCAGCTACTTTAGCTGAAGGTGTAGCTAAAACTATATTAAGAACTGTTGGAGGCACAGACATAATCGAGGCCTATAGAGCGGTAGAAGGATTAGGTTCAGATGAGCAAAAAAAACTAAATGAAGCAAGATTATTACAGGTTAAAGCCATACTTAATGACGAGGCTGCGGGTGCTTATTTAACAGACACACTGCAAGAGGGCTTTTCATTTACAAAAGATGCAGATGAAGCTGCCACAAAAAATGGAGTAATGTCTAAAATGATTTTACTTAATCAAGATGGGTCAACAAGTTTATCAAAAAAACAAATGGAATATGCAGTTGATAAGTTTGATGATTTACTAGAAGTATATCTTCCTAAAACTAGAAAAGAAAAAATAGTTAAGGAATCAGATAAAAAAACAATAACTGAAGGTCAAAAGTTAGGGCAAACCGTAACTGCTTTAGCTGAAGTACAATCTGCTAATACAGTTGAAGGTAGAAAAATAGCAGCAGCTAACGTAGCTGGTAATTCAGATATAATAAAAATTGTAGAAACTCCTGAAGAAATATTAATAACAAGACAGGCTTCTACAAAAGATGCACAACCAGTAACAACCTCTTATCCTAGGGGAGAATCTACTTTTGACTGGGTCAAGGGGTCGGCATCAGGAATTACAGGTATTAAAGATTTAGACACTGCTTTAAAAAACTCTAGCCTTACAGAAGGAATGGTAGCGTTTCCAATAACAAATACAACTACATTATTTGAAAGAACAACACCTCCTAAAAAGAAAGGTGGTTTAACAAAATTTAATGAGCAAATAGATTCAGACTTTAGTAACATAGAAATTGAAGGAGAGAAACTTATTACAGATGATGACTTTGAAGATGATGCTATTGTTATTGGTAAATTAACCCCACTAGCAACTAAGTATGGAATTAGACTGGTAAATCCAACCAATTATGGTGGGTCACAGTCAATACAATTTTTAGTTGGTTCAGGAACTAATCTGATTGACCAAGTAATTGAGTTTAATGACACGGACCCCGATGGTCTTTTAAAATCGTTAAAAGGATTTATAAAAAGTAGCAAAGATGCTGAAGCGAGATATTTAGCATTAGATTCAGAGAAAACAGGTATGGATTATTCTGAAAAATAACAAGTATGGACCAGGAAGTATTACAGGATTTATATAATAGAGCTGTATCTAAAGGATATGGAAAATCAATAGAAGAGTTCTCTACCTTAATTAGTTCTGACCAAGAGGTGTTAGAAGATAACTATAACTACGTTAGGCAGCAAGGTTATCAAAAACCTATTGAAGACTTTGAAGTTCTTGTTGGCTTAAAAAAAAAAGACACTCCAGAAGATACGGTTTTACCATCGGAAGATGGTTCTTCGGCGCAACTTACAGCAACACCAACTCCTGAAAGTACACTCCTTGATACTCCAGACTTTGATACAGACCCTAACATTATTAGAGAAGTTCCTGTTCAATCCGGTACTCAAGGCTCAAATACTTTGGAAGAGCCTATTCCAGAAGGAAAGATTACTCCTGATAAAATGGGTAGAACTGAGGAGTATTTAATTCCTGAGTTAATATATCAATATGAAGACCAAGGATTTTCTTTTGAAAAAGCAGACCCTTTTGGAGACGAAATAAAAGTTACTGCTGACAATAAAAAAACATTAAACGTAGAGGTTGATATGTTTTTTGGAAACAAGGCGGAAGAAGCAAAAAAATTAAATGACTTTATTGAAGCTAATAAAATACAGTCTCAAAAAATTAAGTCTATAGAGGAAGGGTATCAAGCTAATAAAATAAAGTTTCAAACAGATGAAGAAATTAAGCTTGTTCTCTCTCAAATTAATCAAGAAGCAGATAATTTTAGCGTTGAAATAAAAACCTATCTAAATGATAAATCAGCCTTAGACGAAGAGCGTTTAGCTATTGATGCGATGACTACTGAACAGCGCATGGCTAACAGAGATTACATTAAAGAATATAATCAAAGATACAAGGAGCTAAACAAACAGCTAAATATTTTAGCCAAAACAGAAAAAGGATTTAAGAAAAGACAAGATAGATTAAATCAATCTATTGGAGAGTACTATGACATGAGAGCTCAACAAGGCAGTTACTCGTCAGCCATACCAAGGCAGTTTGCTAGCGGACAAGGAAGGATAAATGCCGGTCAAGTTGATTTAGTTTCACAGCTTTTTATATCTAATAGCTCAAATGCGGGAATGGGAGACCAGGCTTATCGTATAGAGTTTATTAAAAGAGCTATAGAAAAGGGTCAAGAAATTACTGAAGAAGTTTATAAAATGTCTCCAGAAGAATTAAGAAATTATTTTTCTAATGTTTCTAGAATGGAAGATGTAACTACTCAATCTACAACCGGTAAAACAATTAAGCTTGATGAAAAAGAAATAACTTTCGGAGAGGATATAGAAGCTGAGGTTTTTGATTACGCTAAAAAATATTTTAAGGGAGAAGTAGACGGAGAAGGTCTTAATATGATAGAAGACATTCGTACAGGTCCTATCAAAGCTTTAAAAGGTTTAGACGTAACCGAACAATGGATTAAAGCCAAGCAAGAAGGTTTTTGGGGTGGCGCTATACTAGGTTTAGCTGAATCAATACCAGCTATGGCTGCTGGATTTGGAGGTAACTGGGGAAAAGCAACAGCCGACATGATGGCTCTTACATCTGATTTTTTAGACGAAGAGATGTCCAATAATCCTGAGTTTGATAACATATCTGAGAATGAAAAAAATGCTTTTAAACTTCCAGTAGCTATGGTTTCTGCTGTATTAGAAACTTATGGGTTTAGAAGTATTATAAAAAATACAGGGTTAAGAAATTCAATATTAATGAAAATCTTACGCAAATCAAAAAAAGATTTAACTGGTGTTCCTTTTGAAACTTTAGTAAGAAATGAGGTTAACTCAAGACTAAAAAAAGGTACTCTTAGATTAGTTGGTGGCTCTTTAGTAGAATTTGAAACCGGTGCTGCGCAACAAATAGTAGAGATTAGCGCTAAAGAAATTTTTAATGCCGTAAAAGAAAAGGATTTATTTCAAACTCCTGAAAGTTTTTCAGAAGGCTTGGGGCAAGTATTGCGCTCAGGGGCTCAAGAAGCAGTGGGTGGTTTTATTATGAGTGTTCCTGGAGCTATAGCATCTGGTGTTCAGCAAAAAGATTTTACTACTATAGATAATAATTTGTACAAAATATTTAGAAACATTAGAGATGACAGTAAATTTAGAACTGCTTTTGTTCAGAAAATAAAAGGTCAAATTGCTACTGGAGAATTAACAAAAGAAGAAGGTGAAAAACAAATTTCTGACTATAACACTGTTATTGGAGTTTTAAGTAAAATACCTAACGACCTTTCGATAGAACAAGAAAAGGCTATCCTTGGATTACAGCTTCGTAAACAAGAATTAGAAAACAGCACAGAAAACAAAGATAAAGTTTTAGTAAAAAAAGAATTAGAAGAAATAGCAGATATTGATGTTAAAATGGAGGCTATACTTACTAAAAAAGAAACTCAAAACTTAAAAGAAACCATTAAAGAAGAAGCTCCCGTAACAGATGAAACGGCAGCACCTTTAAAAACCAAGGTTGAAAAAGAACAGGCTGTAGATATTGAATCATTTTTTGGAGAAGAGGTAGAAGAAACCACAGAGACGGTAACAGATAACCTGTCTATTAACAGAGGTAAAAAGAAAGTCACCAAATCAGCTAAGGTTTTAGGAACTGAAAACACTATCATTAAAATAGCACAGCGTGGAGCTAAGGCAATATCTAAATTACTCCCTAAGACACGAATTATTCTTCATGAAACAACAGAAGAGTTTGAAAAGTTTGCTGCTCCAGGGAGAGCTCAGTATAACACAAGCGCTGATGTCATTCATGTAAACCTAGAACAGGCATCTATAACCACAGTGCCTCATGAAATATTTCATGCGGTATTTTTAAACAAAGTAAAGACAGACCCCGCAGCTGCTAAGTTGGCTGAGACAATGGTGAAGTCTGTAAGGAAAGCGTTACCAGCTACTAGCGAATTAGCTATACGAATAGATAAGTTTGCAGACAAATATAAGAATAAGCCTAATATTCAAAACGAAGAGCGTTTAGCAGAGCTTATAGGAATCATGGCTTCAGAAGATGCATATAGAAAATTAAGTAAGCCAAATAAAAACAAAGTAGTTAGGTTTATAGAGAGCTTGGCTAGACAGTTGGGGCTTGATTTAAAAATATCAGAGTTTACTAAAACAGATGAAGATGTTATAGACCTACTCAATACTCTGGCAGGAAAAGTTGCTACTGGTGAAGAGCTAGTAGAGGGAGATGTTGAAATATTAGAGGACGGTACTAACCCTATTGGAGAACCAACCGAAATAAGAGTTCCTGAACCAAGGCAACAAATAGATTTTAAAGAGTCTTATCCTTTGTCTCTTGTTACTAAAGACAAAAGTGTAGATTTACTTTCTTTAATTAAAGAGATTAATACTAATAAGCAAAAAGTTTGGTTTTGGGTGGCTGACCAATTAGGCTTAGGAGAATACAATGGTGTTGAATTAGATGCTGGACCTAGTTTTGCCCTTGAAGGTGAAGCTGTGTGGGCAAGCTCTAAGTCCACTAAAGACATACAGAAAAATGTAGATAAGGCTGATTACTTGTTTATTATCAGTGGGTCACCACAAAAAAGTTTGTTGTTTAATAAAAAAGTTTATGATGTATTTACACAAAAACTTGGTGATTACAATACGTTTAAAGAAGAAGCATTAGCAACTAAACCCGTTAAGGCTATAGCTGATACATTAAATGAATTTAATAGCTGGGAAGCATTAAAAGAGTCGCCAAAAAGAAAAGTATTTTTATTAGGATTGCAAAATCAACAAACAAAACCAAATACGGCATTCCATAAGTATGTAAAAGAACTCGATGGTTTTTTAGACGTAGAAGAACTTAGAGATGGTTTTTACAAGGACAACAACTTTGAGATGAACGATGTGATGGTTGTTATAAAACCTACAGGCGTTAGAGAAGGTTCTAATCATTCTACATATGCTAATGAAGTTTTAGGTGAAGTAATTGGTATCCCAGACACAAAGATAGATGCCTTTGAAATAATGCCTAAAGAAATTGCTGATAAGTATAAAAAAGAATTAGGTAAGGCTGAAAAAGCACAGGTAATAGCTCCATACGGAAGTGGCGTAAAAGAAGTGGCTGTTCCTAGAGAAAATAGACAACAAAGAGCTAATGAAGAGTATATATCTGAAGGAAGAGAGGCTGGATTTAAAGACACAGTTATTATAGATTACCTAAGCAGAGTAAGGAAAGTTCCTATGAAGGAAATAAAATCTGCAATGGAGATTGTGTCTGAAGGACTAGGAGCTCTTCCATCAAGCTTTAAAAACATTGACGGAGGTGCTAAGGCTGGATTAAAACTATTCAAGAAAATTGACAAGAATGTTATTAAGCCGGAAAATAAAAAGAAAAAACCATTAGCTCAATCTCAAATACTTGAGAAGGCTATTGAGTATATGCAGAAGCAACCTGAATATAAAAACGAGGCAGACGCTTATAAAGTTTCAGGAGAAACTAAATTTAGAAAAGGTTTGTCTACACAGCAAATGCTAATGGAAATAGACCTACAAAAAACTTTAGGATTGAGACCAACTCAAGATATGTCTCGCAAGTTAAGTATAGCTAGAGTAGCTGTAAGGCAAAGAATAAAAGGTATAAAAGATGTTCAGAAGGTTAAGACTGAGCTAAAGAACTTTATGCGTAAATCTTTACCTGCAAGAGTACTTCTAAGTAAAGATGCTCAAAGAATGTTTAGATACATAGAGCGTGTAACTCCAGACTTCATGCAGTCAACACAATCACAAGGAGCAAAAATTGATAATGTATTTAAAGAAATAACATCATTTGTAGCTGAAGAAAATAATAAAATTCTTAACAAGCAAATAGAATCAATATTAAAAGGAGTTTATTTAAAGGTAGTAAGCAACAAAGTTGTTCCAAGAAAAATAGATTATAAGACTCAAGAAAAAATAGAGGTTATAAAAGCAATGCTACCTGCTGAAGGGATGACTCCTGAACAAATAAATGAAGTTCAAGCTAAATTAAATGAGGAATTTAATAAATTAGCTGAAGAAATTGCAGGAGAAGAAAACCCTGATGAGAGCATACTTGACAGAATGACTGAGCTTCAAATAGCGATATCTTATGCTAATGCATTAGTCCAATCAAATTCTGACCCAATTAAAACAGAAACTTTAGATAATATTTATAGCCAGCTACAGTCTTTAATTGAAATAGGAAGTTCTAATTTAAAATTACAAATAAAAAATCAAGCCAAGGAATATAGAGCACAAATGGCTGCTATGTTTTATGACATCACAGGAGTAAAACTAGACCCTGAAGATAAAAATTTTAAGAAATCATTAAAAGAATTAGAAAACAAACGATATACAGAAAAAGAGACTAGAGAAAACAAAAACAGAATAAAATCTGCAATTAAAAATGTTTTCAGAAAAGTTGAAAACACATTGTTTGGAACGGCTGAGTCATTGACTGGTTTGATGAATAGAATATCTGTTCTTCCTGGAGAAATGATGGGTGGAATATCTAAAACTCTAGTAACAGAAAAAATTAATGCATCAAGCATTAGGTATAAAAAAAGAATGCTTGCTTTTGATTTAATGTTTCAAGATAAATTAAAAGAGTATTACGGAAAAAACTGGAAAAAGAAAGCACGACTATTTAGAAAAAGCACAGAAACATATAAAATTGCAGAGGATAGAGGAAAGTACAACAATCTAACTCAAGACCAAATGTATTATTTATATAATCAATACAAAGATTCTGCGTCTCACCCAGCTTTTAAGAATATGTTTGGTAAAGATTATATAAAAATTATGGAAAATCTAACCAAACAATTAAAGCCAGAGGTTAGAAAATTTGCTGATTGGCAAGTAAATGAATATTTTCCTATGGTTTATGCACATTATAATGAGGTATATAAAGATATCTATAGAACTAATATGCCTCAAAATCAAAACTATGCTGGGAGAATTTATAGAGCTAACTACACTCCTGCTCCTATGAATATTTTAGGTAACTCATCTACATTTAATACTCAAGTAAGTGCTGCATCAATAATGCTTAGAGAAGATTCTAATGCAGAAATACAAGCTATTAATGGTACAGACGCTTTAGTTGGGTATACTAGAGAAATGGAATATTTTGCAGCTTACGCAAGAGAAGTAAGAGATATAAGTAAGTTATTTGGCAATCCGACTATTTCGACAGCTATTAAAGAAATTCATGGTCAAGATATACATGGGTATATAACAGAAATTATACAAAAAATTGCTGGACAAGGAATAAAATACTCTATTTTTGATAGTCTTATAAATAAAATGACAACTGTGTTTGTGTTGGCTAGAATTGGTTTAAGCCCTTTAATTACAATAAAACAGCTGACCTCTGCCTTAACATACTCTAATGATATAGGTGTTGGAAATTGGCTTAAATATTCAGCTAAAAATTTACCGGAGCTAAGAAAAGTATTTAAAGAAATAAGCGACAATTCTGTATACATGAGAGACAGGGGAAGTAAAACTATTTTAAGTCAGATAGAAACATATGCAAATACTAACTCCCCAATAGCTACAGATTGGATTCCAGATAGATTTACAGATTATCTAATGAATGTTGTAATGTATTCTACAAGGCTAGGAGATAGAGGTGCAATATACTTAGGAGGTTCTGCTAACTATTCGTATTATAAAGACCAGTTTAAAAAGAAAAACCCTGGAGCTACTGAACAGCAAGCAATAGACTATGGTATAAAAAAGTTTGAAAGTGATACTAAAGAAACACAACAGTCTTCCGACCTTCAGGATAAAGATGTTACACAAAATTCAGGGGCTCTTGCTAGAAGTCTTAATATGTTTATGACTACTCCTAAACAATACTTGAGAAAAGAAATTATTGCATCTCGAAATTTGTATCGTAAAGCAGCTGCTTGGGATAAAAATGCTGGCAAAGGGACGCTTACAGAAAACTTTAGACAGCTTGTAACGTATCATGCGTTTATGCCTATGTTTTTTCAATGGGTTTCATCAGGGTTTCCAATATCAGATTGGGATGATGAAGACACGTCTGACATGAAGAGAGCTTTAATTGTTGGAAATTTAAATGCATTATTTATAACTGGAGATTTAATAAAAACTGGAGCTGACTATTTACAAGGCAAACCCTGGTATAAAGAGACAACTACACTTCCTGTTTTTTCAACATTTACTAATATTCTTTTTAAATATGATGAATATAATAAAACAAAAAACCCTCTTACTAAAGCAAAAAAATTAGAAGATTTTTGGGTAGAGTTTCTTATGATTACTGGCTTACCTGCAAAAAATTTACAAAAATTTGCAGAAAATTATCCTAAACTTTCACAAAGTAAAGATTTCCCTGAGTTCATGCTTAGGCTATTAAACTACTCTAAGTATCAGATAGAGGGTAGACCTAAAAAAGGGGGAGGTAGAAAGAAAAAGTCTATGTCTATGACGGAAATGAAAAAATTCTATCCTGAGATGTATAAGCAGATAAAAGGGATGGAAGACCCAGAGCTAAAACAATTTGAAAAAGATATGCGGGAGCTAGAAAAAGAAATGTTAGAATCAATGTATCAGTAATTATGCCTTTTAAAAGCCAAGCACAACGCCGATACATGTATAAAAATCTTCCAGAGATAGCTGCAAGATGGGAAAAAGAAACCCCAAAAGGGACAAATCTTCCCGTAAGAGTTGGTAATAAAATTAAAACCCCGTCTTTACTTAGAACAAGAAGACTTCGTAAAAATTTTTAAAAGAAAGACTTATAAAGTAAGTAGCATAAAAGTACGTTGATTAGGAATGCTATAGCAAAGTTTAGTTTAGGGTCTAACATACTTAAAGAGTTTTTTGTTATCAAAGGATAGCATGAGTTCTTCCTCATCAGACCATACAGCCCTTCCTACCAATCCTTCTATAGGAAGATAATATATACCATCTATACAAGACCATATCATTACTGCGTGTAGTCGTTTGTCTCGAAGCTTTATGATTTTACGAGCTTCTACCATTAGTGGAAATGAATTTTTCATCTCCGTGTCCAGGACTTTTACTTCTGCGTATCCAATAGCAGCTCCTGATTCCCCTTGTATTCTAAAGTCTACATCGTCTGTACCAAGTTTTCTGTAAGTGCCACCTAACCTTCTCAGGTATAAGTCCATTGCAGTCTTTTCTTTTTTTATATCTTGTTCTTGTTCAAACATTATAGTTCCATTAAGCAGTTTATAGCTGTGTGTCCTCCTAATACTACTCCGCAGCCTATAGCTTGCTTCTTAAAGTTTTTGGCGTATGCTGTTGCGTACGAGCCCCCGTCCACACCGCATCCCACCTGCATTCCGAACACCTTGAAGTTTCTTCCAACCGACCACATTGTGTAACATTGTGTGTGGATATGTCCTTGAACCGTGCTCATCATGTCATTTTTCGCTTTTGTGCTAGCGGTGCCGCCTTCCCCGTGAATGAATTGTACGTTGTCATAAACAATACGTTCTGTCCAATTCCAATTAGTGCCCAGCACTTCGTTGTATGATTTAATCCAAGCACTGGGAATGTCTGATGTCTGTGCCTTACGCATCACTAGGCGGTCGTGATTTCCAATCAGTACGTCTGCTACAGGAAATGCATTGCTCCACCTCTTAACAGCTCTAATTGCGTATTCAAGCTCATCCAAGCCTCCCATCGCATCACTTGATGTCTCATGATAGCTCGTGTAATGGTTGTCTATTATGTCTCCTATGTATATTACTTGATTGCACAAATGCTTGGCATAAGTTTCTTGACAAAACTCTAAGTATCCATCGAGTTCAAACGGAGCGTGTATATCTCCGATTACAAGAATGCGTCTCTCGTCCGTGTTTAAGTTATCGTAGGCTATTTTTTTATCTCCCTTTAGCCGTGGTCTAAAGTCACTATAGCTCATCTTGCACTGATTCTAAAATTAATTTAAGCTTTTTTATCAGCGATTGAACATCTGTTTTTAGGGAGTCAAAGTCCTTGTCCACTAAATGTTCGTAGATTGAGTTAGAAGAGTCGTGAACATCATCCATTATAAAGTTGATGTTTTGGATTCTCTTATTTTCCAGAGATTTCATATGCCATAATTTAGTCCATCGCTTGAATTAGCTTAGTGCCTAATTCAGGATTTATTTGTTTAATGGCGTAATAAATTTTCCTAGAGTTGCGTTTTACAATTTTTCTGTCTGACTTAGTTGTGTCTATTCCCATATTGGTATACATGACTGCATCCAGTTCTAAAAGTCTGTCCACTTTTTTCTCTTTCGTACAGTAATCACATTCAACAATATTAGGAATATTTTCAATGCTAAATTCCATAACATAATTATTTAGTTGTATAAAGTTATGAAAAATAATCGTAACTTATTAATAGTCAGATAAAAATGTTTTGGTCTTGAGGAGTATGGATTTTTTCAGCTACAAATAAAGTGATTATTTTTTCCCTATATCTCTCAGGTAATCTGTTTACTTTTCTTTGTAATGAAATCATTAAATCTCTTCTTTCCTCATCTCTTTCTATTAAAGCCTTGTTTTGTGCTTTTAAAAAAGTAAGCTCCTGATATATTGTTTGGTCTGGCTTTAGATGTGGAATTATTTTTTGTAATTCTTTTAAAGCTATGTGATATTTGTGTGAGAAATTAGCGTCTGTTTCTACTAACACATCTGCTGATTTACAATTATGAAGCACTGAAGAGTGGTCTTTGCCTTTATACTTAGGTCCTGCCCACAGCTGTCCTATACTGGCTAGTGATAAACTTGTACTGTCTCTAATTAGTTTCATGGTTATTGCCCTGTAGTCTACAAGGGGTCTCCCTCTATAGCTAGGGTTTTTTAGCACTTTGCAGTCAAATTGTTCTTTCATTATTCTTAGCACTGCCTCAATAATGTTTTCTTGTTTTTTAGTCATATGATTTTATTTAAGTTATATAAGTCTAGGTACTCGTCAGATGATATCTCAATCAACTGAAAAAAATAAGGGGCATCTAACTCTTCATAGATGTACCTCATGGCAAAAAACAAGGGCTTGTTTCCTTTGAGCACACCTCCAATAATTTGTGAGCGGTGGTTTTTTCTCTCTAATAAAGGAATACATTTTTGAATTTGTTGTATGATTCGAGTTGCGTTTACTGGAGATAAGGTATCTATTGTTTCAATAACCGCTTCATCAAGCTCGTAAAATGTTTCAGCCTCTGTATACTTCTGTAATAAATCCATGTTTTTTTAATTCTTTTAATCGGTACTCTTGTAAGGGGGATACCTTTCCTTTTTTTGTTTTTACTTCACTAAAGATTACATTACAATTGGGTGGTATAGCAATTAAATCTGGTATACCATTCTTGTTTGTCTTAATTAATTTAAGAACATAATAGCCTTCGGCTTCCAGTTCTTTTATTCTTTTAGACTGAATTTGTTGCTCAGTCATAAAGAGCAAATTTACTAATTTCTTTTATAGGTATAAGCACCGCCATTGAGGTATTATCATCTCCCATTTCTTTTATTGAGCCTAATTTAGCATACTCTCTGGCAACTTCTTTTAGCCTCTGCGTTTCTACTATTAGTATAACTTTATCTTTGTATTCCCTGGAGAATATAAAAACCCAGTAGTCTGCTTGTGTAGTAACTATACCCGATGGCTTGTTTCTACTTTTAAACTCTATGGCAATGTTTCCAGAACGACCTACCCAGCTGTCTCGTTTTACTTCCAGCTTTTTTTTT
>TARA_R110001592_G_scaffold224032_4_pt1 | contig 15406 bp, 13 predicted proteins | sample TARA_R110001592 | Tara Oceans TARA_R110001592 (sample SAMEA4398387) | marine metagenome | biome: Polar Biome; feature: [SRF] surface water layer (ENVO:00010504); material: water (ENVO:00002006), including particulate matter (ENVO:01000060) such as... | depth 5 m
TATTAGGTAATATTATGGGTGTTTTTGATATTAATTTATTTGGAATGTTTTTTGATTGGTTAGGCCATCTATGGTGATGATAATGTGTCGGTATTTGCAGGATTCGCAATTGTTATTACAGAAGCAGTTTATGGCTTTTGGAAGAAAATACACGCAATACAATTCGGAATATACGGTGCTACAAGAGTAGGTAAAACAACTTTACATCAGCAATTAAGAACAAGAGGCGAAGTTCCCAATATAAAGAAAAGAACTGTTGGAAGAGAAAGAGCAACAAGAAAATTAATTAAAATTGATGGAGATGCACACACTATAAAGTCAGCAGATATTGGTGGAGAAGCAATTTATTTCAAGGAATGGCTAAAAGATATACAAACAAGAAAAGTAAAATATATTATTTTTATGATAGATAATAGACATTTAAATACTAGTGATATGGAACAACAAATAGCATGGAAATTTTTAATAGATATAATTTGTGAAGATACATGGCCCGATGGTAAGAAAAAGAAAAATAATGATTATCCTTTAGCAGTTGCATTGTGGGCGAATAAAGCAGATTTATGGGCAGATATAAACTCAATAGAAAATCCATCACAACACCCAATATTTGAACCTTTTAGATACGGAATGAGAAAATTAAATGAAAAAGGAATACCAACACATCAATATGTAGTTAGTGCAAAAACAGATTCAGAAATGGTTTATAGAGGAATTATGACTATGATAGAGCAATATTAGGAGGAAATAAAATGACAATCGGATATAACCCATCAGGCTTATTAGTGGGAAGTCAAAACCAAGTTCCTTCTTCTTTTTTAAATAAGAAACAATCTGCTAGAGCATCTGGCCCAATTGTTCCTTATGAGTTTAGTGAGATTAAACCTAAGAAACAATTAAAAGAAATTAAAAAAGTATTATATCCAGAAAAGAAAAGATTTATTCTTATTTATTATGGGTTTAAATATAATCTTCAAAATAGATGTGTTGTTTGTGGAACTTATCACGATTGGGATATGTCCGACCCTTATAGGCCAGGAATACCATTAAGTGATGTTATTAAAGGTAGACCCTTAAAAGGAACTTATTGTCAAAAACACGCTGGAATGTTTAAACAATTTGAAATGTTACAACAACAAATTTTAGCAGACGAACATGGTTTAGAGTTCAAGAAATGGATTCCAACACCAAGAGTTCCTAAAATGATGCAAACTGGCCCTATTAAGCAATTAAGACCTGCTGATATTGCTAGTCTTACTGCGATTGGTTGGAGTATTAAACCTCCAACAATTAAAGATGAATCTCCCGATATTGAGTATAGTAGATTAATGTTAGAAGTGGACACTAATTTAAAAAGAATCAATTACTTAGTTAAAGGTGAAGAAAAGAAAGGTGAAAAATAATGTTAGGCGGAACAAGTAATAAAGTATTGGCTAGTCAAATGCAGACTAATCAATCACAAAATTTTAAGACAATGAATAATTTATTGACTTTACAAGAAAACCATGTTGAAGAGTTCTTTCAGTATCATGGTGTAGATTTTATGACGGCAATTGAAAAGTTAATGGAAGATGTTGTTGAGAGAGTAGTTAGTCAAATGTTAGTTAAACTACAATTAAAAGCAGAAGGAACTTCTGGAATTATGTCTGTTACTGCTGATTCTTTAAGGGAGTATGAATCTATTACTCAAGAAAATATTGATTTAGATATTCAAATGATTTTAAATAGTGCGGTCAATAGTGAAGTTATTATGCAAAGAAAAATGGCTAAATCTTCTTATCTTGAATCTCAAGGATATGGACAAGAATCTGGTCAAATGACAGGTAATATGCCTATACAACAAATTACACAAGCAAACAACATTCAAGGTAATCCTCAAATGGGTGGAATGGGACAACAAATGCAACAACAACAAATGGCTATGAATAATCAAAGTGGTTATCCAATTGCACCAACAGGTTATGACCAATATAATAATCCTTATTGGACAGACCCACAAACAGGACAAATGACTTATTCACCACCTGAAAGTGGTTTAGGTTTAGTTAAAACTGCTGGAAAGGTAGCGGCTTGGGCTAAATGGCTCGCTTGAGGGGGAATATAGATGGTTGATGTAGTTTGGACAACAGGCGCAGTTGAAGATATTCAAACTGCTCAATTAAAACCTTTTATGATTAAATATATTTTTAATAGATATAGGAAAGATAAAGATTTAGATAATCTTGTTACTGAATATAACATGATTACTAATATGGAAAATAAAATTGAGCAAAAGGAATTACCTAAACAGAATTTTATTACTTTTAGTAATATTTGGAATAAGTCATTTAAAGAAGTAGGAAAAATGGATATTGCTGAATTAGCAAAAGACTATCTTTCAGAAGAAGTAACAGAAAGAATTAGATTAAATAAAGATTACCCTAAAGTAATGATTAAAGATGCTCACACTTCAAAAGGTATTGCTGAGTTTTCTGGTTATTCTACTTCTAAAAACTATGAAAGAGATGAAGAATATCCTGAAGATATGATGCAAGAATCTGGTGAAAAAGATAAAAAAGATAATCCAATAATGGAAAGAGATGATGCTGATAAACCAAAGAAGTTTTCAATGTTACAAGAAGCACTAATTGATGGAAATTATAATATTACCAAGAAAGATTTTAATGAGTTATATTCTAATACTGGAATAAAGATTAGTGGATTTGAGGATGGGAAGTTAGGAGAAAATGCAAAAGGAACTAAAACCTTGTCGCCAACAGAAGTAAAGGTGGTATTGACATTAAAAGCAGATAATCAATGGTCTAGAAACTTTTTAAAGAAATCAGGCTTTATGCCTCAAATGGAGGACTTTGCATATACTACTGAAGGAAGTAGAAAGGAATATACTTCATCTTCAAAAGAACCAAGAATAATGCAAGATAAAAAAATGAAGAAAGATGTTCCATACTTTTCACCCGAATTAATGGAAAATCCTGAAAAACAGATTGAATATTCAGCAGGTGCAGATAGAAGAAATAAACAAATTGATGAAATGAGAATACATGATTCTTCAGCAGGTATGAGATTTAGAAACATGGTAAATTCAAGAAGAAAAAGTATTCTTAAAGGTAATAAAAAGTTTCCCGAAGAAGGAACTATTAATGCTATGTTAGTTAAAGCAATTAAAGAATTAGATATGCACAAATTAGTTGGAAACTCAATACTAAAAAACCCTATGCTTTTAACTGATGCAGAAATAGAATTAAAAATATCAAGTTCAGGTAAACCAAAAGATAAGTTTGTTATAAATACTATTACTATACAACCTGAAATTAAAAAGATGTTTTCTATTAAACCTGTTAAAAAATTAGTTATGGAAACTATGAGTCAATCTAAAAGCCCTATGCTCACTCCTTCAAGTCAAGGAGTAGCCTATGGTGGAAAAGAAAATTATACTCCTTCTATTAAAGAAAGAGAAAGATTAATCAAATCTATAAAAGTAAGATACTCAGAACTAGATGACATTAATGATGGATTAAATAGTAGAGCCTCCGAAATAAAAGAAGAGTTGAATCAAAATGAGTAAGTCTTATTCTCCTAGCGATTATATTACATATAATCAATCGTATGATAACGCTAGGGGTTTTTATTGTAGTGGGGCTGATGTAGTTGCTTTATTACAAATTCCAGGAATTACTGAGAATGGAGAATTAACTTTTACTAATAATACTCAACCGAAAGCAAAAGAAGTCGGTAAAATAATGAAGAGAGTTGAAGATTATATTGATGAAAGAATCGGACACAGTTTTAGAAAAACTATTTACACCGATGAATATCATAATTTTGAATTAAAAATGAATCCTGGCTCTTATCGGGCTTATATTGACTATGTAGGATTTATTCAACTTAATCACTCTAAAATAAGAAAAGTCCTCGCTTTAGATGTTTGGCAAGGAAGTCAATATAAAAACCTTGCAGGTCAATTTGCTACAATTGCAATTGACCCAACTACTTTTAATTCTGTAAATTGGATTAAACTTACTCTTCCTGATAATGACTATTTTCAATTAGATGGTTCTAATTTATTTGGAACTAATTTACCTATTGGAGATTTTAATAAAAAGTTAGGTGCTAATACAACTGCTAAAGAAATTGTTGCTTTAATTAATGAAAGATTTCCAACTGAAACTTGTGATTTTACAGGGGCTATTGAAGCAAAAGCCTTAGTTTCATCAAATGGAAAAAGTATTTCAAATTATTTTTATGCTAGACTTGATTCCGAAGATGCAACTAAAGTTGAAGTTATATCTTTACTTCCTGGAAACGATGGTAGTCTTTGTTCTATTACTAAAGACGGAAATGGAGTTTCATTAGGTAATTTTTCTACACATGAAGAAAACAAAAGAACTGATGATTGGTGGACTATTGCAGAAGAAGGGAAGTTATTTTTTAGAGAAGATTTCCCTTATACTTTAAATAATTCAGTTAGAATTACTTATCTTGCAGGAGATACAAGAGTTCCAGCAGTTATTAATGAAGTAGCAACAAAACTAGTTTGTGCCGAATTAGTTAGACATGACGATTCAACAATAATGATTGGTGAAAGTGGCGCACAAATAGATATTAAAGCAAAGTATGATGAACTAAAGAAAGATGCTGAAAGTTTATTGGATAGAAAGAGAAGTATCATTTCTTTAATTAGTGATTAATATGTTTGAAGATGCTAGACTTATTCTTAAAAAACTAAAAGAGTTTATTGAAATTGAAAAAGAAAGAAATAAACTAATGGAAGATTTATCTGACCAATTAGGATTTGATGTAACATTTAGTGATGAAGAAGTATTTAATAATGCCTTAGATAGAATGAATAAAGAATTAGGTATTGAAATAAACAAGGAGTTGAAAAAACAATGGATGAAGTAACTTATGTTGTTCAGTTATTGAAACAAAATTGGGCTTCTGCGGCTACTGCGGTAGGAACTGCAAATCACCAAACTACTCCAACTATTATAGATATTAGAAATTTAGATAAAAACAAAGGTAGAAAATTTGATTTATCTCAAAAAACAGAAGATGAATCTACTTCAGATTTAATTATTGTTTTTGAAGATGGACAAGAGATTGAATACCCAACTGTTACTCTAGATGTAAGAAATGAAACATATAATATGACTATTCATATTAGAATTATTCAAGACCAAAGAGAGCAGGGGTTCTCACATTTTGGTAGGGATAGACTGAACTCTTTATATAGAATCGTGCGTTACCTCTTAGAGAGCAAGAGGAAAGGTTTTACCGTAACATTCAACAATGAGTCAAAGAGGTTTGATTTAATTACTTTAGGAACAAGAAGTGAAAGTAACGATAGAAATAAACGCTTGTTCGGATATAAGATAGGATTAACATTAAAAAAATTCGCAGTTTCAATTCCCTAAGTTTGTTTGTAATTTAGAGGGGAAGTGATATTATGGTAAGTAATGAAGTATTTGTAGGCGCAGGGGTAAGTGTAACACTTATTCCCGAAAGTAGAATTAATTTAGGAAAACAATGTTATAAGAGTTATGGGTTATCAACTGATAACAAGAATACTCTTGTAAGATATAGTGTTGGTGAATTATTCCGAAACAACTATAAATTAATTCCCGACCTTTACACAGGTTGTCAAGTCGCTCTTTTTGACGGAACTTCAACTACATATCAAACAATCACTTCCAATGATATAGATTCTATCTACCTTAGTGGTAAATTAAGTGATTTCCCTGATTTATCAGGTGCTACGGCTTATATGGAGATACAACCACTTGGCGCACCATTACCTGCACCAATTCTAAAAGGTGCTAATGCAGTTAAAACATATGAAAATGCTTCTCTTTCTGCTGGTCAAACAAGCATTACTGTTGCTGATGGAACAATCTATAATATAGGTGATAAACTTTATAGTGATGTTGATTTAACTACTCTACTTGGTGAAGTAATTGCTACTACTGCATCAACTTGTGTATTTAATAGTTCTATAACTGAAACTGCATCCGTTACAAATGGTTCTGCTAATGTTACAATGTCCTCATCTGTTGATGGTATAATTAAAGCAGGTTCAAAGATTTCAATTGTTGATGATGCAGATTCAAGTGTTGATGTTCATACTGTTAAATCAGTTAATGGAGTTGATGTTGTATTAACCGCCGTTTATGCAGGAACAACTGATGCTTCTGAAGCAGTTACATTAGGTCAAATAAATACAAATACTCTTAGTTCAGCCGCATTATATGTTGATGAAGGTAGAACTCTATTATCAGATAATTGGTTAGGACTAGTTAATACCGTAAGTCCACCTTCTGTTGAAGTTGAAATGAAACAATTGAACTTAACTTTAAGTGGAAGTAGAAACTTTGCTTATCAGTATAAAGGTGCTGAAACAGTTAGTGGAGGTTCAATGGACTTATCATTAAATAACGGTTCTTGGCTTTATTATGCTTTAGGTAAAATGTCTGCTTTAAGTGCAACACATACATTACTTCATAGTGATGGTGCAATTCAAGGATTAACAATTGCAAATGCAGGTGCTAATTTAACTGATGGAGATTATACAAATAAAGCAATATCAAATGGAGATGGTTCAAGTGCAAAAGCAAACTTTACTGTATCAAATAGTGTAGTTAGCGCAGTATCAGTTCATACTGCTGGAAGTGGTTATCTTTCAACTAATTCAGGATTAACTGTTCCTTCTATTACAATTAATCCCGATAGACCATTTGCGACAGGTGCAGATATAGTTGCCGTTATGACTACAAATACTTCAGATGGTGTTAATGGTGCGCCACATACGGGTTTAGCCACAACAAGTAATGGTGCGGGAACGGGTGCTACTGTTAATTTAACCGTTGCTAATAATGTAGTAACAGGTGCATTAATTAATGCAGTTGGTGATAATTATTCTGTTGGTGATACATTAACAATTGCAACTTCAACTGCTTTAGGTGGTTCAACTGCCGTAGTTTTTACTTTATCCGATGCGGCTGATTTAGCCCTAGCAACTCAACCTACTTTTGCAGTAACAAGCACTTCAAATCCTGTTGATTCTCATAATGCTGCTGATGTGGCTTTAACTACTGATAGACTTTATATGGTAAATGATGCTAATACTGACGACCAATCTGGCCCATATTTCCATAGAGGAATTAAAGGTTCTAATGCTTTAGTTCCACCATTAGCCGCAGGTCAATTAATTACTACAACTGATTTAGTTACAACTCCAACATTAAGTGGAACTACTATTAGTAATCCATTTGAATATGTATTTGGTGAAGCGGATAATGAAAGACTACCTTCATTCGCATTAGAAGTCAATTATGAAAAGGGTTCATTAACTACGCCTCAAATTGATAATCTAAATCCAAATGAAAATGTTAAAAGTGATATTATTGTAGGAAATCAACTTAACACTTTGACTCTTAACTTTGAAGAAGGTCAAGAACTTAAAACTTCTTTGGACTTTTCTGCTCTAAGAAAGTTTGGTTCACCAAACAAGTATGTATTGAAGAACTATCGGGGAACAGACCTTGATACTACTATCAATACAAACCTACAAAACTTTTCAAGTGTAGATAGTTTCAATAAACCGTTCTTTTACTTTGATGGAACAATTAAGATGTTTGGGCAACCATTCGCAAGAGTTAAAACAGGTAGTTTAACTATTACTAACAATTTAACTCAACACCGCTTTATTGGTAACTATAACCGTCAAAGAATGTCTACACAGATTCCAGGCCAAAGAACATATGAATTGTCTTTTACTTCATTAGTAACTGATTCCACAATTGCTGATGCTTTACGAACTGATTTAGAATATGGCGGAGTTGCCGAAGGACAAGAAATTGAACTCACCTTCACTAAAGATAATAATGAACAAATCTCAATAGTGCTTAAAGATTATCTTATTAGCGCATCTAGTTGGTCTATTCCTGATGATAAAGGGCCAATTGAATGTGAAATGACTGTAATGGCTCGTAATTTAGAAACTTGCACATATACGGGTGCTTGGATGCTTCAAGGGTGATATTGATGGTTCAATATGACAAGAAGAAGCAATTTATTGAAGCGGAGGCGAAAAAAGGAGAGGCCATTCGGCCAAATACCCCCTTAAAGAAGCCCAAGACCCCTTCAAAAAAGACCCCTACGGGAAAGAAAAATACTACTAAAACAAAAGAAAAGAAAGTATAAGTGATAACCCTATAATATTCCTCTAACTGTATGTATGTTAGAAAAGAAAGAGGATGAATAATATGGAAAAGAAAATATTAATGGATAAGAATGCCCTGTTCGCAGGAAACGCAAGTAAATTACACTATTTGAGAGTATCTCCTAATAGTGATGAATACCTAAAGGTTTGGATTAAAGAACCTACTTGGCTTCAAGTAGAAGAAGCCATGACAACTGTAATGAAGATTGACGCAAAGAATCAAGATATGGATATTGATTTAAAAGCCATGTATAAATATATGGCTGAAAACTTCATTGAAAAGACAGAACCCACACTCTCAACAATTGACCTTCTAAGGCTAAGTCCTTATATTGGTAATCAATTGAAAGACATACTCCCAAATCCATTTTCGGATGATTCGGGGGATGAAGAAAAAAACGAATAATTATGGGTGCTTTGAAGGGGAACGAATGTCCTCCTTCATTAGCATCTAAAATTACAGTTTATCTTTTAGCGAAAGCATTAGCAATAAGTCCTTTAGAAGTATATAAAATGCCGCAATCAATGGTTAAAGATATGCTTTTAATTCATGGAAATATGGAAAAACTTAAAGCAGAAGAAATGCAAAAAGAAGTTAAAAAGAATACAGTTTCTAAATCAAACTTAAGGTGATTAAATGGCTGATAATGTAGAAAGTGCTTATGAGTCTTTAGCCAAATTAGACAAGGCTTTAGTATCTTCTGCAAAAAATGCGGCTACATTATCAAGAGGCATAAGTAAAGTTTACCAATTACAAGCAGGTAAAAAGTGGGAAATTTTCTCAAGGTTTATTTCTGGTTCAGGTCTTTGGAAAGTCCAAAATAAAATGAGGGCTATTGTCCAAGTAATGCATCAATTTACTGATGCAGGTAATAAAGCGGCAGAAGCGTCGGCTAAACAATTAAATGAGTTATCTGCATTAACAGATGCTCACAAAACTTTAAGTGAAGCACAAAAAATGTATGGTGGAACAGTTACAAAAGATATGGCAAAAGCAATTGCTTCTCAAGAAAAATATAAAGATTTAGGAAATGATTTAGCACAACAAGGGAAAAGTAGTTTGGAAATTGGTGAAGCAGTTGCAAAACAATATATGTTGGATAATTCTGAGAAGTTAAGAGCATTAACTGAATTAACTGACTTTGAAACTGCTAGATTGCAAATGCTAAAAGAAATAGATAGAGAAGTTGCTAATTCAACTAAAGTTTTAGAAACTTCAAAAAAACAAATGAGAAAGGCTATTGCTAACGAAGAACAAGCAGAAGCAAAAAAGAAAGCAAAAGAAGAGTTTAAAGCAAATAAAAAATTATATTTAACAGACTACAACAATAAAAGAAAAAGATACAAAGCCGACAAAAAACAATATATGAAATTGTTTAAAGAAAAGGCAAGAATTGAAGCGCAAGGTGGAACAGTAAGTGCTTCACTACAAAGTAAAGTAGATAGCGCAAGTTCAAGACTTGGAAAAACAAAAGGAAGAATGGATGACGCTTCATCTAAAATACCTAATCTAGTTTCAAGAAGTAAATTTGGTAAAACGGCTCAAGGTTTCTTTAAAAATTGGGGAAGAGGTCAAAAGAAAAGAGCCGCAGTAACTAATTTCTTTGTTAAAGCAAAATCCAAAATTGGAATGTTTTTAAAGACAGGGGTAACTTTCTTAGGTTATGCTTTATTAGGAATACTTGGTTTATTCTTAGTTATTGGTATCGTTAAAAGAGCATGGGGATATTTTTCTGCGGCATATGAAGAGAGTAAAGGCACTTTTGATTTCTTAATGGAAATGTTTATGGGTGCTTTTACAGTAATATATGAGTCATTTATTGGAATTTGGGATTTCCTTGTAAATGGAGAAGGAACTTTCCTAGACTTTATTGGTTATCTTGCTGATATTGGATTTGCTTTATTCCAAGTTCTTTTAGTAATAATTGTTGCTCAAGTAATGTTGCTTTGGGTAGGGGTTAAAGGATTATATGCGGCAGGTAAAGCCTACTTAAAGAAAGAAGGAATTGCAGGATTATTTAAAATGTTACTTGTAATTGGTGCAATTTGGATTGCTTGGTATTATATGGCTTTATTAGCCGCAGCAGTTGGATTAACAACAGGTTTAGTTGTAGCCCTTGTTGCTGGAATAGCATTAGTTATTTATGGTGCTATAAGGTCATTCGGTTTCTTAGCAAAAGGTGGCCCTGCTTCGGGAATGACTGTTGTAGGAGAAAAAGGCCCAGAATTACTTTCATTACCACATGGTTCAAGAGTTCATTCAAATTCAGATTCAAATAGAATGTTATCTGGTGGTAATGGTAATACAGTTCATGTTCATGTAAATGGTAGAGTTGGTGCTTCCGATAAAGAAATTAGAGATATTGCAACAAAGGTTGCTAAACTAATTAACATTGAAATAAACAGAAAAACAAATGTGATGTGATATTATGACAACAATTAATTATAGCACTAATGATTTAAATTTTAATGATAAAAATGCAGCATTACCTTTCAATGTATTCCTATCTTTGGCTTCAAGAGGTTCAAGCCCTGATAACTTAAAATCAAATAGAATTGGATTATTATGTAATTCAGTAAGTATTTCTACTACAAAAACAGTTCCAGCATTTCCTATTCCTTTTTCGGGAACAATTACAGGAGAATCTACAACTCTTGCTTTAGATTTAGGAATGGCTTCTAAAACAGTTTCATTAGGTGGAGTTATTCACGACCAATATATTACTAAATCTTGGACTACTGGTTCAGGAAATAGTAAGAAAACTTCTACTCCTGCACAGTATAGATTTACTGCTTTTGAACTAGCACAACTAATTCATTCTTATGTAGATTCATCGGGTATTCAAACCGACCAATCTATTAATGAATTAACAATATTAATACCTTCAAGGATAGGTTCAGACTTTGATTATTATACTGCGACAGGTGGAAATAGTGAAGATTTACCGATAGACCAATTACCTTTGATTCCTTTTACTTTTCACAATAGAGATAAAGATATGAAAAATACTATTTCAATAGGTTCAAGTAAGGATTTCCCTGAACCAATTAGTAATGCAAAAGAACAGACAGGAATAAAAGGTTTCGTATCAAGTTTTTCAAGTGAATTTGCAGGAGAAGCCTTTCCAGAAGTTACTTTTACTTTAGAATTTACAGAAGCATTTGTTGTTGGTGATTGATATGCCTACTGCATATGTTGGAAATAAAAAAGCACTTGTTTTACCAACACTTAGCGATGCTTATATTCAATTACCTTATTTAGATTATAATGCTGCGGGAACTACATTAGAAAAAAGGTTAGGTATTTGGAGTCATCAAGAATCATTTACAATTGAATCAATTATTACTCCATATGATACAAACGGGTTTGGAACTTATGATGGTTCTACTGCTACGGTTAATGGAGTAAGAAATGAATATAGTCCTCAAACTGTTGGGGATAAATGGTCTGACCCAGATACTTTTGATTTTGGTAAATATAGTCAATCATATCAACATACTCCTTCATATACCAATAAGAAGTTGATGATATTTGCTAACACCAATTTTCAATTTTATTTAAAAAACATATCAACAAATAATAGAGAACCTTCAACTTATTGTTTAGCATTCAAAGTTATAGCGTCAGATAATACTCAATTTCACACTACTACTTTAGAGTCGGATGCTATATTTATTCCCGAAGATACTGTATTTACTCAAGGAACAATAGATGATGTTTATATTGAAAATGTAAAAGTATTAGAACCTATAAAAGTAGGTGGAGTTAAAAAAGCAATATCAACGGTTAATACAGGTAACAATACTTTTCAAATACAAAATGCAGATGCTAGAAATGAATTATCAATAGGAATGGAAATTTATAGTAATTCAGTAACTTCTTGTGGTAAAATTACAAATGTGGCTTTCAATACTCACACAACAATAACTGTTGAAAATGTTACTCCTTTAGATGGAGAAACTTATGCGTATATTTTACCTCCGAAACTAAATATATATTCTTTAAATAGTTTTCATGTTGCAGCATCTATTCAAGAAAATGGAACAATGTCATTATTTTTTAATGGGTATAAAGTTGCTGAAACCACCCATGCGGCAGCATTGACTGTAAATGAAGATTTTAATTATTCCTTTGACCCAACAGATATTTATATAGGACAATACCCAACGGAAGGTAGAGCAACACAATTTGTTGGAGAGATTCACGAAATAGCATTTATTGGAAAAAATAAAAGTAGGTTTTCTTCATTAGAAACTATTTTACCGTCATACAATAAAACTTTAATGTATTACAAATTTGAGGGATTAGATGACAGATAAGGTAGTTTATGTTCTTAATTCGGGACAAAATGGTGGAATAGGAATTGGTAACGGTGTTACCGAATTACCTAATACTTACGCTAATAGAAACACACCATTTCAAAATAATTTAGCCTTCAGTAGTGTTTCAGTTAATCCTGCAATTAAAGTAGTAGGTGTCCATAATGAAAATCAAACTCTTTCTAAAACTGCATCTGTAAATAGTTTTGAAATTAGAAAGAAGCCTAGTTATTTACCTTGTGGAGTTAGTCCGAAAAGAGGACTACAACTTGCCTTTTCAAACGGCAATCCAAACTTTAATTCATTATCTTTTACTAATCCTGTTAATGGATTACATAGCAACATTACAATGACAACAAATGGAGATGGTGTTGGTGGAGTAATAATTGCAAATATAAGTGGTGGAGTAGTTACTTGGGGTATTGTTTCAACAGGAGATGGTTATGCAGTAGGAGATACAATTACAATGACTTCGCCTACTTGGAGTCAAGGAAATTCTAATTATGCAATTACTAAGGTTCTAACGGAGTCTGATTTATTAAATCTTCCTCACTTTGATGAAACTGCTTATGGTGAAACTCAAGTTGAAAATAATACGGCTCATGTTTTAAATAGAGTATTTCCTAGAACAACAAATATTACAGACCATTTAACTAATCAAGAAAATACTAGTAATTATAGATTAAAATGTTATGAGGGTAGTTATCCAGAAGGAATATTATTTAATCCAACAGATTTTGACACATATGATTATTTTGTTGTGATTCACCCAGATATTATTGTAGAAACAACTGCTGAACAAACTACTATTAGAACTCACTTTGCTAAGATAAAAGCAATAACTTCCTTTGATGAACAAGGAGATTCATTTGAATTTGAGCCTAAGTTTAGTTCAAATATTCCATTAGGAACTAAGTTTGAAATCTGGCGTGGGCCAAGAAAAGATGATACTGATGTTGTTGCTTTAAGTTATGGATTAAGAGGAAATTCAGTTGCAAGCGATACAACCATTGAAAACTTCGTTACAGATAAATATGATGTATTTAATAAAGTAAGTAGACCTACATTCTATTTCTACAAAGATAGATTAGATGAAAAAGATAGATTAAACTATAATACTAAATATATTTTAACAAGTAGTAGATGGTGGGATAATTATACTTCAACAGGAAAAACTACTACTTCTACTTCAACTGCTACATTTACAGAAGGAACAGTTAATACTTCTGCTAATTGGACTAATATACCAATTTTAGGTCAAAGTTTAATGCAAGCAAGTTCAGCAGGAAGTTATCGTTGGATAGGAAATCTTTCAGCGATTGATAATACAGGCCAAAGGCCAATTACATTTGACTCAATTAGGCATTATATAGAAACTACACAAACACTTTATATGGGTAGTAGTCATTATCATGCCGTATTTAAAACAAAAAATGAACATGAAAATAAAATAATTGATAGTAGTAGATTAACAGTTCATGCAAATTTAATAGACAACCATAAAATAAATGATGAAACTTCTACTCCTATTGAAACTTTACACCCCAATATAGGTGGTAATATAGTCAATACCTATACTTTTGATAATATACTATGGTCAAATGCTTTTAGAAATAAAAATAGGCAATTATATGATAGAAATTCCGTTCTTGCAACTCATTATTTATACACAGACGGAACGACAAGTGCTACTTTTACTGCAAATACTCCTTTACATACATCTTTACTGTTTGGACCAAATACTATTTCAAGATTACATGGAAATTTTATTGGAGATAATACTTATGCTAAATATGTTCTTTCTCCAGAAAAAACAAATACATTACCTAACGCTACATCAATGGTATTAAAAGCATCTAATAATGAATTAAGTAGTCTTTTATCTTTAGAACTATTAGATGGTGAAGGAGTTTCACATAAAAAGATTAAAGACGGTGCAAAGATTAGATTGCGTAATGAAATAAATTCAACTGAAATATCTCTTCACACTTTAAATGGCTTGGTAAGTTCAACAAGCATTACAAGTAATACCTTAACTGTTACAGGCATTAGTCATAGTTTAACAAATATATTACAATTAGGAGACACTATAAAAGTTGGAGAATATTTTTATATTGTAGCATCTATTGGTTCATTAAGTTCTTCAGGAACTCAAGATATTGTAATAAGTGCTTACAGACATATTGATAGTAATATGTTTACTTCGGTTGCTCAAGTAAGAGTTAAACATGAAGATGTTGATTTACAATGTTATAGTTATTTTAATGATAAAATATTTGGATTTTCTGTAATTAAAAACACTTATGATTATTCTGTAAATTTACCAATGATTTCTGGAATATATAAAAATAAAGAAAATATTGAAATATATGAAAGCCAATTGAAATTTAGAGAAAATTTTTATGGAGGTAAGAGAATAAATGTTGATTATGGGGATTCAAATTATTCTTATATAGTTCCTAGAAACCACACAAAAACCATATATCACCCAACCACTATGAATTTACTTACTTATTACAGTGGTTCAGTAGTATTAGAAAATAAGATATTTAATGGTATAGTTGAAAATAAAAGATATGAAGATGGAAATGGGATTAAGAGATTAAAAATAGATGGTAGAAATGATTTCAATGAATTGCATGGTGTGGAGATTGCTAAAAAATTAACTTTTAGTGAAGAATTTTTGTATTCTACATTTTCTCCATATGGAGATATTACCTATACTCCAACAACTACTTTTGTTTCTGCAAACTTAGACTTTGTAGTTAGTAATTATACTAACAATGCTAATGCAGGAAGTAATTATACTTTTAAAACTCCGTATGCCCCAAATAAATCTCCAACACAGAAAAACTTAATTGCAATTAA
>TARA_R110001592_G_scaffold18703_12_pt1 | contig 15404 bp, 11 predicted proteins | sample TARA_R110001592 | Tara Oceans TARA_R110001592 (sample SAMEA4398387) | marine metagenome | biome: Polar Biome; feature: [SRF] surface water layer (ENVO:00010504); material: water (ENVO:00002006), including particulate matter (ENVO:01000060) such as... | depth 5 m
TGGCTCCGAGCGCGCTGTTGCCCGGGTCTGGGGTTCACGCTAAGCGTCAACGGCAAAATCAGCCATCGCAACAGGAGACACACTGATGCCCAAGAAAACCTTGCTTATCGTCGCCCATGCACCGTCAGACAACACCCGTCGCCTGGTCGAATCGATTCTCACCGGGGCCCGGCAGGGCGCCGGCGATACCGTTGAAGTCGTCTACAAACCGCCGTTGGGTGCTACCCCTGCCGATGTCCTGGCGGCTGACGCCATCATTCTCGGCACCACTGAAAATCTCGCGTACATGAGTGGCGCCCTTAAGGATTTTTTCGATCGGTGTTACTACCCGGTGCTCGAAGAGAAGCAGGGCATGCCCTGTGCAGCCTATATCCGCGCTGGTCAGGATGGCACAGGTACCTGTCGCGCAATCCAGTCTATCGTCACCGGCTTGCGCTGGTCATGGGCTCAGGATCCGCTGATTCTGCGCGGCGACTGGGATGCCGGGTTCCTCGACCAGGTAGATGAGCTGGGCAAATACATGGCGGCCGCTTTAGGCGCTGGCATTATCTGATCAGATCCACACCCAGCCACTGGCGCCCGCGATCACTGCCAACACCAGGATGCTGCTCGCCCAGCGCGCCAGTGACAAACCGCCGACAAACAGAACAATCGCCGCCTTGACCAGTGTGTTGGTCAGTGACGCCAGCAAAATGCCCCGCGCAGCAACCGTATCGGACAACCCCTCTTTCGCCTGGTTAGCCAGGGCAACGGTGACGGCGTCGACATCGGCGATACCGGACAACACTGCCAAAGCATAGATACCCTTGTCGCCAAACCAGTCCTGCGCCGCATTCGACATCACGAACACCGCCGCCAGAGCGGCAGTAATGAGCAGCGCAGACTTCAGCTCCAGCGGATTGTTCATCACCGGTTTGTGTTCTACCTCACCGCCCTTGAAGCGCCAGAGCACGACACCCATCGCAACGAGTGGAATAATTCCCAGCAACACCATCCCCGGCAACAACGGCATCAACAAATCACGATTAACCACCGCCACCTCTATCAGCACCCGTGGCGCCATCGTGCCACAGGCCAGCGCAATACCGGCGCCCAGCAACGCCTGCCGGCGCATATCATTAGCCGTCATGCGCGAGAAGCTCAAGGTGAGTGCCGTGCTGGATGTCAGACCACCAAGAAAGGCGGTCAACGTCAGACCCACTCGGTCACCTAGGATGCGCACCGCAAAGTAGCCAACAAAACCGATTCCCGCGACCAGCAGAACCAACCAACCGATGACACGCGGATTGAGACTGTCCCATGGTCCCATGGATGCGTTCGGCAGTAGCGGCAACACCACCAACATGATCACCAGCAACTGCAGCGTGGCCGTCAACTCATGCCTGGACAGACCCTGCAGTGCCCCGTGAATCTCCTGCTTGAAGCCCAGCAGCACTGCAGCACCCACCGCCGCGATCACCGCTTCGAGCTGCATATCCAGAACCGCCATGGCGCCAAGCGCACAGGTCAGTAATGCAGCCACCTCGGTCGTCGCGCCAATATCACCGGTCTTGCGCACTGTTTGCAGATAACCCACCACCAGCATGGCGGCAACACCGATCAACACGGCGGCCAGCACCCATACCGACATGGCGGCACTCAGCTTGCCGGCAACACCGCCAAGCAGACCGAGCAGGGCGAAGGTGCGAATACCCATAACGGCCATGCCGGGGCCGGTATTAGAGCCCGTACCGGGGCCCGCCTCAACCTCGCCGCCGTTCTCATTTTGCCAGCCGCGCTCAAAGCCGATAATCAAACCAACGGCCAGAGCCACCAGCAGCCCGGGAATGTCACCTGCGTTTTCCATCATCTGCGCATTGTCCTGATGTTGTGAATAGCAAAAACATAGCACAGGCGCGCCGTATGGCTAACGGCGCGCGCCACTTCTGTATCGCAGCGTAGCCGATTATACTGGGCAGATGGATAAGCTGATGGCACGTATTGAAGAATGTTACCGACTGGCCGAGGAGCGTTTCGAACGCTCTTTTGATCGGCCGCGGGTAGAACTCGACCTGCGCGGCCAGAAAGCCGGGGTGGCTTACCTGGGACGCAACCTACTGCGCTTCAATGGGCAGATGTATCGCGATCACAACGCAGATTTTTTACTGCAGACCGTCCCCCATGAGGCCGCGCACCTGATCGCCCACGAACTGTTTGGCTCACGTATTCGCCCCCACGGCCCCCAATGGCAAGCCATCATGACGGACCTGTACCTACTGCCTGCCACCCGCTGCCACGATTATCCAGTGCAGCGCCGCCGGGGCATGCGCTACCTGTACCGGTGTGGCTGCCAGGCGCACATCCCGTTCACGCCCCAGCGCCACGCACTGGTCAAACGTGGTCGGCGCTACCTGTGCAGGCTCTGCGGCGACATGCTGCATTTCACTGGCAAGCAGGCTGCCCAGTAATTAGGTTATTGGCGGTATCTGCGACGGGATTGGGGCTGGTATCCCGGGCTGCAGCGCCTGCAAACCCTCGAGCAATCGCTGATTGAGATCTATCGCCTTGTCCAGACGCGGCGGGTCAAAGCGCTCATCGATGGCAAAACCACCGGCCAGCATATCGCGCAGTAACGCATTGGATGATTCGGTGAGCGCACTGGCATCACGCAATGCCTGCAACAACCCTTCGGCGTATTGGCGCAGATCGCTGTTGACCGCACTGGCTGGTGCCGATTGTCCCGATACCCGCCCATAGGTTTCGCTCGCCTGACGCACGCTGGTCTGGCTTAGATTAAGCGACATCGAGGCCAGCTGACTGCCGTCCATATCCAGAGCCAGGGCCCGATCAAACGCCCCTTCCAGATCCCCGGCATAGAAATCGCCCGCCAGATCCTGAACCTGCCCCAAGAGACTCTCCAATGATGAGCGCTCTGCATCACTCAAATCGCCCTGCACCTCGACCTGCCAGGCACCTACCTGCAACTGGCTGCCCTGGGCACTCAACGTGACCCTGCTGCCCTTATCGTTGCCCGCCGCTGTTACCTGGCTGCTGGACTGACTGACCGACGCCTGTGCAATACTGATGCGCAACAGGTCGCCCTCGCGGGTAGTGACTTCCAGATCGAAGGTCTGCGCCAGCGCAGAAAAGCGGCTGGCACTGGCAGACAGCGATACACCCTCCCCACGGGCCTCAGACCCTGGCAATAGAGGCTCGGCAAGCCCTTGCATACCAGTCTGGATTCGCTGCCAGGTATCATCGATATCCGCAGCGACCTTGCCTTTGAGCACACCCATGCCATCTAGAATCTTGCGCGCTTCCTCGAAACCCTTTTCCACACCTTTGGCTGCCTGGTCATACATCTTCTGCAGCTCGGTGGTATCAGCGCCATTAGCCCGCGCCGTATCCAGCCGACCTCCGATAAAGCCCAACACACGCTCAGCCACCTGAGGCGGCGCAAAATTCTCGGCTTTACCATTCAAACTGCCGGGTTTGAGGCCCATCTGTTCGGCCAGCCGGTTAGCCAGGGTTTTCTGTGCATCGAGCTGCCGTGGCGCAGCAGACGGCGACGTGCTTTGACGCAGGCCGCCAGGGGTAATGGAATTGGACTGATTCATCGGATACACCTCCAGTTGATCCCTGTATCGGCCACGCTCTTGAATACTGCTGGACCGCTGGTCGGATTACCCCAGAGCGCCCGCGGCACGCAAGCCTTCGATTTCCTCTACCGTCAGTCCCAGCTCACGTAGCGTGCCCATGGTGTCCTCACCGGACTGTTTGCCAATATGCCGTGGCGCCGCCAGGCCACTACCAAATACGATAGGACAGGCTATCTGTTCCTGAGCGCGATCTGTGCCAGGCAACGGTACGGACTGCACCAGACCGCGCGCACGCAATTGCGGATGCGCCACCGCTTCGGACAGATTCAAAACCGGCTCCACACAGGCGTCCACCGCAGCGAAACGGTCTTGCCAGTAGGCGAAATCCTCGCGGGCAAAAGCTTCAGTCAGGCTGTGCTTTACCTGCTCGCGGTCAGCCGCCAGCGGCGACAAGCCCTTGGCCAACAGTTCCGGGCAACCCAGCACCTGACACAACTGCTGCATGAACTGCGGCTCCAGGCTACCCACGGCCATCCAGCGCCCGTCGCGGGTCTGATAATAATCGTAGAAACTGCCGCCATTGAGCACTGTAGACTCCAGCGCAGGCTCCTCCCCGGCAGCCAGGCAGGCCGCGCCCGCCATAGCATTCAGACTGAATACGCAATCGGTCATGCTGACATCCACGTGCTGCCCCTGCCCCGTGTACTCACGGTGAATAACCGCCGCCAACAATCCAGCCACTGCATGCATCGAGCCACCGGCTATATCAGCTACCTGCATCCCAGGCGGCACTGGCCCACTGTCACGCCGGCCGGTATAGCTGGCCAGGCCCGACAGGGCTAGGTAGTTGATGTCATGTCCGGCACGGTCGCGGTAGGGGCCGGTTTGCCCGTAACCGGTGACCGACACATAAATCAATCGTGGATTGACCTCCTTGAGCGCCGCATAGCCCACGCCCAGCTTGTCCATTACCCCTGGTCGGAACTGCTCAAGAACCACGTCGTACTCCATGACCAGCCGACGTATCACTTCCAGCGCTTCAGGCACCTTGAGATTGAGGCCGATGGAATCCTTGTTGCGATTCAAATACGCATGACTGGCCGAGGTGCCGTCAACATGCGGGGGTAAAACGCGGGTCAGGTCCACGCGGCTGGGCGATTCCACCCGCAGCACCTGCGCGCCCATGTCAGCAAGCAATAAAGAAGCAAAAGGACCGGGCAACAGGGTAGAAAAATCGAGAATCTTAAGCGAAGCGAGGGGACCGGACATGAGAGCTCCTATTTATTTTTTTAGCAACACCTTGGTGCTTGTAGCTTACCCCGTCGTGCTTGTAGCGTGTAGTCAGCTCTTTTCAGGAATCGCCAGCATGACCCAACGTATTGATGTGAATAGTCTTGCCAAGCGGCTGGAAGAACCCGGCGTCTGTGTCTTTGATGTGCGCTTTTATCTCGAGCAGCCAGCCCGCGGACGCAGTGATTTTGCCGCGGCGCATATTCCAGGCGCCCGCTACCTGCATCTGGACGAGAATTTGTCGTCATCGATCATTCCGGGCAAGACGGGTCGACATCCGCTACCTGATCCCGAACAATTCGAAGCATTAATGCGCCGCAACGGAATCAACCACGATACGCTGATCATTGTATGCGACGACGGCCCGGGGTTGTTCGCCTCCCGACTCTGGTGGCTACTGCGCTGGCTTGGCCACACACAGGTGAAAATCCTTGATGGCGGTTTTAAAGCCTGGCAGGCAGCGGGTCTTTCGGTCACGCAGGAAACACCACGGCCAGTCGCTGAAGGTCATTTTGCCGCCCGCCCGGATCACAGCAAACTGATTGATGCCCAGGAAATAAGCCAACGACTGGATGATCCCTCGCTTCAATTGCTCGACGCCCGCGCTCCAGCGCGCTTCAGTGGTGAAAACGAGCCTATCGATCCTGTCCCAGGACATATTCCCGGCGCGGCGAACCTACCCTGCACCGCCAATATCGACAGTGACGGCTTCTGGCTCGACAGCCAACAACTGCGAACCCGTTTCGAGCCCTGGGTGGCCGCCGATATCGAACTGGTCAGCTACTGCGGATCTGGCGTTACCGCTTGCCACAACATTTTTGCCGCAATAGAGGCGGGTTTACCGGAGCCACGCCTCTACATCGGATCATGGAGTCAATGGATTACCGATACGGACCGGCCGATAGCCACCGGGGCCTGAAGACCACCGCGCTTAGCTGAATGCCGGACCATCCGAGGCTCGGCGCAGTGCTTCAATGTAGGGTCGCAGAGAGTAGCCCAACCGCGACTCGATATCGTCCGCCCATTGGCGCAGAGCCAGCTTCTCGAGAAATAGTTGCCCGGACTCTGGGACCAGCAGCAGGATATTGCCCTCTTCCACCGGCACCTGCAGGTAATCATCGCCGAACAACTGCTGCAGCATCCGGCCAGCATAGGGCTGGCCGCTTGCGCCCAACTGCCATTGATTGATCACCAGTAATCCGCCCGGTCGCAACGCCTTGTGGCAACGCAGGAAGAACTCGGCTTGCAGTTGCAGGCGTGAAATACCGCCTTCCATGTACAGATCGACAAACAACAAATCGCAACTGGCGGGGGCCTGGCTGATGTACTGCTCGGCGCAGCCAATCTTGATCGCTAGCCGCGGGTCCTCGCTCAGTCCCAACCAGCGCCGTCCGGCATCGACCACCGCCGGACGCAACTCCACCGCGGTCACCTGCCCCGGCTCGAAATGCGCCAACACACAGTTTGCCAGGCTACCACCGCCCAGCCCCAACAGCGTAACCCGCTGTGGCTGAGGCAGCCAGAACAGAGCCAGTAACATGGCTCGCGTGTAATCGTATTCCAGCCAAGCCGGATCTACCGTAAAGGTGCAGCTTTGTTCGGTCTGCTCGCCAAAATACAAAAAACGGTAAGCGTCAGCTTCGGTCACCCGCAACGTACCGAAGTCGTCACGAATCTCTTCCAGCAGCTTTTCTGGCCGGGCCTCCTCCAAAACATTATGACGGGACATGAAACGGCCTCCCCAGGCAGTGGTGAACAGGTGTCGGAGCCGTCGATAAAGCCGCTCGATCGAAGGTATAGGGTGTCTGAATGGCATATCTCAGGTTACCATCGTGACTCAACACTTACACCCGATACCCCACAGCAGAGACCCCATGACCTCACACTGGACCCCTGACAGCTGGCGCAGTAAACCCATTACGCAGCAACCGGCATACGCCAACGCCGAGCATCTGGCCCGGGTCGAGCAGACCCTGGCCGGATACCCGCCACTGGTATTTGCCGGTGAGGCACGTGAATTACGCAAGCAATTTGCCGAAGTCACCCAGGGTCGCGCCTTCCTGTTGCAGGGTGGCGACTGCGCCGAAAGTTTCGCAGAATTTTCTGCACCCAAGATCCGCGACACCTTCAAGGTATTGCTGCAGATGGCAGTCGTCATGACCTTCGCCGCCAGCTGCCCAGTGGTCAAAGTCGGCCGCATGGCCGGGCAGTTTGCCAAGCCACGCTCGGCCAACGATGAGATTCAGGGCAACATCACTCTGCCCGCCTACCGCGGCGACATCATCAACAGCATTGGCTTCGAATCCACCGGTCGCTCCCCGGATCCCGAGCGTCTGCTGATGGCCTATCACCAGTCCACCGCCACGCTTAATTTATTGCGCGCCTTCGCCCAGGGCGGCTTCGCCAGCCTCGACAAGGTGCACCAGTGGAATCTGGACTTTATCGCCAGCTCCGCCAACAGCGAACGCTTCGAGAGTCTGGCTGGACGTATCGAAGAAAGCCTCGGCTTCATGCGCGCCTGTGGCGTCGATCTTGAACATAGCGCTCAGCTGCGTGAAACATCGTTCTTCACCGCCCACGAAGCCTTGTTGCTGAACTACGAACAGGCATTCACCCGCCGCGACAGCCTCACCGGCGACTGGTATGACTGCTCAGCACACATGCTCTGGATCGGCGATCGCACCCGTCAACCAGATGGCGCCCACGTCGAATTCATGCGCGGCATCAATAACCCGATCGGCGTCAAAACCGGCCCCACCACCGATCCCGACGAACTGTTGCGGCTGATCGACACCCTGAACCCGGAAAACGATCCCGGCCGCCTCAACCTCATCGTACGCATGGGCGCCGACAAGGTAGAAGCCCACATGCCCGCCCTTGTGCGCGCCATCGAACGGGAAGGCAAGCAGGTGTTGTGGAGCTCCGACCCGATGCACGGCAACACCATCAAGGCATCCAGCGGGTATAAAACCCGTGATTTTGCGTCGATCCTCGCCGAAGTCGAGCAGTTCTTCGCGGTACACAAAGCCGAAGGCACCTGGGCAGGCGGCATCCACATCGAAATGACCGGCCAGAACGTCACCGAATGCATCGGCGGCGCCACACCAGTCACCGAAGCAGGCCTGTCCGATCGCTACCACACCCACTGCGACCCCCGATTGAATGCCGATCAGTCGCTGGAGCTGGCCTTCATGATCGCCGAAACCCTGAAAAAGGCCCGGCGCTGAAGCACTCATCGACAACTAATCGGTCAGGCCCGAGACACACTCAAAATGGATTCCCTCGTTTTTCCAAACGTTATCCCCGCGAACGCGGGGATCTATTTTCGGGTTTTTAACACATGCGGTTATGTATTTCCCCGCGGGATCGTGCTGACACCACTAACGTCAAAATAGATCATAGCGCTCGCGATGACACATCATACAATCGCCCAACCAGCCGCCCACCCGGCAACATCCTCACCCACCTGCCTCCTTGAGCCAGCAACACCCAACCGCGCATAATGCCGCCCTTGTTCAAAACACACAGGCCATCTCCATGTTCCGCTGGTTCGAAAAACGACTCGATCCCTTTCCCGTTGAAGAACCCCGCGAACCCCCGGGCACACTGCTCGCGTTCTGCCTGTACTTCACCCGCGGCACCTGGCTCTACTTGACCATAGCTGCACTGCTGATGGCATCAATCGCCGCTACCGAAGTCTGGCTATTCAGCTTTCTAGGCAACATCGTCGACTGGCTATCAGTACAGGACCGCGCCACCCTGTTGCAAAACGAGGGTTGGAAGCTCGCTGGCATGGCTGCGCTGGTTATGCTGCTACTGCCACTGATGATTCTCGCCAACTCACTGGTCAGCCACCAGACGCTGATGGGTAACTACCCCATGCGCATCCGCTGGCTGGTGCACCGTTATTTGCTCAAGCAATCCATGGCCTTCTACCAGGACGAATTTGCCGGGCGCATCGCCACCAAACTGATGCAAACCGCTTTGGCCGTGCGCGAGTGTGTAATCAAGCTGATCGATGTTCTCAATTATGTGGTCGTCTACTTCCTCGGTACCTTGGTAGTCGTCGGCATCGCTGACTGGCGGTTTACCCTGCCGATGATCGCCTGGCTGATCGGCTACATTCTGCTGATGCGCCACTTCATCCCATTAATGGGCAAAGTCGCCGAGGAACAGGCCGATGCACGCTCGATAATGACCGGCCGGATCGTCGACAGCTACACCAACATCCAGACGGTCAAACTCTTCTCCCACTCCCGCCGCGAAGCAACCTATGCACGCGAGGGAATGGACGGATTCATGCACACCGTTTACCGCCAGATGCGCCTGGTGACCTGGGTCAACAGTTCGCTCTACATGCTCAATGGCTTACTGCTGATCAGTGTGACTGCCCTCGCCATCTGGCTATGGATCAACGAAGCCGCCACGATCGGGGCTGTCGCCGTCGCAACAGGTCTGGTATTGCGCCTGTGGGGCATGTCCCAATGGATCATGTGGGAGCTGTCGGCCTTGTTTGAAAACATAGGCACCGTGCAGGACGGCATCAACTCCATCTCGCGCCCGCAACTGGTCGACGACGCACCTGACGCCCAGCCGATCGAGGTCGAGCAGGGCGAGATCCGCTTTGATCACGTACGCTTCCATTACGGCAAGGAACAGGGCGTATTCGAAGACCTGCACCTGCACATCAGAGCCGGCGAAAAAATCGGCCTGGTCGGCCGCTCCGGCGCAGGCAAGTCGACCCTGGTCAATCTGCTGCTGCGTTTTCACGACATAGAAGGCGGGAAGATCCTGATCGATGGACAGAATATCGCCGAAGTCACCCAGGACTCCCTACGCCAGCACATCGGCATGGTCACTCAGGACACCTCTCTACTGCATCGCTCGGTTCGCGACAATATCCTCTATGGTCGTCCCAACGCGGATGAGGACATGCTATTACAGGCGGCCAAGCAGGCAAAATCCGAGCACTTCATCCACGAACTGGAAGACGCCAAAGGACGCAGCGGCTTTGATGCCCATGTTGGCGAGCGCGGCGTCAAACTCTCCGGCGGGCAGCGCCAGCGCATTGCTATTGCCCGCGTCATGCTCAAGGACGCACCTATCCTCATCCTCGATGAAGCCACCTCCGCGCTGGATTCGGAAGTCGAAGCAGCCATTCAGGAAAATCTTAATACCCTGATGCAGGGCAAAACCGTCATAGCCATTGCCCACCGCCTCTCCACCATCGCCGCAATGGACCGTCTGGTAGTCATGGATCAGGGTCGGATCATCGAAGATGGTACCCATACCGAATTACTGGAGCGCGGTGGCTTGTATGCCCAGCTCTGGGCGCGGCAGTCGGGTGGCTTTCTGGGCGAGGACGTGAAGTGAACGACGTATCATGCTGGCCCTCGCCCCGTCATTCTGCGCACAACCCACCCTCATTCCCGCCTACGCGGGAATCCATTTTGACCTCCCTCATCTAAATCAATAACCCCGTCCGAGCAGCAAACCCTATCGCCCATCATCAACCCCACCCATAAAACCCACCCAAAGGAAAAAACCCGGCTAAGATAGGGCAATTACACTAAAAACAAGGATGCCCTATGAAAGCACTTTTTCCTGTCACGCTTCTGGCAAGCCTGATCTCCGCCAGCGTATTCGCCACTAACTACTCCACCCCAACACCCCTGGTCGCTCCATCCGAATTTAAAGGCGTGCACGGCCTTGCCGTTGATAAACAGGGTCGTTTGCTTGCTGGCAGCGTTGTGGGTAACAGCATCTATCAGGTTGACAAGCAGACTGGGGTAACCAGCATTCTGGTCGGTCCGGATGAAGGTCAGGCAGACGACATTGCTATCGGCCCCAACGGCGAAATGGCCTGGACCGGGTTCTACCTAGGCAAGGTCATGTACCGCGAAAACGACGATGCCCCCATCAAAGTACTGGTCGAAGGCAAGCCCGGCATCAACTCCATTGCGTTCAACCAGAAAACCGGACAGCTCTACGCCAGCCAGGTATTTCTCGGTGACGCACTCTGGGAGCTCGACCCCAAGGGCGAAAAAGAGCCCCGGTTGATCAACAAGGATATGGGCGGCTTCAATGGCTTCGAGGTCGGTACTGACGGCTCACTGTATGGACCGTTGTGGTTCAAAGGCGTTGCGGTCAAGATCGACCCTAGTAATGGCAATATCGAAACCATAGCCGACGGATTTGGTATACCAGCGGCGGTCAACTTTGACTCCAAAGGTAACCTCTACGTCGTCGACACCCTGACCGGAAAACTGATGCGCGTGGACGCTGCCGATCTCAAATCGGGTGCCGCAGAACCACAGATGGTCGCGCAGCTCAGTACTGCGTTAGACAACCTGGCCATTGATCCGCAAGACAATATTTTTGTCTCGAACATGGCCGACAACTCGATCCAACAGGTCGATCCGAAAACAGGTGAAGTACGCGTTGTTACCTCGGGCGAGCTTGCCGTACCTGCTGGCACCGCCCTCTCAGACGATGGCAAGACGCTATACGTCGCAGATGTTTTTGCATTTCGCGCGGTCGATACCACCAGCGGGAAGGTAACAGACCTGCGACGCGCCCATGGCTCCGACGCTGAGTACCCAGTGGCCGTCAACCTCAGCAACGACCTTCTGCTCGCCACCAGCTTTTCGACCGGCACCCTGCACCTCATAGACCGCCTGGATAACACCACAATAGCTATGGTGCACGGGCTCAATGCGCCCTCTGATGCAGTCGAACTGGATGATGGGAGCATAGTCGTCAGCGAAATGGGTAGCGGCTCGCTGATCCACTTGTCTGGCGATGAACTAAAAATCAAACGCACCCTGACCACCGATCTGTTTGGCCCGGTACAGATGATTCGAGGTCAGGATGGACAGATCTACCTCACCGAAGCCGCAGGTTTTCTCACCCGCGTCGATCCTAAAAGTGGTGAAATAACACGACTGGCCAAAGATCTGAAAATGCCCGAAGGACTTGCTCAAGCGTCTGACGGCAGCTTCATCATTGCAGAAACCGGCGAGCGCCGTCTGATCAGGCTGGACGCAACCACCGGCGAACAAACCGTTCTGGCCAACAACCTACCCATCGGCTTCCCACCCGGCCCAGGCATGCCACCAAGCGGAATACCGACCGGGGTAGAAATCGCCGATGACGGCACGCTGTATTTCACATCCGATGTGGATAACGGATTGTACAAGATCATGCCTGCTGGAAACTGAGCTCATCTGTTTATAGTGGTCTACTCAGGCATGCAGTTCTCTGTATGTCTGAGAAAGCGCTCTCAGCCGAGGAGAAGCATAGTATTGCAACACCATGACCCCTGAACAGCGCAGTCCCCGAGTTCAACACAACCACGCTAAACGGGGAAATAATCAGTGCTGCCCTGCTGACAGTCATGCCGAGCACGGCTGCTGCAAAAAACATTCGTCTATGGATCGAGGCCGAAGCGATCGCCTGATCTAGAGAACAAATCCCCGCGCCCTACCATAACCAGACCTGGATCTTGGAAGAGTTGACCCTCGCAAGCGCTTTGATCATCCGATGCAACAGTGCCTAAGCATTCGTGATCATGCAGGATACGCAGAGCAAGATCATTGCGCGCGTTGAGGGTGAGCCTGCGCGAAGCTGAGAAACAGTCCGCTCGACCCAATAGCTCAGCACCCGCAAACCATGGGAGGACATGGCTACTGTCGACCCATAATTGAAGGTCGGGGCCTTGTAAAAAATCAGTTATGCGATGCGCCTTGGAATACTTTGCTTCCGAGCGGCCTTAAAGGCACCGTAGAAGCATTGCTAAGAGCCCGTCTGTTGAATGAGGAAAGTATTGTGTCGATTCAGAGTTCAGATTCCGATATTGCGATTTGCGTTGCGCGGTTTGATGAAGCCCTGGAACAGCTTGCAGTCGCACGTCAGAACGATCCCAAAGCGCCCAACACAGATGCACTGGAAGCTGCACTTCATGTTATGCGAGAACCCGGCGGGATGAAGGCGCTGTACACCCGGGTTCCAGCGATCGAGGCCAAGGGCGTATTTACTAACGGTGACTGGGGCCGGCCAGCCATTCTGCAACCTGCACTGGCTGTCCGAACCCTACGTCAAGGGGCGCCGGATTTCACTGCTATCGAAGCCCTGAGTGAACTGCGCCTGCTCGCCGTGGCGATGGGTGATTACCTCCATCCCGGCATATCAGCGGAGCAGTCCAAAAACTTTCTGACCCAGGTGACGGCGTTGAATTTGGACCTGCTGTCAGGCCAGATGACCGAAGCGGACCGGGAGCGGCCGCAGGGGCTTGGGCAAATCGTCACTTCGCTTTATCAGTACCTGCTCAGCAGTCTGGGATATGAAAGTATTCTCGACAGCTTGGTGGATGAGGTCCGTCGTCTACTGGCTCAACGCCCGATACAAACTGACAGTATCAAGCAGATGGTCAGCCAGATTGCCAAATGCCTGTTCGATCCGGCGATAGAGACCTCGGGCATGGACAAAGCGACGCATCTGGTCAGCGCTTTGTTCGGCCCCACGGCGGGCTGTCGCGATGATCCGGGGTTTATAGTCTATGCGGGGCGTCTGGCAGACATGGACGAAACGGCGCTCGCCGAGGAGGCGCAAGATTTTGCCAGTGCAATGCATGGTACCGGTATGGTTTCTCCTTATCACCCCATGCTGTTACGGCACCTGCGTGGGTATCGGGATGAGCTGATCCCGCTCGCATTGGGCCTGAGCGTCACCGGTATCGACGTGCTCCAATGCTACCGTCAGATTGTACTGGAGCTGATTGACGAAGCCATTCATCCGGAAACCTCTCAGGCTGTTTATGGCCTGGCAATGTTTCTTGAACGTGCGTCTCTGTTTACCCCAGCAGTGACTGCGGGTCTGTGGCGGCAACTTGAACTGAAATTGTGCCCGGCAGCATCCGAAAAACTGAGCCTGATTTTTGGTGATGCACACCCGCCACGGGTGTATTTGCTCGCCGGTGTACTGAGTCTTCTAGGTCAACCACTGGGTATTGGCCAGGGCAATAACCCGACTTGTCAGTCGGTCATTGGACTTTCCATGTGGGCGTTTAACGATGCTGATTTTTTGTTGCAACTCGTCGCCTGGGCTGCCCGTGATGACGATGTCATCATGCGTTTCGAGGGGCAGCATATTGCCTCACAGCACTTGGAAGCAGGTCTTGCCAAAGCCCCCCCAACCGATGTGGATCCGGTCTCCTTGATTCTGGTGCCTCACCTTGATCGTATTTATGGGGAGATGGGGCGTTTGTGCGGTGTGCGAGACGACGATCTGCACCGCTGGATCAATCCGGAAATGTATGGATGGTGGGTAGGCTATGGGTTTCTCAGTGTCATCAGTCGTGAGACGGGGATGATCCACGATTATTCCTATTTCATACGTCATTTTTATGCCTGTTATCACCCCTACTACAACGGCAATATCCCGCTTATTCACCCGCAACCGGCAGGCATCGCTGTTACTGACAGTGGTGGGCGTCTGGTTGGACGCCATGCAATAACAATTATCCGGGTCAGCCTTGATCGCCTAGACGAGATGCGCATCTACTTTTTCAATCCAAACAATGACAGCGGCCAGGATTGGGGCCAGGGCATTAACTGCTCGACTCAGAGTAGTGGCGAACGTCATGGCGAAGCGTCATTGCCGTTCGCCGAATTTGCCTCACGTTTGTGCGTCTTTCATTACGATCCGCGTGAGCTGGGAGACATGTCGACGGTTCCCGAGACAGACGTTGCACACGCCATGGAATTAGGCCGCGCAAGCTGGGCTGCAGGTTATGAGTAAAATGCAAAGTGTCAGTAGAAATAAATCCTCCATTACAATGTTTCAAAGGGTAGCGTGACTTTTGAGTGTTTTTCCCAAGGGTGGAGGTACCAGTGAGGCCAAACAATAACCCGATGTCTTTGGCTTGGAAGTGTAAGTAGGCTAAGTAATGAATGACAAAAGACCAACGGAATTTGATGCACCGTATGGACTCGAAGGCACTATAAAATAGTGGTTGCACAACCTGTGTAACAAACCACAGAAGAACACAAGGAGCATCTCATAACGACCTGTTTGTAACACTTTAATTGATGCTTAGTACTCAAGCTTAAAACTACCAACTCAAAAATGGCGCTCACAACAAAATCACACGCCGGGACATCCAACTTATTGCAACTATTTATTTCGTAACATCGAATGAATGAGATTCATTCCGTACTTCCATCGTTTGGTTTGTATGTTACACATCCTGTCCAGCCTCCATGCCAACAATATATGTTAGCAATTGTTTACGGCTGAATCCGAGCTGTTCCGCAACACTCTAAACCCCATCTATCCGAATAAAATCAGTTTGTTATGGCAATAGCTGCCGTCTTCATCACTACGCGGGGGGTAGTTAACAAGCATGTCATAAGAGTCAAATTATGCAGTGATTTAAGCTGACGATGGGAAGCACTCTTAGTCCGTCGCGAACGGTTACACAGTTTAGCTTACTGAATCGCCCCCGGTATTCTAGACACTCACCAGACTTTGGTAGTG
>TARA_R110001592_G_scaffold6133_4_pt1 | contig 15393 bp, 24 predicted proteins | sample TARA_R110001592 | Tara Oceans TARA_R110001592 (sample SAMEA4398387) | marine metagenome | biome: Polar Biome; feature: [SRF] surface water layer (ENVO:00010504); material: water (ENVO:00002006), including particulate matter (ENVO:01000060) such as... | depth 5 m
ACACGCACATGATATTGATAGCCCTGAGGATTTTATACCTATGATACAAGAATTTAATATGGATGTTCTTTGTCCTAATGTTGATGACTACCCATGGGATGATGATGAGGTAAATGGTTTGTTCCAAGACTTTTTAGGGGACTATTTATAGAATAATAATAAAAAATAAAACAATTAAAATGAAAAAAATTTTAGCATTAATAGTAATCGGAGTAATAGGATACTTTAGTTACGAACATTACATGAATAATAATGTTGTCTCTACTGACAAACTCACATTTACCGAAATGGTGAATCTTTCAAAGAAAGCCGTATTAAGTGAAGTACCTGGTTCTGATTTTTATATAGCCACTACTTTACCTGGTGTAAGAATAATTGAGGCTATATATAGAGGTAATGATTCGTGTCCTTCAGTTGCGGTAACTGTAACTGATAAAGGAGAAACTAAAGTGGAAAAACAATCCTCTCCTTGGTTGGAGTGTGTGGTAATTAAATTACCACTTAAAATGACATTAGAGGAAGCTGAGAGTAAACTAGACAATTCCAAGTTTGCTGGTAAATGGTCTGAAGTTGTTGTAAGAAGTCCATTAGGTCCAGTAAGTTACCCAGCTCTTTACATTTTTACTGTTGATGGTGTAGGGTGGGTTGCTGTTAACACACTAACCGGTGAAGTGTTCCAAATAACATAAATAAAACAAATAAAAACTAAAAAAGATGGCAAAAAATTGTTATACAAGAGAGCAGATTGAGTCTGCTGTAAAAGAAAAAGGATACAAATGGTTTGATGATGCAAGTAATAAAGGATATGATGTTAATATTGTAGGTGTTAGAAATGCAGAGACAGGTGATAGGGTAACTAATAAGTTTGATGATTGTGTTACTATCTCGTATAAGAAAAATGGGGAGTGGAAATTCTTCTGTTTTAAAGCGACTACAGACCCAGGTGATGACTACATGGATGACCCGATAGTAAAAGAAAAAGGATGTGCTATTTTAAAAGAAGGTCAATATAGAGGCTCTCATAAGATTCGATTACACGCTGGAAAATACCCTGCCTTAGGACAAAAAAAGAATGTAACAGTTTATAGAGATAACGATAGAGATGGTAAATATGATAGAAATGAAGCAAAAATAGAAGAAGGTTTGTTTGGTATTAATATTCATAGAGCAACATCTAGAGAAGGTAAGACTTCCACCTATGTAGATAAATGGTCAGCTGGTTGTCAAGTTATAGCAAGTAATGATGACTGGAATAAATTTTTAACGATTTGTGAAAGAGCAAGAGATATCCACGGAAATTCATTTTCATACACATTACTAACTTCCAACGACATCGCTTAATTTTTACCTTAGAGACTTTACGTTATATAATATTTTTCTTACCCTTTTTACAAATAAGAAAATATGAAAATTATCACACATAAATTTAGAGAAATAAACGATACAATTAAGTATGCGGTCAATTTAGTAGATTTTAATAATAGACCCCTAAAAACTTATATTGTACCAACAGAAAAAGAAAGAAAAAGTACCGCACAAAGTCTAGCTATAGAAAATAATATCAAAAATATATTTAATAATTCAGGATTTTCACTTATAGAATAATGCAAAAAGAATTAAATAAAATATTAGATAGATTAAAAGAAGCAAACACAACTAAAAACAAACAACTTATAGATAAACATTTAAATGAGTTGAATAAATTATGGGAGAATAACTCAGAAGAAATTATAGAAAACGGTAAAAAAGATGGGTTCCATCTCCCCAAAAATACAAGTAATGAAAATTAATATTTGGATAAACGAGGAATTACTAGAGTCTTTTTATTCTTTTTTAAATGAAGATAAAATAGAATTACCAGATAATTTTGAATATTTTCTCACACAACCAGGAGCATATCAACTAACCAGTGAAAAGAGAATAAACATTTTACAGTTAACAATATCTTTTGACGAATATATTCGGTTGAGGGACTTCTAAATGAAACCCTCCAATAATATTCAAAAACTTTTAGACCAAAAAAGAAAAGTAGAAAAAGATATTGAGAAAATACAAACCGAGTGTTCACATAAAACACAAAACATAAAGTTCGTATTCTTAAACCCACACTCCCAACAGACGTCAGCTAGATGGGTTTGTGAAAAGTGTCAGAAAACCTTACATGTTCCTGCAGAATTTGAAATAAAAAAATTTCTTAACAAATAAAGGATTTAATTTGGTAATAAGTTTAATTCTTTGTATATTTACATATAATAAACCCAATTAAAATTAAGAAATGTTAATAGTAGAAGTAAAACATGGTAAAATAGATAAAGCGTTAAAGATGATGCGAAGAAAAACCATCAAAACTAAACTTCTTCCTACACTAAGGAAAAATAGAAACTACATTAAAAAATCTGAGAAAAAAAGAGAAGGGTTTCAAAAAGCTAAATACAAACAATGGAAAACCGACCAAGAAGACTAATTTTCAGTAGGTTGGCGTAATTTAACACTCCATAAATCTGGAGAATTTACATAATCACTAATTTTTTCAATAGGTATTTTATATTCTTCCATGGTCGATTGATTCCCCCAACTCCTAAAAGGCTGACTATTAATCTGTAACGTAACCATCCCGTTTTCTGGATTAAAATCCTTTAATCTACCATGTAGTTTTACATCACCCCATTTAAAGGTTTTATCGTAAACTGGGTTACCAGCTGGATTATCAAATCCTAAATCTCTAATAATCTTATCAAAAGAATCTATAGTCTCATTTCTTTTTTCCATCTCATCTACTTCTATATCTTCTAAAAATCTATCAAATGTTATTTTTATCTCACCTCTAGTTTCATCACTATAGCCCCATTCGTCATACCAAATTTCATAAAGACTTTCATTAAGTTCATTAAAACCACTCTCTTTTATCTCACTAAAAGTTTTTAAATCGTATTGGTTAATTAAGGTCAATAATTGTGTGTAGTCAATTTCTAGTACATAACCACTATGGATTATGCTAGCGTCAAAAATTAGTGTATCTAGTAGATATTTTTTCAGTGACTGACTTCTATGTTCACCTAGACCTTGACTCATATCCCATAGAATATCATTACTCGTGGACTCCCACTCTTTAGGAAAATATTTACTTAACAACGAGTGTAACTTACCATCTTCACTTAAGTCCTCTAAAGTGATTTGAGTCCGTTCTGGAAAACGAACATCCATTACACGAAATATTTTATGTACTTTTTCAAGGGAATCCTCGTCTAAGAAACCAGAAAGATACTCCAATTCCTCTTCTTCTAAATAATCGTGGTCCTGGTTGTGGGTGCCGTTCATCGCCATACCATAGTACCAACCATCACCTTCTTCACCAAGGTTTAAAATATCTTGTTCATAAGTTTCCTCCCCGAATGTCCATTCCATATGATTCATCTTAAAATCAACTACCATTGTACCATCAGTTAAATCATAACCACCAGAATATCTTGAAGATTCTGCTCTAACATCATTACCCAAATAAGGACTGAGCCTATCTTCTATTTCATCTCCAGTTAATACTGGATTACCATACTCATTTTTTATAACACTGTAAACTGCGGACGCAAAATCATTGGTCTTAGAATATTCTAATAATTTTTCCTTAGATAAAGACATCCCATATTTTAACATGTCAGTACCTGTATACTTAAGGTTAAAAAAGTCTGCAAGCTCTGGTTCGTCACTCAAAGTTTTTTTAATATTGTTACTTGCACCGTAAAGACCATCGCTCCCAACAACTTGATAATCGTTACCATTAGAATCAGGTTCTCTAAATAGAAATATTCTACCGGTGTCATGTATTAAAGTTTTTTTTCTATTTTTTTTGGATTCTAACACATAGAAGGTACCAGAGAAAAATCTTTGATTTTTATTACCTTCACTTCCACCATAGAGTTTACACCAGTTAGTTCCCTCTGATAAGGAACAAAAACTTTCCACATCTAAAGGAACTTGAATTTTGTATTCATCATTCTCGAAGACGTTTTTTATTTTTATATTAGATTTTTGTTCACTTAATGTACGAGTAATAGGTGGGTATCCATATTTACCAAAACATTCTTTTAAAGTAAGTTTAATGTCTCTATAAACATTAGGTTCAAATAAAGGATTTATTTCTAATGTTATCTTAAAATTATTAGATTTTCCTTCTTTAATGTCTATAAAATAATTCTCACGTAATTTTACATTTCTAGATATCTTTAATTCTATTATATGTGAATTGTCATTAAAGACGTATTTGTTAGTTGTGTTAACATCTTTAGGTAATACCCATAGTTGTTGAGATTCTGTAAATAAACTTTTTTTAATCACATTTAATACGTCATTACTAATTCCACAATCGTTATATTTCATTATACGGTTAGACTCTTCCAGAGTACCAAACTTAGATTTGATTTTAGTAATTATACTATTAAAGATATTTTTAATAGATAATATACCTATAGAAAGTAGAACACTTTTTAAATAACCAGATGGTTCGCCTAAAGTAATGTCTCCAGTATTAATTAAGGCGACCAATCCATCTAAAATTGGAAAGGCTAAGAAAGTAAAAGCTCCCACATCTGCAATACTAGAAGCTGCATAACCTACTTCATCCGCTACTTTTAATACTACATTTTCTAAAGACTTTAAAAAATCTACAATTCTAGTTAGTGTATCACTTAGACCTTGTTCCCTTACTATCTGTAAAAGTTTTTTAACTTTATCTTGATGACGGTTAAGTATTATCCACATAGCAGTAATATAAACTAGAATTATAGTTTGTTCTGTTATTTGAGGTTGTTCCAGATTAATTAAATCTCTAACAATAGGGAGGAAAGCAGTTATACCAGTCCCAAACGTAAAGGTACCATCCAATATAACCCCAATATCCATTAAACCTTTTTTAACAACATTATCATTATCTTTTTGTTGTTCTAATAAAAGACCTTCCTTTCTACGGTATTGTATTTCTAATAATTTACTTTGCATTTTTCTTTTATAATAAATATAACTTAGTTAAGTGTAACATAGACAAGTATAAGATATTTATATGTAATGGATATAATAAAACTTTAAGGATAAGAAATGACACTAGACTTAACTAATACACCAATAGAAGTAATGGACAACCCAACCAAAAGAGAAATCGGGATGATGGGTAGAGACCATCTAGATGGTGCTATGGTATTTCCTTTTAATGATGTAAGTGAAAAATCATTTTGGATGAAGAATTGTAAAATACCTTTAGATATGGTATTTGTGGTAGACAATGAAATTAAAGACATATTTAAGAATGTCCAACCATGTCTATCTAATAAAAAATGTGACCACCAAAGAGGAATAGCGGACACAGTAATTGAATTTAATGGTGGTTATTTAGATGATAATAATATAGAAGTAGGTCAATCTATTAACTTACCTTCATCATCATAAAGATAATAAGGACTAACTAAAGACTTAATTTCTTTAGATACTTCCGAATCCAATTTATCCAACACCTCCCAAGTAATTGGTGGACCAAATCCTGACGAGTAAGCATCTTTAGATATTTTATCCATGTCTTTATATTTTGTACTAAACTCACAAGCTCTTTCCCATAAATCTTCTGAATCTCTAGTACTTGGTAATGCAATATTTGTTATCCATTCTTTAAAAATATCTGGATTAGTTAGGTCTTCTAACTTATAACTCCATGAAGATGCTCGAAGACAATACTTGTTCCACTCTAAATATGCTTTCATACATTTCCTAGTCCCGTGACCATCTTTAATTTTATCTAACATTTGGTTCCAAGTCTCATGTCTAGCAACATAATTAGCAGATTTTCGTAAGTTGTTATTAACAATAGAAGAATATCCACTTTCAGCAATCCAAGCCATCGTCTCTTTATCTGCCCAATCAATTTTATGTAAAGAAGATATGGTTTGTAATGGTTCTCGCATTTGGTGTAATACTGTTGTAAATTCCTTGGGTACTGTTAAATGTAATGAAGACACACATCCGTCAACATCACTTTCCTCATGTCCCATCCTAAATCCCAGATATTTTAATAGATAAGTGGTAAATTGAGTTCCCGACCTAGGAGAACCAATGATTAGTAATTTATTTTTATTTGCCATATGGTAAATATATAAATCATTATGTGTAAATAAAGTTTACCTTCTAAAAAGAATTAGCTTCTATTTTTTCTTTAAGAGTGTTTACCATTTCCTTTTGAACCCATTTTACAAATTCCACATATCTAGTAGGTTTACTACCTGCTTTCTTAGTGTATGGACCTTCCGGATTCCTAGTAGCTCTACTAAAAAAGTTTAAACCACTAATGTTAGTAATACATTTGTGTCCCCCACTATTGGCCTGAATAACATCCCAAGCAGAAACCCTAATACCATCTAAAACATCTTTTTGTTTTTCTGTTAATCTTTCCCAAGGACTATCAATTATATTAACAACCATATCATAATACGGAGAGTTATTTGATGGCATATTCTCTAACTTACCTTTATAGAGGGCAAATAAGTCAGAAGTTTTAAAACCTATACTTTCAGCTTCAGCTTTTGTTTCTCCTATTCTTTTTATTACAGAAATAGGAATCATATGAGATTTTAAATTTGGTTCTATTTTACTTAATACTTCTTGTGCAATCTCACCTAGGTTAATTCCCTTTAACGCTCTTTCTTCTTTAAATGGATTACAAGAGGCTTGTACTAGACCCATAGGCCATGCAATTACTAGGAAGTCAGCTTCTGGATGAATTTTAAATGGTGTGTATCTATCATAAGACCCAGGTTTAAATAAGGCACCTCCACCATACTGAACTATAATGTTACCGTCCAAGTTTAAATTCTTACTTGTAGTTTGTGATTCTATATATTTTTTTTGGTTTTGTAACATATCCAAAGGACTTGCATAACCTGCCTGTTTTGCAATTTTTATAATATTAGTGTAAATGTTTAATAGGGAAGGTGTGGAATTCATAACCAAGGTCTCCAAAAAGTCAGGTTTGTTTTTGTAAGCCAATAATAATTTATTAGTTAATAACGCTAACATCCATTTATTTTGAGGAACTGAACCACTCTCAGATAATTTAAATAGGTAGTTCATTACCTCATCTGGTTCTATACCATGTTTTGCGTAGTCCGCACTATCGATTGTGGATATTTTCTGAATATCTTCAGTAGGGAAAATGTCATATGGTGAAACAACCTGAGATATAGTCTCAACATTGGACCTAGCACCTCTAAATTGTGTGGAAGTGTCATCTTCTACTCCTGATTGACTGTCATGGTGGTCGGTATGGATTGTAAATATAGGTTTACCGTGTGCAAAATCTACTAGTACTGGCATTACTTCACCTAAAGCTTGGGGTTTTTTAACTGAAAATTCTTTATCTCCATATTGTATAACATGAGCGTCGATTACGTCAATACCATAGTTTTCTAAATAAGTTTTCATGGCGATAGCGGTAACAACCCCATCTAAATCCTGATGGAAGTAAATTTCAGCTTTAGAATATCTAGTGGCTAAGTCATTAATATTCTGTAGTCCAGTCTCCAATAACAAATTACCATTGTAATTAATAGAACCCTCACCTAACCTAAACCCAATAGAGTTCGATTGTTTATCTGGTAAACTTTCTAATAAGTCTATAAGTTCTTGAACCAACACATGCAAATCACCATCATCAGACAAGAGAGAATATAAACGTTGAGTAATTGCGTCATCATCATTGAATTGTTTAGTTCTTCCTAAATCTTGTATGATTGGTAAAATGTTTACAAGGTCATCCAAGTGATGAGGTAGTTCCCTACCATAACTTGTGGTAAAACCGATAGCTTCTTTTATTTTTTTCACAATATCTTTTTATTATAAATATCAGATAGTGTATAAAAAAAGATAATTAGGAATTTTCTTGAACATTAGTTATATGCCTTTCCAAATACCATTTTGCCTTTTCTAAATCTTCTACCTCATTAATTTTTTTACCAGCCCTTAATGTGTACTTAATTACATTACCTAGAGAGAAATTTAAATTATAAGCCTCTATAATCTTTATAGCTTCATAAACATTAGATTCACCACCATAATGAGAAGGATGATTAACCTTTTCCATCTTCTTCTTTTGGTTTCCCTACAGGTTGTAATACCTCAGCGTACTCATCCTCTAACTCCTGCAAAAGACTCAGTACGCGATTTTGTAATTCTTTAACCTCCTTTACATCAGTTTTAAGGACACTTATAAGCTCCACCCTAGTTTCGGTATCAGCCGGTAGTACTAAGACCTTATATCCAAAGTCGTTAACTAATTTCTGAGCAAAGGCTTGTAACTCAGCTTGAGGTGGCACTCTCAATAACTGTACCACTAATATAGGTTCGTATTTTTCCTCCAACAGACCTTTTAATTGATTTAATAATTCTTTTTCTTTCATTTAAGTTTGTAATTCAAAATTAATTTATTATATTTGTACTATAAAATAAGTAAAACTAATTAAAAATAAATTATTATGTCAAAAAATGAACCCTTATCAGAAAAAGAAATGATGGACATCGCACCATCCATATTTACAACAGAATCCTGTACAAAAGTATCAGAGAAATATTCATTCATCCCAACCATACGAGTTGTTGAAGATTTAAAGAATAGTGGATGGCTACCCTACGATGTATCACAAGCAAAGTCTAAATATGGTGGAGGACTTTATGGTAAACACATGTTAAGGTTTAGAAATGAAGATATTGGTATGATTGACGACACATTACCAGAAATAATTTTAACTAATTCTCATGATGGAAGAAACTCATTTAGATTACACGCTGGTCTATTTCGATTAGTTTGTGCAAATGGATTGATAATAGCAGATGCGACCTTTGACAAAATTAAAATCAAACATCAGTGGTATACAATGAAAGATGTAACTAAAGCAACTGAAGCTATGACTAAAAAAATACCAGAATTAACTTCTAACATTAATAGATTTAAAACAACAATATTAGATGAAAAGAGTAAGAAACGATTTGCTAGACTTGCACTTAAGACTAGATGGTCAAATGGTAACGATAGTATAAATATGGAAAATCTACTAAGACCGATGAGAATAGCGGACGAGGGTAATCAACTTTGGAAAGTTTATAATGTTGTACAAGAAAAATTAATTGGAGGTGGAATGATTTACAACTTACCCAATGGAAGACAACAAACAACCAGAGAACTTACCAATATCGATAAAAGAATTGACGTGAATAAAAAATTATGGTCACTGACTGAGGAGTATGGGAATTAAATAAAACATTAAGGCATTAAAAAACCCTGGTGGTTACCAGGGTTTTTCTTCTACCTTTTTTCAAATTTAGAATTTGTACGAAAAACCAAGATTGAAAGTTCCCTCTCTTTCTCCAGTTGTTTCATCCTCTTTTAATCCCATACTGTAGTTTGGTTCAACGTTAAGACCTTTCCACACATTATAAGAATAACCAAGACCAACAGTTAAGTTGTCTAAAGTTTCCTCAGTTGGTGCTTGTAAAGATACATACGCATTGTTTTTCAAATCGTATCTACCCCATAAGTCATACTTAGTTTCACCTTCAGCGTCTTCACCAGCGTTAATAAGACCGACAGTCCAAGTATCGTTTAAAGAGTAACCAAAACCAACGTTCTGAGTTACTTTGTCTAAACTTTCTTCTTGGTCACCGTCATACGTACTAACTACAGTAAATTGTGCTGATGCAACTAATGTCATCAAAGCTACAGCGGATGTTAAAAATAATTTTTTCATTATATTGTTTTTATCAAAGTTATATTTACATTTTTATCGATGAATGTAAATCGTCATCGCGTGTTCACCACCCTACTTTTTTACAAAGAATGATGTTAATAATATTAACACAACCAATCCTACGAAACCACCTTCACCAAGTGAAGTGATAAGGCCAGAAAGATTTGCTACAACATCCATTCCAAATACTGCACCACCTGTTAAGATAGTCCAAAGAATTGTTACTGGTAATACTGCCAACAATACTGCTGATAGCCCACCAAAAAATCCTGTTACGTATTTGATTACATTTTCCATAATTAATTTTTTTTTAATCGTTTATGTGACCACGTCACTTAAAAGGGATTATATCAGGGTTACCCCATTACCAAATTTCCCCTCTGAATCATACATATACGCTTAATTTTAAAAAAACCACATTTTTACTCACTTGAATTTATCGTAAAAAGTCAAATATTAAAGTTTTTGTGGGTAAATTTTGTTTATACAATGTTTTTTCATACCTTTAAATTGTTAAATTATTACTTTTCACGACAATAAATAATGAAAAAAACAACTAAAAAAAATAAAAAAGTAACTAACTTTGTATTATTAAAGAGTAAAACTGAGCTATTTGAGTTGCAGGAGTTTGACGATTTTATGAATATGACCCACCCAAACAGAGATGAGATACGGGAAGATGTGGAATATCCCACAGAAAAATTTCCATTATCTAAATTAAAGAAGAATGTGGTTTCAGTACCTTACGTTTTTAAATCTAAAGATAAACACAAACCCAAGGAAGTAGAGATAGCATATTTTAAATCTAAAACTAAAATACAAACAACCACTGAAAAAGAATGGATAGAAAAATCATTAAACCAATTTTTTTATTGTGTAATTAGGAGAAGTACATTTGTTGTAGAAGAAAATAGTGATAAATTCAAAATATCCCTATTCCAATTCTCTAAAAAAAGGTCAGTAGGTCATAAGTACTTTTCAAAAGTTAGTGACGATATTCACATTACTTTTAATAAAAAAACTAAAAACTTTTTTATAACCACATCGACCTTCTTTAATCGAAGAAGAAAAACACACACATTTAAAAATTCTTTTAAACATTTAATAGATGTTATAATGACATTAGAGGTGACGGATTTATCTAAAACATTTATGAAAGATTTGCATAAAATCATATATGATAAGTTACAAGTTACTTTGGGAAACACCAAAGAGGGACTAGGAAAAGCTTTAGCATGTATGATAGCAGAATGGTTTATTAAAGTAAGAAAGATAGGAGTACCTAATAATTATTTTGAATACCTAGTTAGGCATTATCCAGGCATTAGAAAATTAAAGAAGTTTAAAATGAATCTAGGTCGGACAATTTTACATGAAAAAGGATTGGTGGGAAAAGCTTACATAAAATTAATAAATGAAGGAGAATATAATTTAACGGACATAAAAAAGTTAGAAAACATATTTGGTAAAAAATATTTTACTTTATTACCTAAGAAATTTTTAAAAGAGACTAACGATTCTATCGACTCAAGATATTCCCAGATTCATGATGGGGCATTTAAAAAACAAACCCACCTAACTAAGTACGAAAAGTTAAATCTTATTAAAGTATTAAGTACTTTGGATGATAATCAATCTACCACCTTTATATCTTTAATAGTAGACCATATAAGGATTCAAGGACAATTATGGTCCTTTAATGATAAAGTAAGAATAAAGGCAAAAACATTATCACAATTTAATAACGAACATGCGGAATGGTCTAATCTTATACATTTGTATGAAAGAAACGATTCAACACAATACATTTATGATGAATCTTTTATTAAAGTAATGGAGAAACCTTTATTACAAAGTGAAAAAGAATTTGAGGTTAAAATATTAAAAAATGATTTAGATTATTTTGAAGAAGGTCAGACCCAGAAACACTGTGTAAGAACATATTTGGGTAATCATAGTAGTATAATAATGTCCATTAGAGAGAAGACCAACACAATGAATAGAATGACCTGTGAATTTAAACACGAGACACCCCAATCGAATGACGACCTAGACCTTAGTAGGTTAAAAGATTACAATCTTCCAAGGGGCGTACAAAGTAGATTAAAGTATAATGTATTGCCTATAGAAGAAACTTGGAAAGAACTAAACAAAAAAATAAATAAAAGATTTGTTAATTATTGTAATACACATAAATTGAACAGACCTAAAATAGAAGTATATAATAAAATAAATGGAAATAAACGAGTGGTAGATTGGGAAAATAATGGAATTGAAGTCTTTGATTTTGTTGGAAATGATTTACCTTTTTAAAAAATAAAACCTTTAAACTAATATTTATTAAAAAACAAAATATGAAATTAACAAAAAACAATTTTAAAGATACACTAGAAAAAAACAAAGTAGTCTTGGTAGATTTTTGGGCTGAATGGTGTGGACCATGTAGGATGTTAGGTCCTACTATAGATGAATTAGAAAAAGACTATCAAGATAAAGCAATAGTTGCTAAGATAAACACTGAAGAAGAAAGAGAGTTAGCTGTAGAATTTGGGATTAGGAGTATACCAGCTATACTAATTTTCAAAGACGGTGTCCAAGTTGAACAAGTAATGGGAGTAAGACCAAAAAGTTATTATAGTGATAAAATAAAATATTACCTTAATTAATATGAATGCACACGTCATAATATACTCCCAAGACGGATGTCCGTACTGTTCTGAATTAAAAGAAGGTTTACAGGAAAGCAATATAAAATACATTGTTAGAGATATTGGAGAATTCGAAGATGAATGGAAATTAGTGTCATCTATAACTGAAAATGAATATGTACCTACCGCTTGTGTAATAGATAAGAACACACACAAAAGTAAATTTCTAGCACCAGATAGAGATTGGCAAGAAATACCAGAATGTGTTGATAAAATTAAAAACCTACTATAATGGGATTAGACATTACAGCAATATCTTTAATAAAACCAGTAGAAATTCCAGAAGGAATGGAAAAATGGAGTGACGAATACTACAACTGGGAAGCTGAAAACGGATTCCGATTATGGGGTGTGGGTGTAGATAGGAATTTTCCAGAACAAGGAGAAGGATTACCAGACTCTGAAGTTGTTGACTCCGAGGGTGAAAGTTATAGTTTTAGAGCTGGGTCCTATGGTGGGTATGGTGAATGGAGAAATGACTTAGCTTTAGCAGCTGGCCATAAAGGAGGGTCTGAAGGATTGTGGGCCAAAGTAGACAATGAAGGTCCTGGTGGTCGACCCTTTGAAGGATTAATTAATTTTCCCGATAATGATGGAATTATAGGTCCAGTTATGAGTAAAAAATTATATAATGATTTTGTTACACAAGAAAAAGATGTAATGAACGCAATAGATTGGTGGTACTTAAAGATGGTTCCAGAAAAAGAATATAATGGGGATGACGTAAAATGGTTTAAATTAAAATACGAAGACTGGAAACAAGCTTTTAAGGTTGCTAGTAATAATGGAATGGTAATTTTTATGTAAAAGATTTCCTTACAAGTCTTTTTTCTTTATCATTATAACAATTATGGGATTTAATAAAAGATATATAGATAAAGAAAAAATTGTGTATTCATTTACACGTAGAGGAGTTTTGGGGGTAAAAGAATTGATGGGACTAGAAGGTTTAGGAAAAATAGACACAATCATTACCACTGACGATTTTAGTGATAGAGTAGTTACAGCCTACCAAGAAGGAAGAGAGAATGACGTATCTACAGATATAACTGATGAAGTTTTAAAATTAGATAGAGAAAAACCAGTACCATTAAATGATTTCGAAAAGTATTGTTTAGATAATACTATAGACCCCTATCTCCAAACCAAATAATAAAATAATAAATTAAAATAAAATGGCAAAAAGATTAAAAGGTGTTATACTCGCGGGAGGAACCGGTAGTAGGTTATTCCCACTAACTAAAGTAACTAATAAACATTTACTACCAGTTTATGATAAACCAATGATATACTATCCTTTAGAAACATTAAAAAAAATGGGATGTAAAGACATTATGATTGTTTCGGGACGAGACCATTGTGGTGACATATTAAATCTTTTAGGTAGTGGAAGAGAAATGGGATTAAAACTATCATATGAAATTCAAGATGATGCTGGAGGTATCGCACACGCTTTAGGTTTAACCGAAAGATTTGTTGGTTCGTCTAATGTAGCTGTATGTTTAGGTGATAATATATTTGACGATGAAATCACAACTAGTGACTTAGGAGATTTTGAAGGTGGAGCTAGAATATTTCTAAAAGAAGTACACGACCCGGAAAGATTTGGGGTCGCTGAAGTCCGAAGTGTTGATAGTTGTTCAGTAATATCTATTGAAGAAAAACCCAAGAAACCCAAAAGTAATTTATGTGTTACTGGTTTATACATTTATGATAGTAATGTTTTTAACTACATTAAAAGTCTTACACCTTCAGATAGGGGTGAGTTAGAAATTACTGATGTAAATAATTTTTATGTTAGAGATGGATTAATGAGTTGTCATTTTTTAGATTCGTGGTGGTCAGACGCTGGTACTTTTGAAAGTCTATTAAAAGCATCTTCACTAGTGGCTAATAAAAAATTATGTATCTGTGATGATTCAAAAACAGTGAGTGAACCAAGACTCGCAGCGTCCGCAAGTGGAGAGTTTGGTGGTGTTACCAAACATAGTGAAAAATGAAAAAATACATTAGAGCATTAGAAGTTCCTCTTTACCTACTAACAATTGGTTTGTTCTGTTTAGAACAAGGAAATACAACCATATCAATATTTTTGATATTGATATCTGTAATTAGGTTGGTAGTAAATGTAGTAACCGACGAATTCATATATAAAAAATAATTAATAATTTAAAATAAAAAAGAAATGAATAGACCTTTAATGTTTATAAATAATAGTACTATATTAATAGAACAACTAAAAGAAGAGATTTGGCAAAACTACCAAAAGATAAAAGGAGGTGACTTTCCCGATTGGTATAAAAATCTAAATTCTATAGAAAAAGCAGTCTTTAAATCTAAATTTAAAGATTTACATTAAAAAAGTTTAGTCAGGACTTGACACAATCACTTTTTTTTCTAATATTATATATTACATAACTTTTTATAAAAACTATAACCATGAAATTAATCGACGCCATACAACAAAAAGACACAACGACTGAGAACGGGATGACAACAAACTCATCCTCGCTTAATCATTGTGTTAATCTATTTTTTCAAATAGGTGCGATGCGTGGTACGAGCCAAGACAAACTTTTCGCCAAGGTTTCGAAAGCTTTTAATGAAGACCCTCTCACAACAATTAGGATTATTTTTTGGGCACGTGATGTCCGTGGTGGAGCTGGTGAGAGACAAATCTTCAGAGATTGTTTATTATGGTTATGTGAAAATCACAATAAAGTTTTACAAAAAAACATTCACCTAATCAGTGAATATGGTAGGTGGGACGATGTTCTAACTTTGGTTGGAACAATGAACTGTTGGGACTCAGCCCTTGATTTAATTAAGACTGGGTTGTATAAAGAAGATTCTCTATGTGCTAAATGGATGCCTAGAAAAGGTACCAAGGCTAACATTATACGTAGGTA
>TARA_R110001592_G_scaffold4329_4_pt1 | contig 15380 bp, 13 predicted proteins | sample TARA_R110001592 | Tara Oceans TARA_R110001592 (sample SAMEA4398387) | marine metagenome | biome: Polar Biome; feature: [SRF] surface water layer (ENVO:00010504); material: water (ENVO:00002006), including particulate matter (ENVO:01000060) such as... | depth 5 m
GTTTAATCCGGATACATTGCGTATCGAAGATTTAGAAGAAGGCGATGAAGATGCAATGACAATGACAACTACAGGACTAGTTGATCAATTAAAACGTGGTAACTCAATAAAAGCAGAAGATGAAGAATCCAAAGGCACTATTGATCAAGCACTGAACATGCACGAGTTCTTAAAGAAGAACGACTTCTAATGATAAATAGTAGTAAAGTATAATACCGCTGGAGAGATTGTGGCTAAACATAGAAGTATATTAGAAGAATTGAATAAAATTTCAGTCGATAAGAGCAAGGATTACGTTGTTGAAAATCGTGCAGAACATGTAATAGCAAGTGCTATTAATCTATTAGAGCAAATTGACAGAAACTATACACAAGAAGAATCAAAGAACTTAACTAATAGGCTTGTTAACAGCATAAAACACCGTGACCCTTCAAAGTTTTCAAGAGGTATTAAAAAAATCATCAAAGAAAGCCTGAAGGAGACACCTGGTGAAGATTAGTAGTTTCCTAACTGAGAATCCCCGAGGTAAGTCTTACAAGATACAACGTATCACGGATACTGATAATGTTACATCCGTTGGTTACAGATACTACTACATAGATGCAGATAATCAATATGTTGCAATACCCGATGATCATCCTTTTTATAAAATTAAAAGAGACATAAGAACAAAACTGATTGTTAAAAAACCTACAGCAAAATTTACACAGGGCTCCGGAGACTCTTCCGTAGAGGCAAACGCAAATATACTAAATCTTAATGGTAAAAATACAGCAGATGGAACAGCAGAATATGATTTAAAAACAAATGGTTGGCTAATTAAAGACTTTCCGCCAGGCGAAGATGATTTAGCAGGCAAACCTATTACAGGTTTAACTCTTAGATCATTATGGAATCAGTTAGGAGTAGGTATTGGCGGCACAACTAAATCATTAGATATAAGAAAAGGCAAAACATTCGGTACAGGCGGTAAATTAGATAGATACATGACTGGTAAGTCTGGTGGCTTTGGTAAATCTACCAGAGCAGATCCTAATAATTCTATGTTTAAGAAACTTTTTGTTTCCGGCGGAATGAATATAGCAGATAAAATGGGAATGTTTGGCAATGCTAATGCAACCAAAGACCTGGCCCTAGATGCTACCATTAAAGAACTGTTAGATAATCAGGTTAATTTAGGCCTAGGCGCAATACTATTAGATTACATTAATAAATTTATAGCCGTTGCCAAAAACGCAGAGGTTAAAATAGGTCAATCAATGGGTGATATAGATAATCCAGACCGTCCTAATAAAAATCCTCAAGAATCAGTTGGCCTAACTGAAGCACCTATAGTTCCAATAGAAGAACCTAATACAAACAATAGACAGCCACCACCTATGCCAGGTGAAGAGCCTAAACCTGAAGAACAACTGTCGGCATCAGAAGAAGAAGCACAACGTATAGCCGCAGAAGCAATGCAAGAAATTAATCGTTTAATAGACCAAGGTTTAAAAGGTGGACTAATTGCGCCGGACGGGAACCGTGTTAAAGGTATTAGTGCTAATGATTCTTTTATATTATTGCAAAATATACTTACAAAAGGACAGTTATATCCTGCATATAAATATCTATCTAAAGTAGTTCCAGAATACAACAAAAAAGCAGTGGCTACTTCTAAATTATCTAAAGTAGATCATGCAAAAGCAGAGGCTAAGTGGGAGTCAGAAGGCATGCCTATAATGAAAGTGCAGGGCGATAAGCCTGGTATAATGTTAGACTTAGAAAAAGGTGAGTTCCCAAAATTTAGACAATGGAAAGCAACTGCAGGTATTGTGTTACCTAGAGATAGAAATTATAGATACTACAATCCAACTTACGATGTTAATACTCCAGGTGATAGAGAATTAAGACCGAATAAAGCACAAAAACAAGCAAATGGCCAAAATGCAGATAGTTTCAAAGGCAATCTCAATAATAAAGTTGAATATGGCAAGGCATTAAAGATAAGTAGGAAAACACATCCAGATATTCCTTTTCCACCTTTTGCAGAATGGTTACAAAAAATAGCAAAAGAGATAGCAGTAGGTTCTACTGTAAGATTTACATCCGATCATCCAACATCAAAAGGCAAAAAAATTGATGCAAGAGTTGAAGGACCCGCTCCTGCTTATGGAACAGGTTTTATTACAGTAAAGTCTCTTAAAACAGCAGACAATCCAAACCCTGGACCTAATAGTTATGTTTTAGGTAGGCATAGGATTGAATCATGAGAATCAATGAGGTAGTTAAAGCCTCGATTGCAACAATAATATGCGAAGCAGAGGGTAAGAATACCCATTTAGAACATCTAGAAGATCATATTTTTAATAAAGGTTTCCAAGGTGCCAAAGAAGCAGTCGACTATCTATACAGTTTACATCAAATGCTAGAAGGCAATACAGATGCACCAGTAAGTATGACAACAAAGTGGGACGGAGCACCGGCTATTATAGCAGGTAGAGATCCACAAACAGGTAAATTTTTTGTAGGAACAAAAGGAGTTTTTGCAAGAAATCCAAAGATTAATTTTACAGATAGAGACATTGAAGAAAATCATCCTGCAGAAGGACTACAGAAAAAATTAAAAGTAGCATTAAAATATTTAAAAGGACTCAATTGGAATACAGTTGCACAAGGCGACATGCTGTATACAAAAGAAGATTTACAAACAATGACTCTTAACGGAGAAAAAGTAATTGCATTCAAACCTAATACTATTGTTTATGCAGTACCTACTGATTCAGAACTAGCATCTAAAATTACAAATGCAGAAATAGGTATTGTTTGGCATACGGAGTATGCAGGTGGACCTACATTAGCAGATACAACTGCAACTTTTGGATTTGATAGCAGTGGATTAGGAGAAACTCCTAATGTGTGGCATAGAGATGCAATTATAAAAGATTTAAGTGGAACAGTTACATTAACACAAGAAGAAAATGATGATGTAATGAGTGCTATAAGTGATGCAAACACTTATTTACAAAAAATAGACGCCCAAACGTTCAAATGGTTAGAAAAAGGTAACGATCTAATAGGCAAAGACTTCTTACAACAATTAAAAGCACACGTCAACAACAATATTAGAGCAGGAGCATTTGACCAACCTACTAAGTTTGCTCAAGGGTTCGTACAAAAGTATACTGACTTTATGCAAAAGAAAATAGATGGTTATAAAACTCAAGCAAAACAAGATGAGTTCAATGATAAGTTAGTGCAAGGTGTTAAATTTATCAAAGAACATGTACCAGCCATTGTTGCTGTGTACGATTTATATTTAAAAATTATACAAGCAAAAGTTATTATTGTTAAAAAGTTAGCACAAATAAGTCAGATACCAACATTTAAAGAAACAGAAAATGGGTATGAAGTAACAGGCGAAGAAGGATTTGTTGCAGTAGACAAAGTAGGAAATGCAATTAAGTTAGTGGACAGACTAGAGTTTAGCAGACTAAACTTTGGCACAGGAGCACCTGGAAAATGATGGATTTGACATTAGTAAATCAAGAAATATCAGAAGCAAGATTGTATAGAACAACTAATGGCTTTAAAAATCTAACAGGTCGCGACATAGCAAACCTTTTATATCTACATACATTATCCTTATACATGATGTTACAAGACGACAGCAGTGAAAATTATGCAGTTGCATACGCAAAGCAAACATCACAGTATGGTTATTTTTCACTAATGAGAACGCATGGTACTGACATCTACATGTTAGCATACGCAACTAAAAACCCAGACAACAGATATATTTCGTTTAAGGATAATAGACAGAGCAGAAAGTTCTTAGAAAAATTAAGATTTAACGAAAGACAGTTCCATCAGTTTATAGCCAAAATGGGTAGACGTGCAGATAAAAAGAATGAAGCACTATCATTTTTTATGCGATTAGAAAATCAACTTAAGATAACAGATAGCAGATATAAAAGTTATAGAAGAATGGTATTAAGTTGGGGCAAATTACGATACAACGCAAAACAATTAACAGTAACAAAACTTTCTCAGGAAATAAGACGTTTAGGCAGAGGCAGTGAATTAGTAACACCTATGACTAGTATGATTAAAGACCGTGGATTAAGAGTTTCTTCAGATTATAAAGAACCAAGAACAAGTTTAACAAAGAAAGTAGCAACTGCGGCCGCAGGTGCAGTAGCAGGACGATATCTAGGAAAGAAAATTGCACAGAAGACCGGTGCCAACATTGATAAATATAAGAAAGCAGGAACAGGAATTGGCGCAATAGCAGGTTACTGGGCAGGCGGACGTAATAAGCAATGAAAATAAACGATTTAATAACAGAAGTTACATCAGATTCAGTAAAGGCTGACTCAAGTAAAGTTTCAGACTTGGTTAGATCTGGCCAAGATATTTCTCTAGCAGTAAATACATATAGAAATATCCATGCTGGAAATTTAGATTATGATGCCGCTTTCTCTAAAGCATCACAAAGTCGTTCAGGTACATCAGAGCCACAGTCATCCACACCACAGCAAAATCAACAAGAACTAGAAAAAGCAATAGCAAGACAAATAGCGGCCAAGGCAGAAAAAAATGCAAATTCAAAAAAGAAAATTGCACCTACTGTAAAGGCAAGAGACATAGAGAAAGCAAAAAGTCAAGAAGTACCGGGTCATTATGTTAAAGATCCAAAAACAGGTAACTTGATTGCTGACCCTAAATACAGTAAAAACTTTAGAGGCAACCAGTATACAGGCGGTATTCCAGGTCCAGGTGCAGGACTACAAAGAGCAAAAGATATTATAGATGATCCGTTGGGCTTTGTTACTAATCCTCTAGGTGCAACTGATACAGATGATGCTATATCTAAAGGTGCTAAATTAGGTAGCAAGATATTTACACCAAAAACAGGTCTTACTAGTAAATCTAGACTCTCATTAAGATAAGTTCAAAAAATAGTCCTATTTTTTTCCTATATTTGATAAATAAATGTAATAGAGTGTTTTAACGAACACAAAAAGGAGATAAAAATGGCAATATCAAAAGGAAATGGAGCAGGTGTTGGTGACTTTACAACCGGTACACTTATCCAAAAACATAGTGTAGCATGTATCTTAGTTGATACTGGTGCAGACCTTAGAACAGAAGATGATGCAACAAGAGAAGCAGTTGAAAGAGCATTACAAATGATTCAACCTCTAGCATATGAAATTACTGATGACGCAAGTGGTAAAATCCACGCAGTTGTTGACAGCAGTCAATTTGATGCGGCATCTTTACAGAAGCAACTTCGAGCAATTGGAACTGACAATGTAAACAGTTATAACTTTGCAACAGCATCAGTTACAGCAGGTTCTAGTTTAACAGTAGCATAATTAAATTTATAAAGAAAAATGGCGGTTTTAACTGCCATTTTTTTTGGATTTTTAGATAAATATTATTAACAACAGCATTATTAAACACTTCGGTGAAGAAAGTAATATGCTAAAAGGAGATTAAAATGGCACAGGTAGATAGAAGAGCGGCAACATCAGGTGAGTTTATTGGTAAAGACGTATTCCTAAAAAGTTTTCAACAACAATCAGGTAACATCTCAGCAACACAATTAACAGCACTAGTTAGTACAGTACAAAGTTTAAACCTTTCAATTTTAAAAGTAGGCAGTTTCACAGCAGGAACTTCAGACACAATTAAAATGATTGTAGAAGGTGGCGACAACCTAGCAAACGGTGATATTACAGCACACGTTATTGCAGACGTATCGTTCTAAGTTTTTAAGACTTATTTAAAAAGCACACTACGGTGTGCTTTTTTTTGGCCCCATGGTTGACAACTTCTGATAAATAGTTAAATACACAGGAGACACAGATGAGTTTAATAAGAAGTGGTGCAATGGGGAGTTCAGAGGTTGTTTCGGGCAACATAGAATTTTATTCATTGTTTACAACATTAGACATCACACAAACAGGCGATTACAGTGACAACAGTCAAAAGGATTTTGAAAGTGTTGTTCAATGTATAGGCTTAAGAGCAATGCCTGTTGTGATGAACGAACCCGTAGAACTTAGCGGTTCTGGGGCATTTGTTTTAGAAAATTATGGTGCACCGTCACTTACAGGAGCAGGTTGGATTTATAAATTTGCTTTCGAAAGAGAAGGAGTACATACTATAACAACTTTAACAGATGAACTAAATGGAATAGTATTAAATGCAGGAGTAATTGATACTAAGAGTTCTGTTAATATGGAATTCACTAAACAAGATTTATTATAAGGATAGACAATGCCTAAAAAGAATGAACCGGAACTAACACCAAAGCCTTATGTTCAGAGCGGTAACATAGAGGCACACATAATTGCAGATATGCTACGAATAGAAAGCATTACTGCGGAATTAAGAGAATTTAAAGAAGTAACCAAAGATAGATTAAACAAACTAGAAAGTTGGATAATTGCTATTGTTGGTTTAACATTTACATCTTTGGTTAGTATCATTATAGGCATAGTGATTAATATAGTATGATATTAGAAGAAATAACAAAAGACATAGTTGTCGAAAATAGGATGGTCTGGCGTAAGATGGGCAATAAAGTTGTTCGTGCGGTCAGATGTACATCAGGCAGACGTAAAGGCCGTGTTGTTTCTAAGCCGGGACAATGTAGTGCGCCTATCAATATGAAAAAGCGAATGACTATTAAAAAGACAAGAGCAAAAATGGGTGCCAGAATTACTAGAAAAGCACAAAGAACTAAACGTATGAATCCTGCAAGTAGAAGAGTCAGGTCATTGAATAAGAGATTTTAAATGAAATTTAAAGAAGTAAAAACTTTAGAGCATCTTTTAAAACAGTTAAAAGAATACGCAACTCCGGTAGGTGATCAAAGCACAAATAATACTGGCATAGGTTCAAATGCCAAGTCACAGGGCAGAGTATCTCAGTCTATAGGTGGAGCAGGCAACATGGCCAAGTCAATAGCCAAGTCAATGGTGCGAGGCCAAGATAGTAAACTAACTCAAAAAATTAAAAGTGTTGCAGGTAATGTGCAAGGAACTGCAACATCTATAGCAAACCCAGGCACAGCAGGACAAACAAGTTCATTTGTATCTGCAAAAGCAAAAGATTTACAAAAAGATACAGAAATATTCGATAAAACTGGAAAGGCATTAGGAACAGTAGACTCTCCATTAGGTGATGATAATTTTGGCGGAGTAGATGCTGTTGCTATAAAAAACAGCAAAGGTGAATACGAAATTAAACAGCCTGATGATGAAATGTTTATTTCTCAAACAAATGAAGGCAAATTAAGTAAACTAGCAAAGAGCAAAAATAAAAAACTTAAATTAAGAAAGTTAAAAGGCAAAATTAAAAAACTATCTAGAAAAAGATTAAAGGAAGCAGATCCAAAATTATTTGAAATAAACTTTAATCAAACATCAATAGCAAAAGAGGCTTTGGATGCTCCTGTAAAATGTGGCTTTGAAGCAGAAACATTCTTCTATAGTGTAGATAGCAGTAGTTCCAGTGACGATGTAGATAATATGAGTATCGAAGATATTGAATACGAATATGGTGATCTACCAGATCAAGCAAATGAAGACTACCAAGAGTGGTTGTATGATAAAGGACAAGAAGAATACTTAGATGATCTAATAACTGATAAAATAGAAGAATACAGAGAAGATGAAGACTACCTAAACGATTTTATTGATAGTGGCGCAGGTCCAAGTTCAGAAGCAGTAGAAAGATACAAAAACAATTTTGAAGAAGAAAATCCCAAAGAATTTGAAAACCGTACAGAAGACGGTTGGGAATATATGAACTGGGTAAGAGAATTTGTTGAAGAAGAATACGAAGAAGAATATTTAGACTGGTTAAGAGAGGACATAGCAGAAGAACATGATTTAAGAGACGAAGCCAAAGAACTAGCAGAAGGCGATTACTCTATGGGAGACTGGATCAATGACAACTACAGTTACATGAGTAGTTTCCTTGATGATTATGGTTATGACTACAGTAGACCAGGTGGCGACGTCGAGGGAGTTGCTCTTGAATTACATTCATGGGTTTCAGATAACAGTAACTATACAGAATATCCAGAATCCGGTGATTATGGCGAAACAAATACAACATCAGGTTGGGCAGTTGAGGCTGATAGCAGTATAGAACCCGACGAAGGAGCAGGTGCAGAACTTATTTCTCCTGTGTTCCAAAATCCTAGAGAAATGATGGTAGAAATGAAGAGTTTGTTTGACTGGAGTGAAAGAAACTTTGGCACAAACCGATCAACAGGACTTCACGTCACAATGAGTTGGCATGGTGAAGCCGCAGGCTTGCCTAGTGCCGCAGAACCAAACAAATTAAAGATGGCATTGCTCTTAGGTGATCCATACTTACTAGCAGAATTTGGTAGGTTAAAAAACAGTTATACAAAAAGTCAATATAATAATGTATTAAAATATGCCGAAGGCATGAAACGTGGTGATGCAAAAAGTTTCGAAGAGTTTGAAAAAATGCTAACAAAAGGAATCAGCAATGACAAGTTTAACAGCATACATTTTAAAACTGAAAAAGATAGAATAGCAGGAACTAATCTTATAGAGTTTAGAATAGCCGGTGGTGAAGATTACCAAACAATGTATGAAAAAGTTGTAAAAGCAGTTGTGAGATACTCTACTGTGATGAGAGCAGGATACGATGAGTCTGCATTTAGAAAAGATTATGTAAATGCAGTATTTAAATTATTGCGTAAGTCACAGGAAATAGATCCTAACAAAGAAAAAGATTTTGAAGCAAGAGGCATAGCAAATCACAAAGTGATCGACTCTGCTAAAAATATTGTTGGCAAAAAAGATTACTTTGATGTTATACAATTTTTAAGTAGTAGTGTAGAGTATCTAGAAAAGTATAATCAAAATAGCCAACCAAATGCTGACAAAGAATGGAAACAAAGTATTAAAGATTATCAGAAGAACACAGGTGTTAATGTAGAAATAGACGAGGTTGAGCAAAGAACTGCTACAACAGGATTTGTAAAGCCAGATAAAATAGCACCAAGCAAACGAGCGGCAATGAATTTAAAAGATGCACAAGAAAGGTTTGCTTCTGCAATTACTATATTATCTAGAGATATAGCAGACGGTAATAACAGAGGACCAGTAAATGCTAAAGACATAGGCATCTTTAGAAAATTTGCACAAGATGTCCAACTAGATGATCAAGGTTTAGAACGTGCTCTTATACAAAAAATGGATGATTTTAATCTAGAAGGAACTGATAAAGAAAAATTAGCAAGATTGAAAAAGGGTGCAGACAAGATATTTAAGAAAGACTTAATTGCTAAACCTACATATCTTACACCACAAGCAGTAGATAGTATTGCTAGTGGCATGTGGCAATTTTATCAAACAGACGATAAAATTGATAATACCAAACTAGACGCACTTGCAGACTTATTAGTAAAATTAAACCCAATGAATAATAAAGTTGATGTAGTAGAACTTTTAAAAGAATTAAAACATCAAAGATCACAAAACGGATTTGTTGCTAAATTACGAGGTGGTGGCTATCGCGGCAACATTACAATACTTGGTAGAGGAAAAATTACTACACCAGGTAGTGCTAAAGAACTAGTAGCATTTCTAGAACCGTATAAAGGATACGAACATCCAACAAGCAAAGACCATCATGTTAATATTAATAGCGATGATGCGTATGAAGAAGTCGCACAAATGGCTCTAGTACAAAAGTTAAGAACTAGATTAGATCATTTATCAGAATTAAAAACTGATGACGAAAGCAAGTACAAGAAAGTTAAAGCACAACTTATTGCAATAGGTGAAGAATTTATAAAAACAATATCACATCCACTTGCCCCTGGATCGATCGAAAGTACAGATGTAGGAACTTGGGCTCTTCGCTTTCCAGATAGAAGAACCGAAACTGCATTAAACTTTTTAGCAGGAGCAAAAGAGTCAGATGAAGATGTCTTACATAATTTTGATCGTGCATACGATGATTATATAATAAGAGAACCACTTAGTATGTTAAGGGATTATTACCAAGCAAAAAAACCTGGAGCAGAATATTCAACGGAACAGAAGAATCCAATAGCAAAAAAAATAATTAAGAAAAGTTTTGCCGCATACAAACAGTTCCTAAATGCAATAGATAAAATATTCACAGCAGAAGGCTTTACAGATTTAAAAGCAGAAATATCAAATAAAAATCAATTAGACAAACGCAATAAAGATTTTGAAAAGAATGTGAGAAATCAAGCAATAGCAACATTCAATGTTCCTTCTCATAGCAGAGTTTATACACCAGACGATTTTTATAATAATTTACAAGAGGTAGATTTAACCGATGATGAAGACAATGTAATGCTGGATTGGTTTAATAATAGAGTCGTAGATCATATTAAAAACAAAATTAACAGAGGTGGCATGATTTGGGTAATACCTGCAAGTCATTGGGATGATGCCACAGATGCATTAGAAGGTCTAAATTTAATAAAAATATTCGAAGACCAAAAGAACTATTTTCACAGTTGGCGTAAAACAGATTATAGGCGTATACTAAACAAATTTAGAACCATGTACGGAATAAGTTGGGAAGATCTAGATAGTGAAGATGAGTTCCATCAGTCTGGTGGAGGAGAGTTGTACAGCGAACTAAAAAGACTTAATATAGAAGTAACACATAAAGGTGACGGTAGAAAAGGTGCACCAGGACAAAAAGATTTACTAGATACTGAGACAACAAAAAATCCTCTAAGCGGAGAACCACTTAATAGAAGCAGTAGTATAAGTTGGGGAATGAATGACGACGAATCAGACCAAAAGCAATTTGATGCATTTGACTGGGCCGTATATCCAGAAAAGATGAAAGGTATTGTTGCTCAAGTAATGCAGAATGACAGATACGGTAGTTTCAAAGTAGCATTAGATGTAGTGCTACAAAAAGTGTTAGATAAAGAACTAGATTTAGATATCCCAGCACAATCAAACGATACAGATGGAACGGCAAGTGACGTTGCATCCGCGAAGACTTTCGGAAAGTCTTTTGATGATCAATACGAGATAGCAAGATCACAGCATACATTATTTAATAATATGATGGTAAATGGAATGATGTACTTTATGCAATCAGGCGAATCAAATAAACTTGTTAATTTCCTAAACAACAGCGGTAATACATCTGTTATGAAAGATGCGGTGTTGCAGGCTATACAATTTAACAAAGAAAACGGCGGCCCACCATTAGATTATGAATCAGCATTGACATTAGGAAGCAACCGAATCACGGTTGCTAACGAAAGTGTGTTTAACAAGTTTGATAAACTGACGTTGGAAGAACAATTAAGATATTTAGAAAAGGTAGATAAGAAGAAAATTGATAAAGTACATGAAGGACGTTTAAAAAATGCATGGATGGCAGGAGACTATAATGAGCCTGTAGAGCCAACAATGGCTCCAAATCCAATGGCTATAAAAAAGAAATATGATCCTGCAGAACATAAAGAAAACGTTATTCAAAGTATTATGAATAAACAAAAAATTAGCAGAGCGGCGGCCACAATGCAAGTAAATGCTATGGTAAAACGTGATCCAAATTATTTTACAGATAAACGTAAAGTAGATGAAAGTGTACCAAATAATACAACAATTAGGGTACTTAATACATTACTAGCAGAGCCTATGCCAGCACATGATATTAAGAAACAAATGGATGCCTACTTTGCAATACCAGTTCCACAAATGCTTAAAGATTTTAGGTATAGAGCCGCAGAAGGTGGCCCTGATATTTGTTTAAGATCTATATTGAGAAATTATATACAACAAAATTTAAATCCAAAACTGCACACAGAACTAAATTTAACTGAAAGCAAAGATGACTTAATTGCAAAATTAGATGCTATGCCAGAAGATGAAAGCACTATAAAACTTATTAATTACATAGAACAACTTATAGATGATATGGGTGTTGGCGGCAAAATAAAAAGTTTAACTAATCAGTTAGAAGTAATTCCTGATGTAGATGTTAAAAAAGCAGTAAATCAAATTGCAAAAATAATTGCTAGTATAGAGATGAGTCCTACTGAAAGGGCACAACTTTTTGTAGATTGGAAAGCAGATAGAATAGTAAATGTAGAAGCATTGCTATCAACATCAACAGTAAGTCTAGACACTATCTTTAAAGGTTACGGAGAAAAAGGCGAAAGCCACGTAACTGAATTAGTAGATGACTTAAATGAAGTTGTTGGATATGGTATAGGTCCAGGTGAATTTGCTTTAGCAGTTTTATCTCAACAAATAGAAGGTATAGGTAGTTCGTCTGGTGATGACGATGGCCAAGGCGAAGGTAAAGGTGATTTATTAATTAACAGTAAGCCAATTGAATTAAAAACAACAAGAAAAAATTCTGCTAGATTTAATGATAGACAAGTTACTGTATCAGATTCATATAAGACCATGGTAACAGCATTTTTTACAAAGTATGATGAAAAGTTTAAAGAATTAGAAGCACAAGGTTTAAAAGTTAGAGTCAAATCCGGGATGCAACAAGGCCATGTAGTAGCATTTTTGAATGCAGTTCCTGAAGCAGAGAAAGAAGTTGCTGAAATTATTTCAAACATATTTACAGGTTTAAGTGTAAGTGGTGGCCCTATTGCAAGATACTTAGCACAAGGTGATAGGAATCAAGCCATGCAATTAATAGCACAATCAAATGTAAATAACTATCTTGCAATAAAAAGACAAAGTGGTAATTTAGCAGGAATACTTTTTCTAGATCTCAATAAACAAGCATATACTTTTATAAAAGAAATATCAGATTTGGAAGGAACTGGGTTAAGACTACACGCAAAAACAAATTATTTAATAACATCAAATGAAAATCCATTTGCTAATACGGCGATTGTGGATACAGGAGCATAATGAAAGTAAACGACTTAATCAAAGAAGCAAGCCTAGGCTATAATGACGGCTGGGAAACTTTTTATAAGGAAGCAAAATGGTTTTTTTCAAAAAATCGTGAACAAGGCCTATATACATTTATAAACAAGATGTTCCCTGAGCAATTACTCGGATACAATGACTTCAAAGAAGATTGGGACACATGGGTTGCCGAGGCAGATTCTATAGAAGATGCATTAGAAGATTATGTAACTTTTTATTACGAAGTGTATTATGAAAATAATAATCAAGTAATGGATAAATCTGCAGAAAAAAAACTAAAAGATCGACACAACGCAAGAAGAATAGACGCAGAAGCCGGAGGCGGCGGAGGCGGCGGAGGTGGTGCTGGAGCCGGTGGTGGTGCTGGTGCTGGAGCCGGATCTGGTGCAGGTGCTGGTTCAGGCGGTGGAGCAGGCCCTGGCAATAGTTCAGGTGGCGGTGCCCACGGAAATTCAAGTGGAGGCGGAGGGTCTGCAGGAAGTGGTAACACTTCTCCCTCTGATTCCACGCCTAGTCCTGCTATGTATTTAGGTAGCATGAGTCCAAAAAAGAAAAAGAAAAAGAAAAAGAAAAACTTTGATTATGGAAAAGGAATATACGAGACTCTAAATGAATTAGACTCGTGTCCTAGAACTAAATCAACAGGCTGTCAATGTGAAAATATTAATAGACTTAATGAAGCAGAGGAAACAGTTAAAGCAATATGTAACTTAGAACATACAGAAGGCGACGTTAGTGGTATGTTTAAGTTTAAACAAAAACCTGGGAAGGCTACAATTATTAAAGGTATAGTTAAAGGACTCACACCAGGTAAACATGGTTTCCATATACACGAATTTGGTGATCTAAGTGATGGATGTAAAAGTGCAGGCGGACATTATAATCCAGACGGTGTAGATCACGGTGATAAAGCAAAAGGCCATGTAGGAGATCTAGGTAATATAGTAGCAGATCAAACAGGAACTGCTAGGTTTCAAATTAAAGCAGAACGTGTAGAACTATCAGACGTAGTAGGTAGAGCAATAGTTATACATGCTGATGAAGATGACCTAGGCAAAGGCGGTGATGAAGAAAGTTTAAAAACAGGTAATGCTGGAGACAGAGTAGGTTGTGGAGTAATACGTCTACGTGAAGTTGTAGAAGAACACTATACTAGGACAGTATCTGATAAGCATTTTAATAGAAACGAGTTGCCTCAAATTAGACATAGTGATTTAGAGAAATCGCCATTTACTTTTAATGAAGGTGCTATATTTACACGTCTTATTAAGCCAGTACAAAGCCAACGTGTACAAGGATTAGCCGAGGATGCCGAGAATGGCTTCTTTGATGACAACTATAGGCCATTAATATTAGACAGTAATGGCTACTTAGTTAACGGTCATCATAGATTAGATGCCGCACATGTTTTAGGATTAAAAGAAGTCAAAGCAATACAAGTAAATGCTACACTAGAAGAATTAATGAAGTATTTTGAACATAAAATTAATTACGATAAAGTAGTAGAAAACAAGATAAATAAAACTGATATGAGAGCAAAAGAATTTTTATACTTAAAATTTAAGAAGTCACTAGTTGAGGGTAACCTTGATGAACAAATGTTTGGTGTTAATGAATACGACATGCTTGACTTATTTTTAGGTTCTAGCAATGTAAATCAAATATTTGGTAATGTTAAACGAGGTACGCCAGATTTTAAACATGAAGGTGTTAAAAATTTAAAAATGTATCTTAAAAAGAAAAACATATTAGATGTTAATAAAGGTGCAGGCTTGGCATATCAAAATTTAGATTTTAAAAGAATTAATCCTAAATCACTTGATCAAAGTAAACTTACTAACTTGCTTACATTTGCTACAAAACTTTCTGACAATACAAATGAAATTACCAGTCGTGGTGAAGATTTAAAAAGTATAATTATTAATAAGCCAATGCCAACACAGGCAGACTTAACACAGGTAGATAGGCTACAACAACAAATGGTTTCTCTAAAAGGGAGACAAATTACAATGGTTGATAGCATGGACACTCTTATAAAGGATGTCTTTCAACTTGGTGCAGGAGTGTGAGACTACTAGAATTTGAACATATCAACGAGGCATTTACTCCTCAAGTAGAAGGGTGGTACGACCGCGATGACATAAGGCTATGGTTCCAAAAAAATTACAGTACACAAGTTGCTAACGCATGGGGTGAAGCAACATCAGATTTAGTAACAGAATTAGATACCGTCCAAAGCAATCCTCAAATGATGCAAAAATATAAAGCCACTGACATAGATATGATGAACGACTGGTTAGATAATTATTTTCCTTTTAGGATGATAGACTTAGATTTTAATAGAGGCAAAGCAATTTGGAAGGTAGAACCTATCCGAGCAATGGATAGAGAATAATGAAACTATTCGAATTCTTTAACGAAGATGTTGTGGGCATGAAC
>TARA_R110001592_G_scaffold148157_1_pt1 | contig 15378 bp, 11 predicted proteins | sample TARA_R110001592 | Tara Oceans TARA_R110001592 (sample SAMEA4398387) | marine metagenome | biome: Polar Biome; feature: [SRF] surface water layer (ENVO:00010504); material: water (ENVO:00002006), including particulate matter (ENVO:01000060) such as... | depth 5 m
ATTCGTGAAGGCGGTCGCACAGTTGGTGCCGGCGTCGTTAGTAAAATCACAGAATAGTATTAAGAGGTGCTTTGGTTGGGGATGTTTGGAGTCCTCAACTATTCTGAAAGCATATGTTAGGCCAGTAGCTCAATTGGCAGAGCGACGGTCTCCAAAACCGTAGGTTGGGGGTTCGATTCCCTCCTGGCCTGCCATTTTGTTTTCTTCAAGATACAAGAACTATAAAGATAACGAGTTGGAATGGCAGATAATATCAAATTAATAATCGCAGTCGTCTTAATGGCCTCGGCGATTACTTTGTTTTACACTTATGCAGAGTATTCAACCTTATTAAGGGTGCTTGGCTTGCTTGTTGCGGTCGGGCTTTCTTTGTTTGTTGCTTCTCGATCTGTAATTGGCGGAACAGCGCTTAGTTACGTGAGAAATACTCAAGTCGAAGTCCGTAAAGTGGTTTGGCCTACTCGCCAAGAAACTGTGCAGACAACATTATTAGTTATGCTAATGGTATTCGTTGCTGCATTACTACTATGGGCAGTTGATTCGATGTTGGGTTGGGCGGTTCGCGCTCTAACACTATAAATTAGAGGTTTGAATATGAGTAAACAGTGGTATGTAATTCAAGCATTTTCTAATTTCGAAGGGCAGGTTAAACGTTCATTAGAAGAACGGATCGAGCGTTTTGGTCTCCAAGAAAAATTTGGTGAAGTCTTAGTGCCTACGGAAGAAGTTGTTGAAATGCGTGAAGGTCAGCAACGGAAAAGTGAGCGTAAGTTTTTCCCCGGTTATGTTTTAGTCAACATGGAAATGGATGATGAAACATGGCATGTAGTTAATGATATACCACGTGTTCTTCGTTTCATCGGTGGTTCTGGCGATCGTCCAGCACCTATTACGGAAGCTGAAGCTAATCAGATTTTACAACGCGTGCAAGACGGTGTTGAAAGTCCAAGACCTAAAGTTATGTTTGAGCCAGGTGAAGTGGTTCGCGTTACCGATGGTCCTTTTAATGACTTCACGGGTGTGGTTGAAGAAGTTAATTACGAAAAGAGTAAAATGCGCGTCGAAGTGGTCATCTTTGGACGTTCTACTCCTGTAGAACTCGAGTTTAGCCAAGTCGCAAAAGCATAATAATTTTATCCAGCGATAAGCTGGTTTGTTGTCGGGGAGCCGTAAGGCGCTTGAACCCATTTAGGAGTTAAATCATGGCTAAGAAAATCCAAGCCTATATTAAGTTGCAAGTTGCAGCTGGTAAGGCAAATCCAAGTCCTCCCGTTGGTCCTGCATTAGGTCAACATGGTGTAAATATCATGGAGTTTTGTAAAGCATTCAATGCTAAAACACAAAACCTTGAAGAAGGCTTGCCTACACCAGTAGTGATCACCGTTTATAGTGATAAAAGTTTTACATTCATTACTAAAACACCGCCTGCTTCTGTATTGCTTAAAAAAGCACTTGGTTTAACCAGTGGTAGTGCACGTCCTAACACAGATAAAGTGGGTACGGTAACTCGCGCTCAATTAGAAGAAATCGCAACGACTAAAATGCCTGATCTTACTGCTTCTAATATGGATGCAGCTGTAAGAACGGTTGCAGGTACAGCTCGTAGTATGGGTTTGAATACAGAAGGCGTCGTATAATGGCTGTTATCGGTAAAAGAAGTCGTGCTATTCGCGCAAAATTGGAAGTAGGCAAACTTTATCAAATTGATGAAGCGCTTACATTTATTAAAGAAAATGCCTCAGCTAAATTTGTTGAGTCAGTAGACGTTGCGATCAACTTAGGTGTAGACCCACGTAAATCTGATCAAGTTGTACGTAGCTCTACAGTATTGCCAAACGGTACTGGTAAAACAGTACGTGTTGCTGTGTTTGCACAAGGTGCAAACGCTGAAGCGGCTAAAGCTGCTGGTGCTGATATCGTTGGTTTTGAAGATCTTGCTGAATCAATTAAAGCCGGTAATATGGATTTCGATGTTGTTATCGCAAGCCCAGATGCAATGCGTATCGTTGGAACGTTAGGTCAAGTATTAGGACCACGCGGTTTAATGCCTAACCCTAAAGTGGGTACAGTGACACCGAATGTTGCAGAAGCAGTTACTAATGCTAAATCTGGACAAGTTCGTTACCGTACTGATAAAGCAGGTATCATCCACAGCCCAATCGGAAACGCTGGCTTTGAGACTGCTGCTTTACGTCAAAACCTTATTGCATTAATTGAAGATTTAAACAAATTAAAACCAAGTTCTGCAAAAGGTATTTATATTAAACGTGTCACCGTCTCAAGTACTATGGGTGCCGGTGTTACAGTTGATAAATCTTTCCTAGCTTAATTGATTTGAAAGAATTGGACCGCCCAGTTGTTCTGGGTCGTCTAAGACCGTAGGTATGAAAGTTTAATTGATCTTAGGATCAGCCTACGCAGACGGGTTCAGCTGCAGAATATTAGCGTTGAATACCGTAATGGTGGAAGAGGAAACTCTTCTTTGTAAGCAACAACACGCTGCATTTATGTGGTGAACCTAAGGAGGTTTTAGGTGGCTTTAAATCTTGAAGGTAAAAAGGCCGTCGTTGCTGAGGTCGCTGAAGTAGCATCTGTTGCATATTCTGCTGTTGCAGCTGAATATCATGGGATGACTGTTTCACAAATGACCGAGCTACGTGTAGCTGCGCGCAATGAGAATGTTTATTTGCGTGTTATCAGAAACACATTAGCTCGTCGTGCGGTAGAAGGTACAGATTTCGCTTGTATGCAAGACGGAATGACTGGACCTTTAGTATTTGGTTTTTCAACAGAAGATCCAGGTGCGGTAGCACGAGTCATGAGTGGCTTTGCAAAAGATAACAAACAATTCGAAATCAAAATGGTTTCTCTAGGTGGCAAGTTATTACCTGCTACTGATATTGATAAACTAGCCAAAATGCCTACTAAGGATCAAGCAATTAGCATCCTTATGGGTACAATGAAAGCACCGATTGAGAAATTTGTTCGTACTTTGCAAGCACCGACTAGCAAGATGGTTCGTACGTTCGCGGCTGTTCGCGATGCTAAAGAAGCAGCTTAATCCACAAATTGGACTAAGTTGTAGTATTTATTAATTCTGTAAGTTTGAAATAGGAAAATAACATGGCTGTATCTAAAGACGATATCTTGGAAGCAATTTCCAACATGACTGTTGTTGAAGTCGTAGACTTGATCGAAGCAATGGAAGAAAAATTTGGCGTTACTGCAGCAGCTCCAGTTGCTGCCGCTGCCGCTGCAGGTCCTGCTGCTGCTGCTGAAGAACAAACTGAATTTGATGTTGTAATGTCAAGCTTCGGTGATAACAAAGTATCTGTTATCAAAGTAGTTCGTGGTATTACAGGTCTTGGTTTGAAAGAAGCTAAAGACATGGTTGAAGGCGTGCCTGCAACTATTAAAGAAGGTGCTACAAAAGCTGAAGCAGAAGAAGTTGTTAAACAACTTACTGAAGCTGGTGCAACTGCTGAAATTAAATAAGCAGTACTCTCATCGTGATGACATAGTCATCACGATATAGGAAATGGCTGATGGTAATTAACCATCGGCCTTTTTCTGTTGCTGGTCAGCCAACTTTGCTCTGACTATTAAATACTATATTGCAATTCCTAGGTTTCACACAACATGTGCGACCAGGATGTTCTTCGAGGTGTAATAAATGGCTTATACGTTTACCGAGAAAAAACGGATTCGTAAAGATTTTGGCAAGCGTCCAAGTGTCTTGAATGTTCCTAATCTACTTGCAACACAGGTCGATTCATATCAGGATTTCTTACAGCATAATGTTGCTGTTGACGATCGGGCAAGCAAAGGCTTGCATGCCGCCTTTGGTTCTGTTCTACCGATTAAAAGTCATACTGGTAAGGCAGAACTACAGTATGTGAGCTATCGCTTAGGCACGCCCTCATTTGATGTTAAAGAATGTCAATTGCGTGGCGTAACTTATGCTGCACCTCTTAGAGTTAAAATGCGTCTTGTCATTTATGATAAAGATGCCCCTGCAAAATCTAAAATCGTAAAAGATATTAAAGAGCAGGAAGTTTATATGGGAGAAATCCCATTGATGACTGAGAAAGGTAACTTTGTTATCAACGGTACTGAACGTGTTATCGTTTCTCAGTTACACCGATCTCCAGGTGTGTTTTTTGATAGTGACAAAGGTAAGTCACATTCATCAGGTAAAATCTTATTTAACGCACGTGTAATCCCTTACCGTGGTTCTTGGTTAGATTTCGAATTTGATCCTAAAGATGCAGTATTTGTACGGATCGATAGACGCCGGAAATTACCTGCTACTATTCTATTACGAGCACTTGAATATACCAGCGAAGAAATCTTAGAAATATTCTTTGATCGTGACACATTCACCAAAAAAGGTGATGATTTCGAATTATCTTTAGTCCCACAACGCTTACGTGGCCAAATCATGCCTTTCGAAATTAAGGCTGATAATGGTGATGTGATGGTTGAAGCTGACCATCAAGTAACGGGTCGTCATATCCGTCAAATGGAAAAGTCAGGCATGGCTACTTTGACTGTACCTGCTTCTTATTTGATTGGTAAAGTCATTGCTAAAGATATGATCGATACCGATACGGGTGAACTTATCATTTCTGCAAATGATGAAATCACTGAAGAAGTATTAGAAACGATTAATCGTTTTGATATTACAACGATTGAAACTATCTACTCAAATGACCTTGATCACGGGCCTTATATTTCTGACACTTTGCGTTTAGATGAAACTAAAACACCATTAGAAGCAAAAGTTGAAATATATCGCATGATGCGTCCTGGCGAGCCACCTACTGAAGATTCAGCGAATAACTTGTTTACTAATTTGTTCTTCGCTAGCGAACGTTATGATCTTTCGGCAGTAGGCCGGATGAAATTTAATCGTCGTTTAGGACGTGAAGAATCAGGCGGTGAAGGTATTATTTCTAAACAAGACATCGTTGATGTAATGTTAGAACTTATCTCAATTCGTAATGGTGATGGTATCGTTGATGATATCGATCACTTAGGTAACCGACGCGTACGTAGTGTTGGCGAAATGGCAGAAAATCAATTCCGTGTTGGTTTAGTGCGAGTTGAACGTGCCGTTCGTGAACGTTTGAGCATTGCTGAATCTGAAGGTCTAATGCCTCAGCAATTAATTAATGCCAAGCCTGTCGCTGCTGCTATCAAAGAATTCTTTGGTTCAAGTCAGTTATCTCAATTTATGGATCAAAATAATCCATTATCTGAAGTAACACATAAACGTCGTATCTCTGCTTTAGGCCCAGGTGGTCTTACACGTGAACGTGCAGGCTTTGAAGTACGTGACGTACATCCAACACATTACGGTCGTGTTTGTCCTATCGAAACACCTGAAGGTCCAAACATCGGCTTGATTAACTCATTGGCTATTTATGCTCGTACCAATGAATATGGCTTTATTGAAACACCATACCGGAAAGTTATTGATGGTAAGGCGACAAAAGAAATTAACTATTTGTCAGCAATTGACGAAGGTGAATTTAGAATTGCCCAGGCAACTATTAATTTAGATAGCGATGATAAAATTCTAGATAACATGGTGCCATGCCGTCATAAAAACGAATTTTCGTTAATGCCGTCAGAACTCGTTCAGTACATGGATGTTTCACCACGCCAAGTTGTTTCTGTCGGTGCATCATTGATTCCATTCTTGGAGCATGATGATGCTAACCGTGCCTTAATGGGCGCGAACATGCAACGTCAAGCCGTGCCTACTCTACGTGCTGAAAAGCCTATTGTTGGTACAGGTATGGAACGTGTTGTTGCTATTGACTCAGGCGTCATGGTAACCGCTAACCGTGGTGGTATTGTAGATTCAGTTGATGCTAGTCGTATCGTAATTCGTGTTCATGATGATGAAGCGGCTGATGCTGCGTCAGGTGTAGATATCTATAACTTGATCAAGTATGCACGTTCAAATCAAAGTACATGTATTAATCAACGTCCACTTGTTAAACCAGGCGATGTATTGGCTAAAGGTGATGTAATTGCTGATGGTCCATCTACAGATAAAGGCGAACTCGCTTTAGGTCAAAACATCCTAATCGCGTTTATGCCTTGGAATGGTTATAACTATGAAGATTCGATTTTAGTATCAGAACGCGTTGTGAAAGAAGATCGCTTCACAACTATTCATATACAAGAATTGAATTGTTTAGCACGTGATACAAAACTAGGTACAGAGGAAATCACTAGTGATATTCCTAATGTAAGCGAAGGCGCATTATCAAAACTAGATGAGTCTGGCATCGTTTATGTGGGTGCTGAAGTTAAGCCTGGCGATATCTTATGCGGTAAGGTCACACCTAAGGGTGAATCACAATTAACACCTGAAGAGAAATTACTCCGAGCTATCTTTGGTGAAAAAGCAGCGGATGTTAAAGATTCTTCGTTGCGTGTACCATCAAGTACTTACGGTACAGTAATTGATGTACAAGTATTTACACGTGATGGTGTTGAGAAAGATGAACGCGCTTTAGCTATCGAGAAAGCTGAGTTAGATAAGGTACGTGCTGATCTTAAAGATAAACATCGTATTATCGTTGATGACTCATTTTCACGTTTAGAAAAATCATTAACAGGTAAAGTAGCTGAAAGCTCGCCTACACAACCTGCAAATACGAAATTGACTAAGGCTTACCTTAGTAAATTAGATCATGCAAAATGGTTTGATCTCCGTATGGAATCTGATGAGTTAAACGCACTATTAGAACAAGTTTCAATTCAAATCAAACAACATCGTATAGATATGGATGAAGCGTTTGAAATCAAGAAAGATAAATTGATTTCAGGTCATGACTTAGCACCAGGTGTACAACGCATGGTTAAAGTTTTCTTGGCTGTTAAACGTCGAATTCAGCCTGGTGATAAAATGGCTGGTCGTCATGGTAATAAAGGTGTTATTTCTAATATCGTTCCTGTGGAAGATATGCCTTACACCGCTGATGGCCGTCCCGTTGATATCGTATTAAACCCATTGGGTGTTCCTTCACGGATGAATATCGGACAGGTTCTAGAGATTCATTTGGGCTGGGCTGCTAAAGGTTTAGGTTTCAAGATTGCAGATATGCTTGATGAGCAACGTAGTATTGCTGATATTCGTGAATTCTTAGGCAAAATCTATAACACGAGTGGTAAGTCAGAAGATCTAGATTCGTTCTCTGATGATGAGATTATTGAATTAGCGAATAATCTGCGTGATGGTGTGCCAATGGCAACGCCAGTATTTGATGGTGCGGATGAGCCAGAAATTAAAGATATGCTTGAGTTGGCTGGATTACCACGTAGTGGTCAGACAATGTTAATAGATGGTCGTACGGGTGAAGAATTTGATCGCCCTGTTACTGTTGGTTACATGCATATGTTGAAATTGAACCATTTGGTTGATGACAAGATGCATGCGCGTTCAACAGGACCATATAGCTTAGTTACACAACAACCGTTGGGTGGTAAAGCACAATTTGGTGGACAACGTTTCGGTGAGATGGAAGTGTGGGCTCTACAAGCTTATGGTGCAGCTTATACATTACAAGAAATGTTAACCGTTAAATCAGATGACGTTGCTGGTCGTACTAAGATCTACAAAAACATTGTTGATGGTGATTATCGAATGGAAGCAGGTATGCCTGAATCGTTCAGAGTATTAACTCATGAGATTCGTTCTCTTGGTATTGATATTGATTTAGTGAATGACTAAAACTAAACATCAAGCGTAGAACTGATAATCAATCTATACGCCGTTATACGGCAGCGGAGAAAGAAACATGAAAGACTTACTTAATCTGTTAAAGCAGCAGACAACTACCGAAGACTTCGATGCGATTCGCATCGGATTAGCTTCACCAAAAATGGTGCGGTCATGGTCTTTTGGTGAAGTAAAAAAACCAGAAACAATTAACTATCGTACATTCAAACCAGAACGTGAAGGTTTGTTCTGCTGTAAGATCTTTGGCCCAGTTAAAGATTACGAATGTTTATGTGGTAAATATAAACGTCTAAAACATCGCGGCGTAATCTGCGAAAAATGTGGCGTAGAAGTTACAGTTGCTAAAGTTCGACGTGAACGTATGGGTCACATCGAACTTGCTAGCCCCGTTGCTCATATTTGGTTTTTAAAATCATTACCGTCACGTATCTCATCATTTTTAGATATGACATTACGTGATATCGAACGTGTATTGTATTTTGAAGCGTTTATCGTCGTAGATCCCGGTATGACACCTTTGGAAAAAGGTCAATTACTGTCTGATGAAACGTATCTACAAGCAATCGAAGAATACGGCGATGAGTTTGATGCTCGTATGGGTGCTGAAGCGGTACAAGAATTACTACGCAGCATTAATTTAGCTAAAGAAATTGAAGTTATTCGTGAAGATATCGAAGCGACAAACTCTGAAACTAAAATTAAGAAACTGACCAAACGTTTGAAATTGATGGAAGCATTCCAAGATTCTGGTAACAAACCAGAATGGATGGTGATGGAAGTTTTACCTATTCTTCCTCCTGATTTACGTCCACTAGTTCCACTTGATGGGGGTCGTTTTGCAACATCTGATTTGAATGATTTATATCGTCGTGTTATCAACCGTAATAACCGTTTAAAACGTTTATTAGACTTGAACGCACCAGATATCATTGTGCGTAATGAAAAGCGGATGTTACAAGAATCAGTTGATGCCTTATTAGATAATGGACGTCGTGGTCGTGCGATTACCGGTACTAACCGGATGCCGCTAAAATCATTGGCAGATATGATCAAAGGTAAGCAAGGTCGTTTCCGTCAAAACTTATTGGGTAAACGAGTCGATTATTCTGGTCGTTCAGTAATCGTAGTTGGTCCATACTTAAAATTACACCAATGTGGTTTACCGAAAAAAATGGCCTTGGAACTTTTCAAACCATTTATCTACGGAAGACTGGAACGAGCTGGCTTAGCGACAACGATTAAAGCCGCCAAAAAAATGGTAGAACGTGAAGGAACAGAAGTCTGGGATATCCTAGAAGATGTTATCCGTGAACATCCAATCATGTTGAACCGTGCACCAACATTGCATCGTCTTGGTATCCAAGCATTTGAACCTTTACTCATTGAAGGTAAAGCTATCCAGCTTCATCCTTTAGTTTGTGGTGCATTCAATGCCGATTTCGATGGCGATCAAATGGCGGTACACGTACCTTTATCATTAGAAGCGCAGTTAGAAGCACGTTCATTGATGATGGCGACAAATAACATCTTATCGCCTGCTAATGGTGAGCCAGTAATCATTCCATCACAAGACGTGGTCTTGGGTCTGTATTACATGACACGTGAACTAGTGAATGCAAAAGGTGAAGGCAGTAAGTTCGCTGATATCGCAGAACTAAAACGTGCACATGGTAATAATACCGTTTCTATGCATTCTAAAATAACAGTACGTTTAGATGAAACAGACGTTACTTTACCTGCCGCTGAACAAACACGTCGTATTCGTGTTGAAACAACAGTTGGTCGTGCGATTTTATTTAGTATCGTACCTAAAGGTCTACCATTTTCAATCGTAGACCGTTCAATGACTAAAAAAGCGATCGGTGATTTAATCAATATTTGTTACCGTCGACTTGGCTTGAAAGATACCGTTATCTTTGCTGATCACCTTATGTATATGGGCTTTACACAAGCAACTAAATCAGGTGCATCAGTTGGTGTTGACGATATGGTTATTCCAGCGTCTAAAGCAGCAATATTGGCTAAGGCAGAAGCTGAAGTTGAAGAAATTGCAATGCAATATGCTTCTGGTCTAGTTACCGATGGTGAGCGTTATAACAAAATCATTGATATCTGGTCACGCACCAATGATCAAGTCGCTAAATCTATGATGGATGGCCTCGGTCATGACACTGTTATCGATGCCAATGGTAATGAAGTAAAACAGCAATCTATGAACTCTATCTACATGATGGCGGATTCTGGAGCGCGTGGTTCAGCTGCACAGATTCGCCAATTGGCTGGTATGCGTGGTTTGATGGCTAAACCAGATGGTTCAATCATTGAAACACCTATCACCGCTAATTTCCGTGAAGGTTTAGACGTTTTACAGTACTTTATTTCTACACATGGTGCTCGTAAAGGTTTGGCTGATACGGCATTGAAAACAGCGAACTCAGGTTACTTGACTCGTCGTTTAGTAGACGTTGCACAAGATCTAGTAGTTGTTGAAGAAGATTGTGGTACCGAAAAAGGTATCAATATGATTCCTATCATCGAAGGTGGTGATGTTGTTGAGCCATTAGGCGAACGTGTATTGGGTCGTGTAATCGCACAAGATGTGATGAACTCGTCAAATACAAGAGTCATTATTCCTGCAGGCGTAATGATGGATGAAGACTCTGTCATTCAATTAGAAGTTGAAGGTATTGATGAAGTACTTGTTCGTTCAGCGATAACTTGTGAATCACGTTATGGTGTTTGTGCTTCTTGTTATGGACGCGATTTAGGTCGTGGTCATATGATTAATGTTGGTGAAGCCGTTGGTGTTATTGCTGCACAATCAATCGGTGAGCCAGGAACGCAGTTAACAATGCGTACCTTCCATATCGGTGGTGCTGCATCACGTACTGCTGCTGATAACTCAGTTGCCTTGAAATTTAAAGGTAATATACGATTCCACAACATCAAATCAGTGCAACATGCTAATGGCAAGTTTATTGCGGTGTCTCGTTCAGGTGAGTTACATCTTATCGATGAAAACGGTCGTGAACGTGAACGTTATAAAATTCCATATGGTGCTGAAATAACAGTAGCAGATAACGAAGCTGTAGAAGCAGGACAAGTAATTGCTACATGGGATCCGCATACTCATCCAGTTGTAACAGAAGCGAAAGGTGTGGTTCAACTTAAAGATCTAGTTGAAGGTATAACGGTTGATAAACACGTTGATGAAGTAACGGGTCTTACTAGCTTGATAGTTCGTGAACCAAAACAACGTGCAGCCTCATCGAAAGATATGAGACCAATGGTTAAATTGATTGATGCTGATGGCAATGATTTATTGCTTGTTGGTACGGATATTCCTGCACAGTACTTCTTACCAGGTGGCGCTATCGTTACGGTAACAGATGATGCTGAGGTTGGTATTGGTGATGTATTGGCACGTATCCCTCAAGAAAGTAGTAAAACACGTGATATCACGGGTGGTCTACCACGTGTTGCCGATTTATTTGAAGCACGTAAACCTAAAGATCCAGCATTGATGGCTGAAATCTCAGGTACGATAAGCTTCGGTAAAGAAACTAAAGGTAAGCAACGTTTAATCATCACGCCGTTAGAAGGCGAGCAACATGAAGAGCTTATTCCTAAGTGGCGTCATGTATCGGTCTTTGAGGGTGAAAGTATCGCTAAAGGTGAGTTACTAGTTGATGGACCTGAAGATCCGCACGATATATTGCGTTTGAAAGGTGTATTGGCATTAGCAAACTATATGTCTAGCGAAGTTCAAGAAGTTTATCGTTTACAAGGTGTAAAAATCAATGATAAGCATATTGAAGTTATCGTTCGTCAAATGTTACGTAAAATTGAAATTGATTCAGTAGGCGATGCTAAGTTACTCAAAGGTGAACAAATTGAACATGACCGTTTATTAGACATGAATGATATTGTCCGAGCTGAAGGCAAGTTAGAGGCGACGTATATACCGATGTTATTAGGTATTACTAAAGCATCATTGGCTACAGAATCATTTATCTCAGCCGCATCGTTCCAAGAAACAACGCGTGTATTGACTGATGCTGCTGTAACGGGCAAACGTGATGTACTTCGCGGACTTAAAGAAAATGTAATTGTAGGACGATTAATTCCTGCAGGTACAGGCCTTGCGTATCACAAAGAACGCTACCGCAAACGCCACTTGAATGACCCTGTTGCCGTTGCTCCAAAACCGGTAGCGATTGTTGAAGAAGTAAAAGATCTATCAGAAGATATTTCCTAAAAAGATATCTTGACTAGAGGGTTGATTCAGTAGTAAAATCCCTCTTCTTTGTCAGGCATCCATCTGTGGTTGCCTGATTTTATCTGGTTAACGGTGTTACTGAATGTCACTGTCTACCATTGTTGAATATATGTAGGACTGTAATTTAATGGCAACAATTAATCAGTTGGTTCGTAAACCGAGATTGAAGCAAAAGAAAAAGAACAATGTACCTGCTTTGCAGGCTTGTCCACAACGTCGTGGTGTATGTACTCGTGTGTATACAACAACACCTAAAAAGCCTAACTCGGCTATGCGTAAGGTTGCACGTGTTCGTTTAACGAATGGCTTTGAAGTAACATCGTATATCGGTGGTGAAGGTCACAACTTACAAGAACATTCGGTCGTATTGATTCGTGGCGGTCGTGTTAAAGATTTACCTGGTGTTCGTTATCACACAATTCGTGGTGCATTAGATACATCAGGTGTTGTTAAGCGTCGTCAAGGCCGTTCTAAATACGGCGCTAAACGTCCGAAAGGTTAATAGTTACTTTATCAAGTAACTAGCATAATAAAAAATTAGGAAAGACAAATGCCAAGAAGAAGGGTTGTTGCCAAACGTGAAGTATTGCCAGATCCAAAGCATTCAAATATTGGGTTGGCCAAATTCATAAATGTCATTATGAAAGATGGTAAAAAGTCAGTCGCTGAAAAGATTACATACGGCGCACTTGATTCAGTATCTGAAAGCAAGGGTAGTAACGCACTAGAGATCTTCCAAAAAGCGATTGAGAACATCAGTCCACTTGTTGAAGTTAAATCTCGTCGTGTTGGTGGTGCTACTTATCAAGTGCCTGTTGAAGTTCGTGCAGAACGTCGCGTGGCTTTAGCAATGCGTTGGTTAGTTGATGCAGCACGGAAACGTGGTGAGAAATCAATGGGCATGCGTTTAGCTGGTGAACTTGGTGATGCCTTTGAAGGTAAAGGTACTGCTGTTAAGAAGAAAGAAGATGTGCATCGTATGGCAGAAGCTAACAAGGCGTTTTCTCACTTCCGTTTTTAAGTTTTATCTAAAGCCTATCGTTAATTCGATAGGCTTTTACACTGTTCTTTAACAATTTTAACTTTGAGAGTACCCATAGTGGCACGTACTACACCTATCAATCGATATCGTAATATCGGCATTATGGCTCATATAGACGCGGGTAAAACCACGACTACTGAGCGAGTGCTATTTTACACCGGCGTATCGCATAAGATCGGTGAGGTGCACGATGGTGCAGCAACTATGGACTGGATGGAGCAAGAGCAAGAGCGGGGTATAACTATTACTTCTGCAGCTACTACCTGTTTTTGGTTAGGGATGGACAAGCAGTTCGAGTCACATCGTATCAATATAATCGATACCCCTGGCCATGTTGATTTTACAATCGAAGTTGAAAGATCGTTAAGAGTACTTGATGGCGCAGTATGTGTATTCTGTGCAGTTGGTGGTGTCGAGCCCCAATCTGAAACAGTCTGGCGTCAAGCAAACAAATATAAAGTTCCCCGCATTGCTTTCATCAATAAGATGGATAGAGCTGGTGCAGACTTCACTCGTGTTCTAGAACAAATTAAAACACGATTAGGTGCTAAACCCGTTGCTTTGCAACTGCCTATCGGAGCTGAAGATTCCTTTGAAGGTGTAGTAGATTTAATTCGTATGAAAGCGATCTACTGGAATGAGACAGATCTCGGTGTAACGTATGAAGCCCGCGATATTTCTCCAGATATGCTAGCAGAGTGTGAAGACCTTCGTGAGCAATTGGTGGAAGTAGCTGCTGAATCCAGTGAAGCCTTAATGGATAAATACTTAGAATATGGTTATTTGTCTGTTGAAGAAATTAAAACGGGTATCAGACAACTTACATTAAATAATGAAATCGTTCCAACCTTTTGTGGATCAGCTTTCAAGAATAAAGGTGTTCAAGCCGTATTAGATGGTGTTGTTGAATACTTACCTTCACCACTAGATGTTCCCGCTATTACAGGGGTTTTATCAGAAGATGAAGCAACCGCCTCCTACAGACATGCCGATGACACTGAACCATTTGCAGCATTAGCGTTTAAAATAGCTACAGATCCTTTCGTTGGAACACTGACATTCTTTCGCGTTTATTCCGGTACATTGAAATCAGGTGATGCGGTATATAATCCAATTAAAGGCAAAAAAGAACGCATTGGCCGAATGGTACAAATGCATAGTAATAGTCGTGAAGACCTAACTGAAGTTAGAGCGGGTGACATTGCTGCAGCAATAGGATTAAAAGATACAACAACGGGAGATACCCTTTGTGATCTTGAACAACACATCACTCTCGAACGAATGGTATTTCCTGATCCCGTTATATCGGTAGCCATAGAGCCAAGGACGCTTGCAGATCAAGAAAAAATGAGTGTCGCTTTAGGTAAGCTAGCTAAAGAAGACCCATCATTTAGAGTGCGTACAGATGAAGAGTCTGCACAAATAATTATCGCAGGTATGGGTGAGCTACATTTAGATATAATTATAGATCGCTTGAAAAGAGAGTTCTCAGTTGATGCTAATGTTGGTGCTCCACAAGTTGCATATCGTGAAACGATTGGTAAAACAGTAGAAGCTGAAGGTAAGTTTGTGCGCCAGAGTGGTGGCCGTGGTCAATACGGTCATGTATGGTTACGTCTGGAACCTCAAAAGTCAGGCGCAGGCTATGCCTTTGAAAATGCGACTGTAGGTGGAACCGTGCCAAAAGAATACATTTCATCTGTAGATAAAGGTATACAAGAGCAGATGAAAAATGGTGTAATAGCCGGCTATCCAGTTGAAGACGTTAAAGTTACATTGTTTGATGGTTCATATCATGATGTCGATTCTAATGAGATGGCATTTAAGGTTGCAGGTTCGCTAGGTTTCAGGAATGGTGCTTTAGAAGCAAATCCGATTTTGCTCGAGCCAGTCATGAAAATCGAAATTGTCACCCCGGAAGACTATATGGGTGATGTGATGGGTGATCTTAGTCGCCGCCGTGGAATAGTACATGGTATGGAAGACGTTGTAAGTGGCAAAGTAATTAAGGCCGAAGTTCCATTGGCTGAAATGTTTGGTTATGCAACTGATTTGCGTTCAGCATCTCAGGGGCGAGCGACGTACTCAATGGAGTTCGCTCGTTATGCTGAAACACCAAACAATGTAGCAGCAGCAGTTATTAACAAGTTTAAGTAATATCAAGGTTTAATGAGGTAGAGACATGTCTAAAGAAAAATTCGTACGAAACAAGCCACATGTAAATGTGGGCACAATTGGTCACGTTGATCATGGTAAAACTACATTAACTGCAGCGATTACGAAAGTAATGGCAGAAGC
>TARA_R110001592_G_scaffold326841_1_pt1 | contig 15373 bp, 13 predicted proteins | sample TARA_R110001592 | Tara Oceans TARA_R110001592 (sample SAMEA4398387) | marine metagenome | biome: Polar Biome; feature: [SRF] surface water layer (ENVO:00010504); material: water (ENVO:00002006), including particulate matter (ENVO:01000060) such as... | depth 5 m
ACAATGGGTTAAAGATAATACGGCTTAGTTATCTGGGTCAGCCCCTATTTTTATTCTTATTAGTTGTAAGCATAGAATATTTTACGCGTATCGCCAACTCATTAAATTTAATCGTTTTTTTTATGATCTTGTCGTACTCTTCGAAAATTGGATTGCCCTCCTCTCCTATGGAGTAATGCAAGATCTTTATAAATAAGGTATCAAATAGCGTATGTATGTGTTTTTCATAGTCCCACGAATACATTTTTTAGCCCGGCCGACATACCCATATATTAATTTCGATGTTGCTCCCTCTTGTGTATTGGGTGGATTCGGCAAATCTTTTAAATTTTCGAACAAGTTGAGTAACCCACAAAGGAATTGGCTGCTTCGTCATTAGAAACAGGGTGACCGATAAATTTTAGTTTGAAAAAGTAGTTTATTTTTCTTGGGTTATCCCCGGAGAAATCACGTATATATTCAATGTATGGAATTTTTATTTTTAGGTGTTCCTCAATAAATGGGGCGTAAAAAACTCGGTATTCCAGGAGGCGTTGTAATCATTCGATGGTTATCTCTAATATGTTTAGTGATGTTGACCATTTTTGTAGAGCGTTATTTCTATCGTGTAAAAAATTAACTAGGGCGGTGATCTACAAGAAGAAAGCCCTGAACTTTTGACCCGCCCTGCCCACTGATCAGCTAACACCAAAATCACAGGGTGATTTTGTACCACTTTCGTGGACACTTTTAGGCGAGAAAAAATTAATACTATTCCTGCCCGAGCGTTTGGCGACATACATTGCCGTGTCGGCATTCTTGATTAAATCAACGGATGTACGTCCGTCAGCGGGGAACATGGCAATGCCAATGGATCCTTCTATCTGGAGCACTTCACCGAGAATCTCTATAGGCTCATTAATCGAGTTGACTACACGGTTAGCGACATAAGTAATTTCGTCTCTTCCTTTCGGATCATTGAGCACAAATATGAATTCGTCGCCGCCCACTCGGGCTACAGTATCTGACTTTCGCACCAGCGCCAGGAGCCTTTTCGCTACCTCCTTTAACAGGTCATCCCCGACGTTGTGGCCAAACTGGTCGTTGACGAGTTTGAATCTGTTAAGGTCGAGAAACATCAACGCCAGATTGCACTGTTCACGATTGGAATTGAGAAGTTTTTGGTTTATCCGATCCATCAGCAAGGTACGGTTTGGTAAGTCAGTCAAGGCATCGTGAAATGCCAAGTGCTTTATGTGTTCATCTTTACGCCAAAGAGCAGTAATGTCGCTGAATACTGATATGTAGCGAACAGGTTCGCCGTCTCCGTCGGAAACCATGCTGATGGTCATGCGTTCTAGGTAAATATCACCGTCTTTACGACGGTTCCATATCTCACCATTCCACCGCCCCCTGGTTTGTATATCCTTCCACATGGAGGCATAAAATGCTTGATCGTGCCGGTTAGACCGAAGAATGCGAGGGGTTTGTCCGATAGCCTCCTCGGCTGTATAGCCGGTTATCTCGATGAAGGCCGGGTTAACCGACAAGATAATCCCATTAGCATCGGTGACAAGAACACCATCGAGCGTGCTCTCAAAGACGCATGCGGCCAGTTTGAGTTTCGCCTCCGTTTCCTTGAGAACCGTCACCTCGTTGGCCTGAATCGAAAATCCTTTGACAGTACCATCGGCATCGAAATCGGGAATGTAGTGCCCGATGATATAACCCTCACTTCCACTGGCTTTATTCAGAATCCGCTCAAAGCGTTGCGGTTCGCCGGCCAGGACTCGGCGAACATGGGACTCATTCAGGTTAAACAGGTGCTCGCCCGCCAGATCCCTGAACGTGATACCAATAATGTCCTCGGGCGGCTTCCCGAACCACTCACGGTAGGCATTATTAGCATAGCGACAGCGTAAATCCCTATCCCAATAGCCGATCATATTGGGTATGCCATCAATGATGAATCTAATGAATTGCTCACGCTTGGTACTGCTCTTCGATACTGTTTCGGCCTGCTTGAGTGCTTTTTGATTACTATGTACGGCTTCGACAAGGTACGATATGAGACTGCAGGTGACGGCGAAAATGACCATCTCAAGAGAGTCAAAGCGGTCCTCAATAAAAGGACGATTAACAAATAGTGGCCACAGAAATGTGACCGCGAGACAGGCAAGCACGGTTGCCAGCAACCCAGCGTAAAGTCCCGCATAGAGTGCTGCGGCAATCACCGCGGGGTAGAATGTCAGCCAGGTCAGTTCCGATTCAAACGCTTGTAGAGGCCATACCCTCAGGCCAGCGGCCAAGCTTACAAGTACGACTGTAGTGAGCAAGTGTTTGAAGTGTTGTGAGGCAATTGCTTTATTTAAGCCCTGGTCTTTTTCCGTTGTGACATTCATGCTTCATCTTTGGGCATAGGCTTTCGAGCTCCGATACTCGTCTATGGCTGCCATTTGGCTAACTGTTAATTAATAAATCCGAAGGCCTTTTAACTAGAAGACAGTGTATCAAGGGAAAATCGATACCGAAAGATGAAAATTCTAACTTTAAAATCAAATAAATTCCCTCTTTCGCCATTTAATCCGACCTAAGCTATAGTCAGTCTTAATACGCCACAAAGCTTGCATATAGCTATTTGTTATTAATTAAGTGTTGCACATTAAATGCATATACATGTATATTTCAGGTATGGATAAGAAAACTCACGAAATTTGTTTGGCCCATAGTTTGAGAAGAGCTGACCGAGTGGTCAGCCAGCTTTATAACGAGTATTTTTCCCCGCTGGGCATTCGAGTCACTCAGTTCTCTGTACTACGTGCCTTGCACTTGATGGGTAGTACAACCGCTGCCCAAATACGGGAGGCACTAGTGATGGATCAGACGACCGTGTCTCGTGCTCTGAAACCCTTGATCCGCGACGGTTATATTGCCGTAGCTGAAGGTGCAACCAAACGTGAGAAAGCTTTGTCACTCACCCCAGAAGGTAAGTCGCTTTACAAGCAGGCCCTTGGACCTTGGGGCGAGGCTCAAAAAATGCTCAGAAAAAAATTGGGCAAAGGAAAAGATGATGTACTTATGGATTTGAGTCGCCAAATCGTAGCAATTAAAGAGTGATTTTTTTATTAAACAATACATGCATATACATTTATTATGGAACTTTACACATACCCAGTAACATCCAATGCCTTGAAGATTGAGCTATTTATCCATGTCCAGAACATTGCATTGGATACCGGGATTATCAACCTACCCCAGGGTAAACATAAAACCCGAGACTACCTGGCCATCAATCCCGCGAGGAAAATACCCGTGTTGGTCAATGGCTCACATGTGCTGTCGGAATCTAACGCGATTCTCGTGTACCTCGCACAATACCATCAGTCACTGTTGTGGCCATCTACTATCGAAGCACAGGCAAAAGTAATGCAGTGGCTATTTTGGCAAGCTACTGCATGGATGCCAGTGGCTGGCGGCTTTGCTCATCAGCGCGTGCTGCGCCCCGCCTGGGGTGGCCAACCAGACGAAGAGAAATTGAGATCCATCCATTCAGGCTTTGACTCCGCTTGCGCACTGCTTTCAAGCCATCTCGAAAAACAGCACTTCTTAGCTGGCGACAAAGTCAGTCTGGCTGACATTGCTGTCGGCGCTTTTTTTATCTTTAGAGAAGAAGCTTTGATGAATATCGAGAAATTTGAGGACTTGTACCGCTGGCTTAAAGAGCTGGAGTCACATAGTTGGTGGCAAGCAACTAGAAGCAACGCCAATATTTTTTTAAAATCAATACATGTATATACATCCAAATAGGAGGTGTGTGATGAGTACTACTGAGGTTAGATCCGTTCAATCATTCTTTCGCTGGATTGTTGATCACCCCAAGCGAACCGTCGTGCTGGGCTTACTGTTTATTTTAGCGTTTGCGACATTTATTCCGCAGTTAACGAAAGACACTCGCGCCGATGCCTTTTTGGCCGATGACAACCCTGCGTTGGTCTACCGCGAAAAGGTCAAAGCACTGTTTGGACTCAGCGATCCGATGGTCGTTGCTGTTGTTGCCGAGGATTCAATTTTTACACGAGAAGGCTTGAATGCCTTAAAAACAGTGACTGACGCGGTAATCAATGTCGAGAATATCGACCCTGATGGTGTCACCAGCCTGGCGACTGAAAACAACATTGTGGGTACCAATGACGGCATGATGGTCGATCCCTTTTACGAATATGAACTGGGATCACAGGCTGAGGCGGATACGGTACGTGACGCGATTCGGGACTTTCCGCTTTATCAGGGCAGTTTGGTGGCCAATGATGAATCAGCAACATTGATCATCGCCGAGTTGTTGGACGAAGGGCTTGCTGAACAAACCTATATCGAACTTCTCTCAACTTTAGAGACGCTTGATCTACCAGAAGGGCTTACTCTGCATGTCGCGGGGGAAGGCGCAATATCCGGCTATTTAGGTAGCTATATCGATTCCGATGCGCAGCGACTCAATCCTCTTGCCGCGCTAGTGATTACACTTATTTTCTTCATCGCTTTTCTTCGCGGTGGATCGACCTTTATGGCAAATATGATCATTGGCGCATCCGCCATTATTACGGTGGGCATAATGGCGGCCGTCGGCGTACCTTTCTATGTTATTACCAATGCTCTTCCTGTTATTTTGATTGGTATTGCGGTTGCTGACAGCATCCATGTTTACAGTGAATATTTTGAACGACGTGCATTGCATTCTGACGAGTCGATAAGGAATTCAATTGTCTACAGCATGGTAGCGATGTGGCGCCCCATCACCCTGACCACTCTAACTACAGTAGCAGGCTTTCTGGGATTATATTTTGCTGCTTACATGCCTCCCTTTAAGTTCTTTGGTTTATTTACCGCGTTAGGCGTGAGCATTGCCTGGCTCTATACCTTGATCTTCCTGCCAGCCGCGATGAGCCTGCTGAAAACTGAAGTGCACCCTCGTCTTGCAAACAAAATTCGTTCCGCCAATCACGATGCGTTTGCAACAGTCATGGTTAAGTTGGGAGCTTTTACCAAAAGGCACGCAAAGGGCGTTGTTATAAGCTCATTTTTTGCTGCAACGTTGGGCATTTTGGCCGCCAGCCAAATTGAGGTCAATGAAGATCGTATTGAAACCTTCCACCAGTCCGAACCACTGTACGTTGCCGACAAGGCGATCAATAGTCGTTTTGATGGCACCAGCTACCTCGATATTGTGATTGAGACTAAAGAAGATGAAGGCATCTTCGAACCGGCAGTTTTGCGGAAAGTTGAGACGCTGCAAGCTTACGCAGAAACGCTTCCGGGTGTGCAGGGTTCCACCTCCATTGTGGATTACCTCAAGCAGATGAACCGGGCACTGAATGAAGGTGATGCCAGTCAATACGCCTTACCTAACGACAGCGATCTGGTCGCCCAGTACTTCTTGTTGTATTCAGCATCAAGTGCTCCGGATGATTTTGAGGAAGAAGTGGACTACGACTACCGGCTCGCTAACGTCCGCGTAACCATGAATACCGGCGCCTATGTGGACAACCGGCTGGTTGTGGAAACACTCGATAACTATCTAGCTGACGCCTTTAATACTTCAACTGTCACAGCGACCGTCAGTGGCCGCGTCAACCTCAACTACCACTGGATCAAAGATCTGGGCACCAGTCATTTTACCGGAATGGGCATTGCCTTGTTGCTAGTGTGGCTGGTTTCTTCCCTGCTGTTTCGCTCTGCCGTGGCGGGCACATTTGCTCTGCTTCCTGTGGGCATCAGCATCTTGCTGGTTTATTCCACCATGGTGGCCTTATCCATTCCGTTGGGCATTGGTACGTCAATGTTTGCAGCGGTGGCAATTGGTCTAGGCGTGGATTTTGCGATCCATACCATCGATCGACTTCGCTCCCTTTACCAGGAGACTCAAGATATGAACATTACATTGAAGCAGTTTTACCCAACAACCGGTCGTGCACTGTTTTTTAACCTGTTAGCCATTGCGCTGGGATTTGGTGTCCTGATTTCCAGTAAAGTCGTACCGCTCAACAACTTCGGTACAATTGTCGCGATGTCAGTGGCGACCAGCTTCCTGGTGAGCATGACACTGCTACCAGCACTGATACAGTTATTCAAACCACGCTTCATCACAGGCAAAAAATCGGACGAAATAGCTGAAAATGCCTTGGGTAATATTGTGCCTGCCGGGGTTAAAGCGGTGCTGGCCATCATTGTCATCAGTGCTGTTGGTTTCTTTGCTACGACCGAGCATGTGTTTGCCGATGAACTGCCCAATGGGCGCTGGGTGATGGAACAGGTTAATGCCGTGGATGAAGGGCTTCATGTGACACGCAAATTGACCATGAAAATGGTGGATAAACGCGGTAAAGAACGCCTGCGAGAAACCCTGAGTTACCGTCAGTATTTTGGAGACGAAAAACGGACGGTGCTGTTTTACCTGGAACCACGAAACGTCAAAGATACGGGGTTTTTAACCTACGACTACCCTAAAGCTGAGGTTGATGATGACCAATGGCTGTACCTGCCAGCGCTAAGAAAAGCGAGAAGAATCTCAGCATCGGACCGAGGAGATTATTTTTTGGGTACGGACTTTACGTTCGAAGATATCAAAAAAGAGGGTAAGATTGAACTCAGTGATTATCACTTTAACACCCTAGGTAAGGAAGAGATTGATGGTAAAGAAGCCCTGTTGGTTGAAGCCCTGCCTGTTGATGCGGAGATTGCAAAAGAGCTGGGTTATGGCAAGGTCCATATTTGGATAGACCCTGCCAACTGGCAGCTGCTGAAAGCACATTACTGGGATATTAAGTTAAATGATTTAAAGACTTTAAAAGCCAGTGATATCCGCCAGGTTGATGGTATTTGGACACGCCATCATTTGGAAATCGAAAATCACAAAACCGGACATTACACGGAGTTTCTCTTCTCCGATGTGGATTATCAATCGACCATCAATGCAAAAGTGTTCACTCGACAGGCACTCACGAGAGGACCTCGGTAATGAAAGCAATAAGTGCAATGGTGAGCACTGTTGTGCTCGCCATCGTCTCAAATAATGCTTTCGCCGGTGATTTCAGTGGCATCCTGAAGAGTCAGACCTCTTACGGTTCAAAATCTGATAAGTTGCAACAACAGGAGTGGTTGCTGGATATGGAGTACAATACACCGTTTTTTGGCGGTGATATAACCGCAATTGGTCGTTTGCGTTGGGACTCGGTGGATGACCTCAGCCAAAAAGGTTCATCCCGACCCAAGACCTATTCACCTGTTGGTGGGCCGATTACGGCAGGCCCATCGGGTGAGATCGACGTAAGAGAACTGTATTGGGAGAAGGCGACAAACACGACCTATTGGCGAGTTGGAAAGCAGCAGGTGGTATGGGGTGAGGCCGACGGCTTAAAGCTGCTTGATGTCATAAACCCGCAAAGTTTCCGCGAATTCATTCTCGACGATTTTGATGATTCACGAATTCCATTGTGGATGATCAATGCTGAGCTCAATGTCACTGAAAACAGTGTGCTGCAAATATTATGGATACCGGATACCTCCACCCATGAGCTAGCCCCAAGCAGCTCTCCCTTTGCCTTTACCAGTCCGGCCTTGGTGCCGCAGCTACCCTCAGGCGTCAGCGCGGTGGTGAACGACGCCAATGCGCCGACCTCTCTGCTAAAGGACAGTGATTTTGGGATGCGCTTTACCAATTTTGTGGGTGGTTGGGATATCTCACTCAACTACCTTTACCATTACGTGGATACGCCCGTTATACGCTCCAGACTGGCAGGGGTTCAAGTGGTTGTGGAGCAGGACTATGAACGCAGCCATTTGGTTGGTGGAACGGCCAGCACCGCGCTGGGAGATTGGACGTTGCGGACAGAGATAGCCTATGAAACCAATCGCTACCATCGCACCGTTTCAACATTCCCCGGTGTCTCTAAGGCAGACCAATTGGGTTCTGTTATCGGGCTTGACTGGCAAGGTTGGACGGATCAATTTATTTCATTTCAATGGTTTCAAACAACCATCACCGAAAGTACACCAGCCCTCTTCAACAACCGGCATGAGAACAGAGTAACATTCCTATGGGAGTCAAAATTTCTTAATGAGACGCTCACCGGCGAATGGCTTCATATTCATTCACTCGATCACGGCGATGGTGTCTTTCAGCCAAAGTTGACGTATAACTATCAGGCCAATATCGATATCTACGTGGGCGTGGATGTTTTCTATGGGGACAATGACGAGCTGTTTGGTCAGTTTGATCAGGCTGATCGTATAACGATTGGTATTAACTGGGGCTTCTGACCCCTTTGCGAGTAGTGGAGTCGATACATGCAAAGTACAACCTATTTAAAGTTAGTTTGATGTTATTGGCTTTCTACAGTTATGTGCAGAGAGATCTTTGTTAATAAGTAATTCACGGCTGTCCGCTTTGGGTCGAAAAGAGTCTGAAGACCTAACGAAATGAGTAACGCCAGCGGTAACTTCAAACGAACAAAACTAAGAAAAGCAGCCCCTTCTACCCTATAACATAGGATGCGGTTCATCTCCCAGCTTTTCCATTGAACTCAATCCTATGAAACCTAACTCTTAATCAACTAGTAGCATTTTATTCTTATTCGAGGTCGCACATAGAACCTGCTTGAAGCCATTCAATATGAGGGCTTGTCGATAGAGAACATTATATGCCTTTAAGCTACTTGATCGTTTCCGAACAACATAAGGTCTCTTGACCATCGAATAGTCCTTTAAAATCAGCTTCTCCTCTTAACCGCACCAAATAGTAATCTGAGTTTTGGACTGCTTAGGATCGATCCCTAAACGAACGAGCGAACACCCACAAGTGGGCAAATATTTGTTGTGATTTTCATGACTTTCTCACTGCAATTCTCGGTGTGCTATTCGGATCATCCTGCACAGCAAGATAAAGTGCTCACATCTTTATCGAAGGTCTGTGCGGCAAGTTTTAATCCTTCAACACCTGTCAGATAAGGAAAAATTGTATTCGCTAAATCCTCTGTGGTCATGCTCGCCTTTATGGCTAAGACCATGGTTTGAACAAGCTCGCCGCCATCTGGCGCTAATATATGAGCGCCGAGCAGTTTATCGGTTTCCTTATCGGCCACTAACTTAATAAGTCCTCGCGCGTCACGTGCGGCAATATAGCGCGGCACATGATCAAGAGTGATCGTGCTGGTTTTAACCTCATGACCTTTGGTTTTAGCCTGAGCTTCGGTTAATCCAACCATGGCCATCTGTGGATCTGAAAAAACAACGGATGGCATGGCAGCGTTACTGTATTTGTGTCCATTGCCGTCAAGTGCATTTTTTGCTGCGAGTTTGCCTCCATAAGCCGCCATATAGACGAACATATCTGTTCCTGTTACATCCCCTGTCGCATAAATATCGGGGTTAGAAGATTGCATAAATTCATTGATTTCAATGCCACCATTTTTGAGCAGTTTAATAGCTACTTTGTCTGCACCAAGCGCAGACGTATTCGGTCTGCGGCCTGCGGCTACTAAAAGCTGCTCGGCCTCAATAGCATCCAAACCGTCCAATCCCTCGCATACCAGCTTAATGCCTTTAGTTGTCTTTTCGATTTTCTGATACCCAACCCCATCACAGACAGTTACACCTTCTGCCCGCAGATAATCCGCTAATGCCTGAGATACTTCTGGCTCCGCTTCGGGTAACAGGCGAGAACGGCAGCATATTGTGACATTGACTCCTGCGCGGGCAAACATCTGCCCCAGCTCCACGCCAATCACACCTCCGCCAATTACAAGTAGTGACCCGGGAAGCTCTTCAAGCTCAAGGGCAGATGTGCTATCTAGTACGGGTACGCTTTGGATACCATTGATCGGTGGTAACGCTGAAGATGATCCCGCTGCAATAACAATCTTTTTGGGGTGGTAGAGAACACCATCAATATCTACTTCCGTCTCATTGCCTGTGAAATGAGCTTTTTCCTTCATGTCTATATAGGTGACATTTGGATATGAAAGTAGCACATCCTCATACTTAGCCTTTCGCAATTCGTCGACAAGACTTTGCTTTTGGGCAACCAGAGCTTTCCAATTAAAAATCTCCGATTTTCCCTTTATGCCATCAAAACGCTCCGCATTCTTAGCATGATGCACAGCTTCCATCGCTCGTATCATGGTTTTTGATGGAACACAGCCAACATTGACACATGTGCCGCCGATAGTGCCATGCCCAGCAATAACGACATTGGCTCCACTTTCTGCTGCTGTGATGGCCGCAGAAAAACCACCCGATCCACCGCCGATGACAAGTAAATCAGGCTTTGTAGTTTCTTTTTTTATACCAGTGTCAGAAACTTCGCTTGAGCAACAATCAGACATTTCTTAACTTTCCTTATTTTGAGTTTTACATTTATTTCCCGTTGCGCATTGTCGCTTTCGCCACAATGTATAAGCGGTAAGCCCGATAAAAATTACCAAAGCTGGTAAAAGAACAACATCGAGCTTTCCTATTATCCCAGCCAAGCCCACTACGCTTAAAACAACAAGAGCAGGTGTAAAACAGCAAAGAGCTAGAATGACTGTCCCTCCAATGCCAAAGGCGAGTAATGGTTTATCTTTCATCTGCTATCTCTTATCGCTCAGGCGTGGCAGGATATCCTGCATTGGTCGAAGCTGCGCCCACTTGTTCTAGCGTTGACACAGTAGGATCAAAAACTACTGTTGCCGTTTTTTCAGCAAAGTTAATATCGACATTGCTAACCCCATCGACGGCTTGCATAGCCCTTTTAACGGTAATTGGGCATGCCGCACAGGTCATCTTCTCAATAGTGAAAGTAGCCGTTTGCTCAGACGAAACGGCCTCAGATTCGGTTGCAGTCACGGCTTGTGCCGCTGGCAGGACATTGATCCCGACTACAGACACCGTAACCATGAACGCCGCTGCGCTAATAAATAATGCTATTTTTTTCATCTTGATAATCTCCTAATAAAATAGTGGTGCCCAATAATCGACTGTAGCAGACAGAAGAACGAGTACCGTTGCGATCCAGAGTGCTGACTTGGTAATGCGCGCCGAAGACGGACGGGCACAATAACTTCCCTCTTCACATTCTTTCTTCGGCTTGAAGTAGACGTACCAAAAGCCGAACCCCAGCAGTAAAACCGTAATGCTCAAGAAAAAGGGCTTGTAAGGCTCTAATGCGGTCAGGTTTCCAATCCACGCGCCACTGATACCGAGAGTCACCAAAAGCAACGGCACGACACAGCAGGAAGACGCAATGAGCGCTCCCGAGACACCCGCAGCCGCAAGCCATTTACTTCTGCTTTTATCTCTCTCGTTTTTCATATCAGTTTCGACCATGGATTTTCCTTGCAAATTCCTACTTATAGCTTCAGGATAAATCCTGTAGCGACTACAGGGTCAAGCGATAATTTGAAATAATTCGAAATGGAGTGCAAATGAGTATTACGCGCGGTGAACTGGCCAAAAGAACAGGCTGTAATCTTGAGACAATCCGATATTACGAAAAGATAATGTTGATGCCAGAACCATCACGTTCAACTAATGGATATCGCGAATATGATCAAATTCACATGAAACGCCTGCAATTTATTATGCGGGGACGCGAACTCGGTTTTACTATGGAAGACTTGAAAAGCCTTCTTGATTTGGTAGATAGGAAAGCTGTTTCCTGTGGCGAAGTTTCAAAATTGGCGAAGGAACACCTTGAATCTGTTCATCAGAAGATAAATGATCTAAGGCGTATCGAAGATGCGCTCAGCAAAACACTCATAGCATGCAGTGGTAAAGACGTGCCTGACTGCCCTGTAATTGATACGTTATTATTTGGCTCAGAATAGAGTTTACACAATTCATTACACTGGAAAAAACATTTAAAGCAAAGCAGAACATATTTTTACCATATCCGCTTAACAGCGTTGTCCATCATTAGGTGGGCAAGATCAATAGATGATATACCCCCTAAAAGAAACGTCGCGCTATAAGTTAGCAAACTTACGTATCTTTCAATTCTGTATATTCCTGATAGTCATTGCCTTCTTGTGTCACGAGGGTAAACAGCTTTGGATGAAGGAAAAGCCTTTCTCTGCCAACCTGCCGTTCTTCAAGAACGCCAATATTTGCCAGTTTTTTTAAATATTCAGAAGCGGTTTGTCGCTTGGCAATACCGTTATCAACCACATTAGCTATGCGACAATACGGCTGTTCAAACACCACATCAATAAGCTCCCGACTATAAATTTTGGGGAGCTGCTGACAAACATATTCAGCCGTATGATCAGAAAGGCTGCGGATCGCATTGATCTTTTGAGTTGTCCATTGCGCTGTACACCTGACCGCATCCAACATATAGAGCAACCACTCTTCCCACCTGTTTTCTCGCGTTACTCCAAGCAAGTTACAGGCGTTCGTCGAGATTTAAAACGCAATGATTCAAGTCCTCTCCTGGCACCTTATCAATATCGACGTCTGATAAAACCAACCAATTAAACTCCCTCTTTCACAATTGAATTAAACCTAAACCATAGCCTTGGTCTGCACATTCCAGCCATAACCCACTAGTACGCATCAACAAGCCTAGCCCATACATTTCCAGTACATTCTGCTCGTACAATGTATGAGCAACATCCAAACCCATATTTTAAATTAAACGCTTAAAAACAATGAGTTAAGAGTTTATAGTTGTTGGTAATGTAGGTGTAAACGTTTCCATTAACGCCACCATGTTTGTTGTTGAATTATTTGTCGGTTGGCCGGCACAATCCACCGGACTCATTGCGGACTCTCTGGATATGTTCGCCGATACTGCGGTCTATGGTGTGGCACTCTACGCTGTAGGACACAGTACCCAAAGGAAACTGCAAGCAGCTCACTTTTCCGGTTGGCTGCAAGTAGTGTTAGCATTAGGCGCGCTAAGTGAAGTGTTACGACGATTTATATTTGGCAGCGAACCAGTATCAATACTTATGATGAGTTTTGGGCTTATTGCATTGATAGCCAACGTGACGTGTTTGATGCTGCTTGCGAAAAGTAAGGACGATGGAGCTCACATGAAGGCCAGCTGGATTTTCTCAGCGAATGACGTGATCGCCAATGTGGGCGTTATGTTGGCTGGTGTACTTGTCGCGGTGACAGGATCACGTTACCCTGACTTAGTCATTGGTCTGATGATTGCCGTAATTGTATTCATTGGCGCACAACGAATTTTGAAGTTAAGGTCCTAAACCATTAGGTTTTAATGGTACATTAAAATGCCATATTATTTTAAATATATAGGTTAGTTTGTGATTAAACATTGGTTATCGTATTTGCTTGTCGCACTGATTGCTTGTCAATCTGTGCTGGCAATGGCCGATAGCCATGAAGCGCGAACCACATTTCCGGCGATTGAATTTGATCAAGCTGATATTGTTCAAAGTGAATTACAAGTTAACGAAATAGATACCAAAAATTCTGCACAACTCATTAATATTGATAACTGCGACCACTGCGGCTTCTGTCATCACGGGCAGCCAGTTCCTTCGCTCTTGTCATTCTCATTTTCACCTAATACAGCTTTACTCAAAACCCAATACAATAATGTTGCTCCTAGCGGCCATCTGTTTTTCTTATACCGCCCCCCAAAAGCCTAATCCTACGTTTACCTCAATCTAATGGCATTACAGTTATACCCGTAATGCTCGACATGATTTCGTTAATTAAACGTGGATTTTTCACATGGTTATTCCTTTTTTTACGCCTACGAGATTCGTACGGCGCACGCAACGCGGCTTTAAAAAGCTGATATTTCTCTGCTTATTTATCGGCTGGCAAATCTCTTTTGCTCAAGCTGAATCTACAAATAACACCCTCACGCTCAACACAGCGCTGAAGCGTGCCATCGAACAAAACCCATCCTTAAAGGTATTTGAGTTTCGCAACACTGCGCTGAATGGGCAGATGGAAATAGCAGATTTAAAACCCGTCTATGAGTTGGGGTTTGAAGCTGAAAATTTTTCAGGCTCTGATGAACTAAGTGGGGTTGATAGTGCAGAATTTACCGTTTCGCTCTCATCTGTTTTAGAAATGGGCGACAAACGCGCTGCCCGACGGGGTACTGTTTCTAGTAGTCGGTCTGTTCTCGATGCACAGCGACAAGTGGAATCATTGGAGTTGCTAGGCGAAGTAACTCGACGCTATGTGGATGTGCTCGCTTTACAAGAGCAGGTCTCCCTGGCGAAAGAAGCAAATGACCTTGCCGATGAAACGCTCAACATCGTGAAAAAACGTTCCGAGGCCGGTGCAACGCCCGATGCCGAGGTAAATCGCGCTCAAGCAGCCGCCGCGCTAGCACAACTCACTCTACTGTCCACGCAACAACAGCTTGATTACTTAAAGGTAGCACTCGCTGCGCTCTGGGGAGACTCATCACCCAATTTTGCGAGCGTTGAAGGTGATTTATACCACTTTGGCACCGATGTTGAGTTTACTGCGCTCTTTGCAAAAATGGAGAAGAATCCAGCCATCCAAATTTTCGCAGCTGAAGAGCGACTCAAGGATGCGGAAGTGCGTGTTGCCAAAACACAGTCGAAATCGGATATCAGCTGGTCGGTAGGCGTGCGTCGTTTCCAAGAGAGCGATGATTCAGCACTGGTTGCTGGTTTTAGTATGCCGTTATTTTCATCGAAAAGAAATTCGGGGGCTGTATCAACAGCACTAGCTCAACGCAACGAAATCACTGTGCAAAAAGAAGTGGCATTGCTGAGTATGCACACACAATTATTTCGTGCATTTCACAATAGAAGACAAGCCATTCTTGCTGCAAAGGCGCTTCAAAGCACCATTATCCCTGCACTGAGCGATGCGTTAAAAGAAACACAGACTGCGTACCAAAGAGGCCGCTATGGCTATCTGGAATACGTGTCCGCAAGGCAGGAATTGCTTAATGCCCGGCGCACGCTGATCGAATCGGCCTCATCCGCACTCACTTATGGTGCCGAAATTGAACAGCTGACAGCAGAGCCCTTATCCGCCACGCAATATAGTGAATCAACCGAATTTTCAGGATCAGTACGATGAATTTAAACGATGACATTAAAAAACCTATCATTAAAGCGATTTTCTACTTCACCCTCTGTTTTACGTCGGCAATGGCACTAGCAGAAAACAATTCTGGCGTTGAGGAAAAACACGATGAAGGCCACATCGAACTCTCACAAGAGCAAATCAAGCATGCGGGAATTAACCTCTCCCAAGTTGGATCCGGCAATATTCGAGAGACATTACCGGTGTATGGCGTCATTACGAGCAACGCAGAACAAGTACAGTCTGTCAGTGCCCGCTTTGAGGGCGTTATCCGCTCAGTCAACAAAAAAATTGGCGATCACGTTCGCAAAGG
>TARA_R110001592_G_scaffold239096_1_pt1 | contig 15369 bp, 20 predicted proteins | sample TARA_R110001592 | Tara Oceans TARA_R110001592 (sample SAMEA4398387) | marine metagenome | biome: Polar Biome; feature: [SRF] surface water layer (ENVO:00010504); material: water (ENVO:00002006), including particulate matter (ENVO:01000060) such as... | depth 5 m
GTATAATAGGGGTATATTAAATAAAAGGAGTAATTAATATGAAAAACAAAACAGACTATACAACTAAACGTAACTACTTTATATCAGTGGATGATGACATCAATGATTTACAAAAAAAATTACATTCAATTATTAACAGAATAGATAACTTAAATACTGATTTGGATGGTCGACCAAGACAGGTTACTGACACGGATGCAAGTATTATTTTAGATAAACTACAAAAATTAGTAGACCAATATAGGGGTTAAATAATGGTTATCACAATAAACAAACACGACTTCATTCAGGCATTTAAGGATGCAGGTCGTGAGAACCAGTTTTCACTGGATGCACTTACGGTTTTGTTTCACCACCTAGAAGAGTGGGAATCACAGATGAGTGAGCCAATGGAATTAGATGTCATAGCTCTGTGCTGTGACTATGAAGAGTATGACAGTCTTGAGGACTTTCAGGCAGACTATGGCGATGAGTATGTTAGCTTAGAAGATATCGAGGAACGCACCTTAGTATTAAGGAAAGCTCTTGGCGATATCAACGGCGACAAAGGATTTGTTATACAAAAATTTTAACGGTCAAGGTTGCACGGTTTTACTTATTTCCCCGTGTAGTCATGAAAAAAGGCAGTGCATAGTATCTCCATTCTACGCGCTGCCTTTTCTTTTTAAGGATTTGATACCAACAGCAAACATGGTCCGGGCTGTATCATTCGGCAAATCTTTCCACGCAGCAGCAATAAGTTTATTAGGCAACTGATACATACGCTTAGGCAGATAGCTCACAGCTAAGTGCAAGATACAATCGATTCTTTGTTGGTTGGTAAAGCCACGGTCTTTCAGATAAGCTTCACGTTCGGCTTGGGTATTGTACTGAGAAGATTTCTCTGCCCAGTACAAGTGGTCGTCTTCAGGTCTATCCATGGGTAGGGTTCGGAGCTTGAGCAATCCTTGGTGGGGGGTATGATGGACTCAAGCTCGTCTCCCTATAAATCGGTTAATGAAATCTCAACAATACGGTTGTGTAAGTTAAAGGGAGTGTAAATTCCAGTCTTCTCACAATGTTTCATTTGGTCTATGGCTTTCTCATTCAGAGACCTGCCGTACTCTATGGACTCAGGACTCAGCTCATATATCGCATAAGGATATGGATGTTGCTTAGAGATAGCTAGGAACTGAAACCTGTCGACTTCTGTCATACCTGCAGAAGCTGCTGCATCTAAGTAAAAAGCGGCCTGTTGGTGATAGTTAAAATTCCTGACTGCCTGCTTGAAGCCTTTAGGACTTGCATCCCGGCATGTCTTTAAATCTATAATCACATTGTTCTGCAACATATCGAATCGTGCTTTACACAAATCACCGTAGTAATCAAAGACAACACTTAGCTCAGTGAGGTCTTCACCTCTTGGTCTGAAAGCATCCAATACCTCAACACGAGCTTGACAGGCATCGTAGAGGTCTTGGGTCACAACACTTCTATCGCCAACTGTGGCTGTAAAGTCTTCATACTCTTGTTTGCCTGCTTTGGTTCTTCTATCTACTTTAGGCGCAACCACAAATTCATCATTGAAGACGTGTGGTTCTAAAAATAAACAATGTTGCAATCTACCCTCAACAAAGAAAGAAGCTTCGCTGTCAGGCTTGTCTTCATACTTCCAAGTGTATGGGTCCTTCATGAAAGATGTTAGGTCGTGTGACCTAATAGCATCTAGTTCATTGTATTGTGGAAAAGGCATGTCTGTATAAACACCCTCTTGTATCTTTTCTACTTCTTTTGGTTTGAATTGAATTATATTAGTCATAATAAAATGGGCTGTTGAACCCGTACGATTAGGAGTCGTTAATATGAAAAATAAACAGACTCAACAGCCAAACTTTTAAAAGGGTAGGTCGTCCTCAGTTAATTCAGATTTTGGTGGGAACATTTCCTCTTTATCTTCATTCAATGATTCTAAAGATGCAAAGTCACCTGAAGCTCCTGAAGCTGCTTTGCTATCTCTAGCTTTCACTTCAAAAGAATCATCAATCTTAGATTGGACCCATGCAGGTAAATCTACCCATGCACCAATCATCTCTTTATTGCCTGCAACATATTCATCTATGTCAAAAGCAATCTGCTCATTTACAGTAGGTACTTTTTTAGCACCACCGTCAGGACTATAAACAGCAATCACTTTGGATTTGCCTGTCTTGGTTTCACCGATATCTATATCACAAGTCACGCCTAACACATTGGTTAGGTTAAAGCCTTTAAGCTCTTCATCGGTAAATTGTTTTTTACGCCATGCGCATAAGTCTTTGTACAATGCAGCTTTCTCATTTAAAGATAGCGTGTATTGTTTCATGATAGAAAAAGGTTGCCCGTCTTCCATCTTCGCATCGTTAAGTTCCCAGTAAATAAATATACTGTGTCTTTTTTTGGTTTCACCCTCGTAAGTTTCCTCATGAGTACCCACATCTACCAGTCTAAAACATGTAGCATTGTGCATACCTTTTGGTGCTTGTTCGAAGTTACCTCCACCTGATTCACTAATTGTTAGTGCCATATTACTCTCCTCATTAAAAATAATTATAAAAGTTCTTGTTATCTCCCTCACATTATTCTATATTGTAAGGTATTCAATAGAACATAATATACAAGTTTAGATGAGAGGGCAAGTATGGGAATAAAAAATATACAGGGAAGCACCAAAGACTTTGAAAAACCGCTTACCAACGAGGCGATTTACAGTTTTGAAAGCTTCTTAGAATCACATGGATTCGAGACAAAAGAACCACTAGAAACAAATCCAACCAAACCACAGAGGGCATATACTAATGTTAATAACAAAAGAGCTTTGTCAGGCTATTATGCTTTCTATGATAATTACGGCACGCCTGTTGGCTTTGCCTCTGATTATCGAACCGGGCAAACGCATAACTTTAAATTATCAGGAAGGAAGTCGACCAAGACTAATACTGAAGCACTTGAACGATTTAAAGAAGAAGCAAGATTAGACCAAGAACAAAAATGGCTGAAGGTATCAGAAAAAGCCAAAATGATTTGGGATGTAGCACTGCCCTGCGACTCTCATCCGTACTTACTTAGTAAGGGTGTTGCATCCCATTCTCTTAGAGAGCATAAAGGAAAGTTAATTATTCCTATTATGGATGAGACAGGTAAGCTGTGGAGCTTACAGATGATTGATACCAGTGGCGACAAAAGATTCCTAAGCGGCGGTAAGACTGGCGGTGGTTTCTATTTAATAGGCACCAAGTTATTAAAAGAAGCAACCAAGGTTGGTATAGGTGAGGGTTATGCCACTTGTATGACGATTTACCAAGAGAAACAGATACCTATGATAGTCTGCTTTAACGCAGGCAACATGCTCAGTGTTTCAAAAAAACTATCGGATGCACTACCTAATAAAGAATTTATTATCTATGCAGATAACGATGAGAACAATATAGGCCAAGACAAAGCCATTGCAGCAGCGCAAATAACTAATGCAGAAGTGGTCATGCCTGAAGAAGAAGGGATGGACTTCAACGACCAAATGGCAATCAGTGGTGAGCTGATAGAAAAGAAAGTCGATGTCCCTGAGCTTGTAGAGTTCGATAAAACTGCAAACGGCAGAATCATGGCTACCACAGATAACTACCACGCACTTATGCAAAGCCATGGTATTGATTGTCATTATGATGTTATTAAAAAACGCATCGACATAGATATACCCAACTTTAATCCTATTGCTGATTTAAAAGATGAAGCACTCTTAGTTGAGGTTGAAAACCTATGTATTAAGAACTTCGTACCCCATCAAAGGGTCAGGGATGCTATGAAGATAATAGCTAAAGAGGTCAACCCGGTAGCACAGTGGATAGACTCTAAGCCTTGGGATGGAATCAGCAGAGTAGATGACTTTTGCAATACAGTCAGCAGTAAAGACAAAGAACTAAAGAACATGCTGATGAGGAAATGGTTACTGTCATGTGTGGCAGCAGCTTTTGAAGAGGGTGGTGTGGCACTGGAAGGACTCTTGGTATTTCAAGGCTCACAAGGACTCGGTAAGACATTATGGTTCAAACGCTTGGCGGACTTCAACAAGGGATGGCTGTGTGAAGGTGCAACGCTTGACCCTAAGGACAAAGACTCAGTAAAAAAAGCAGTCAGTCACTGGATAGTGGAGCTAGGCGAGCTTGAATCTACCTTTAAGAAGGCAGACATCAATCAGCTAAAAGCATTTATCACATCAAGGTCTGATGAAATGAGACTGCCATACGATAGGAGCTTTACCAATTACCAAAGGCGCACAGCTTTCTTTGCATCGGTCAATGAGCCTGAGTTCTTGATGGATGGTAGTGGTAATCGTAGATTTTGGTGTATCAAGGTCACAGACATCAATCCCCATCACGGCATAGATATGCAACAGATGTGGGCAGAGGTTAAACAAACCATTTACCAACCGGGAGTCAAGAACTGGTATCTAACCACAGAAGAAAGAGAGATGCTCCAAGAATCTAACGAGGGTTTCAGGACGCAAGGCGCAGTCGAGGATTTATTACTGCAACATGTGGACTTTGAGGCACTGGATGATAGTAAAGAGGCATGGCAGCTCACAGCATTATTAAGGTCACTGGGTATACGCAATCCTCGCAACATAGATTTCAAGGATGCAAGTAGGGTTCTAACTGACCATGGCATAGAGCCTAGAAAGACAAACGGCAAGAAGGTATATGATGTCTGTTTGACAGATATGCCTGAAGAAAAGAATGTATGGGATGAATCACCATTTTAATAAGGAACAAACATGAGACCACAATCAGCAAAACAAAAGGGTAGACTCTTACAGCAGAAGTTCAGGCAGATGCTCGTGGACTTACTAGGACTGGACGAAGAGGACTTGGAAAGCAGGCCTATGGGGTCACAAGGTGAAGATATCATCATGGGCAAGCAGTCTAGGGAGGTGTTTCCCTACAGCATTGAATGTAAGAATCAGGAGGCATTGAATGTGTGGAAGTCTTATGACCAAGCGCAAACAAATTGCAAAGGGTACGAGCCATTATTGGTGATAAAACGAAATAGAAGTAAGGTGTTGGTTGTCTTGGATGCAGAGCATTTTGTTAAGCTGCATCTTGACTCTGATAGCACAGGGTAGGGCAGGGCATGGCAAATAGACCAACATTTAAGAGTTATGTGTTAAGAGTGAGGGACAGGGTATGCAGAGGAGAGACTAATACCCTGTTGCTCACCCTGACCGTGAGACCCCATGGCTACGCTGTTTAGGTGTGCTTTAGGGTATAGGGTATAGTATATATAATAATAATAATATATATATAATATAGGTGTAGGTATACATATATGGTATGGCTTTTATACAACTATTAGGTGTTAGGGAAAGCTTACCCTCTACCCTCTGCCCTGATGGATATAATATAAGGAATGGATATGGCTGAATACAAGAAGAAGAAAGGAAAGAACGCACCTGATAAACCATTGGTTAATAGACCCAGTGCTTTTGAGGGAGACCCGGAGTTTGAACTGACAGATATGCAGTCTGCATTTGTATGGCATTATGTGAATGACAATTGCACGCAGACCGAGGCGGCTAGAAGAGCAGGCTTTGAGTTTCCTGCTCAAGCTGCAACTAGGTTTCTCAATGGTAAAGACTATCCCAATGTACTCAAAGCCATCAAGGTTGGTAAGGATGAGCTTGCTCATAAGTATGCAATTACTCCTGAGAAGACAGCCAAGATGCTATGGCAGATAAGCGAAGAGGCATATAACAAAGGGCAGTTCAACGCATCGGTCTCAGCATTGCGTGAGCTGAATGAACTAGCAGGCCTGAAGATAAAGAAGACAGAGAATCTCAATATCACAGCGAACTTGGATAACATGAGCCACAAGGATATAGAAGGACGACTCAAAGAGATATTCGGTGGCGATATCATAGATGCAAAGTATGACGATGTATGACATATCTCAAGCTCATGCGGTTCATTAATATCCTGTAGAAAACCAAGTGCGGGCGTTTTTTCTCCACAAAACACCCAAATCTGACCAAAAAATAAAAAACAACGCTAAATCAATGACTTACGACAGATTTTTGTATGACATTTGTAGGACATTGCTGCGCCGGGTCAATCGCCATGTGTCCACAGTGCTAACATTAGCACTTCTGCATGCTCTGAAAGCCTATATAACTAGGGACTCTATTGGATTCCAAAACCAAAGTCGAAAAAAGATATAATTATTGACCCGACACCCGTATTTTTGGGTCGGCTGTCAGCAAAGCGGTTGTAACTGAGTTTCACAAATTCTATATTCATTTTTTCAAGTAAGTGTTAATTTCAACAGATATGTGTATAATCTAATTTTAAAGGACAAAATTATGAAAATAGATAAAGCAGCTCTCCGAGAGGCAACCGTTGACACCATGCTAGGAGCCATAGTTAATTTTCCTCTCTCTTGGCTGACTATTACGATTGTTCTACTATTCACTCATAACTCGTTTATAATATCTTTAAGCCAATTAATTGTTTTATCAATCTTGGCTATTATCAGAAGATATTACACAAGAGTATATTTTGATAAGCGAAATAAAAGGAACGGATTATGAGCATAGAAAACGACAAGAAAATTGATATCATTATTTCAGAGCTTGAATATACAAATCAAACCCTAAACGACATAAATAAAAATCTCGCCAACTTGGTTTTAATCTACCAAGTCCAGTTAGCTGCAGTTGAAAAAGCATTGCAGGTCCCGGAAGAAGTAATAGACACCCCAAAAAAGAAATTACATTAATTTGAACATAAGTGTTGACTCCAATACTTTATACGCCTATAATGAACACTGTAACAAACAACATATTAGGAGTAAAAATATGGAACTTACTAGAGAAAACAAGACATGGACCTACCACGGACATGACTACATCTTCGCATTATCTGATGAGAAGCTGCACGACCACCTGACCTTGATAGTCAAACCATCAAACATCAGAGTGCTTAAGAATTTTACCGACATGGCTACTAAAGACCTGAAGGCTAAAATCATCGAAGACTGGTTCACAGAATCAAATCAAGATGTGAAAGAGAGAAATAACCAAAAAGCGAGACAACGCAGATTATTAAATAAGGAGTCAAACAATGGATAATCCAAAGAAACTAAATAAAATCGAACAGCTTAAAATACATCTTAAAGCTGACCTTCACAGACTGATATCAGTCAACACCCACTTCCACGGCATCAAGACCTTTGAGATAGGAGAGTTCCTAGACACTCAAACCGTCTGTGAGAAGTGCAAAGCCGACATGCCTGCATGGCACAAAGACCAATTGGTTCACCCAGTCATGACTGCACTGACCAAAATGGCCGCAGAGCAAGAGAGAGAAAAGAAGGAAGCCGCCACAAAAGCCAAGGAGGTCGCATAATGAAGTTTTATTATTTTCAAGACCCCAACGGGCTTGACAGCCACCTGTTCAGCACCAAAAAAGCTGCACTGGACTGGATTAGACATGCAGATAAAACATGGTTGGAGGAAGGTAGCGATACCTTCCAAGAACATGATATGCAGGTTTTCAACATAAGCACCGCCACAAAGAGAGAGATGCTCAAAGCAATGCGCCATGTATCGCTTATCAGTGGTAGTGTTGTACATGCACCTGAGTTAAATCATGACTAAATGGCATGGAGGCAAAGGCGACCGCAACCGCACTAAGGATATTGAGAGGTTCAATGAGAACTTTGAACGCATCTTTGGTGCGAAAGAACGCTTCAAGAAGTTTGAGAAAAATTTTGCGAGAACAATCACAAAACCTGAGACACAAGATAAGGAGGGAGAATCATGAGTTGGCAGACAGATTGGAGAATAGATAAGGGTGTGAAAGTGCCTGACTTTAGAAACCGTAAAGGCAAATTTGCAGAAATGGATAAGTTCTTACAAACCCTAGAAATAGGTGATTCGTTTGTTATTCATCCAAAAGTTGCACCTGATGGTACGATTGTTGAGTATTCTATTGCTCAAAACGTAGTTACTAGAGGTAAAAAGCATGGCATGAAGCTGACCTCAAGAAAGATATATTCTGACGAGGACCCTGATGTGTACCACTACAGGATTTGGTTTGTAGAAAAAATAGAACCTGAGATTAGAAAATATAAATATGAAAGAAAGCCTATGGCGGAGGTCACTGAAAAATCTTTTAATGATTTGGCTGAGGGAAGATTGCCTAACGACATTTTGTTCTTAGCTGAGCAGAATGAGGAGAACCGGGCTATTGTTGAAGATATTAGAAGATTGAATAAAATACTGATTGAAGAACTAACTAAACAGAACATTAAATTACCTGAGGGGGAATAATGACTTCATCGAACCTAATACTAGAAATCGTGCAACTTTTTAAACAGATGGAAAAAAAAGATGCGCAGAAAGAACTGATTGAGATACTTAAAAAAATACAAAAAGGAGAATCATGGAAAGGCTAGAATACGAATCTATTTATGGATATTGCAGAGTATCATCCGATGAACAGGCCAAGCACGGTACTTCATTGGATGAGCAGAAGAAAACCATTACCAAGATGTCCTTGTATTTATTTGATAAAGAACCGGACGGTTTTTATGTTGATGACGGTGTTAGCGGTACTTTAGATTTTGACAACAGACCACAGGGCAAAGAACTCAAGCGCAACCTTGAACCCAACGATGTTGTTTTAGTTGCTAAGCTTGACAGATTGATTAGACGATTAAGTGTCCTGTGTAAGATTCGTGATGACTTTAACGAGCTAAACATTCATTTGTTTGCTCATGATATTTTAGGCGGTGCCGAATCCATTAGTACCTCCAAGTCACCGAATGTGAATATGTTTGTCAACATGATGGGAACTTTTGCAGAGTGGGATAAAGAAGAAACTGCTCGAAAGCTCTATCAAGGTAAGATGGCTTGCGTTGAAATAGGCAGACATATAGGCGGTGGAGTGCCTTATGGCTATGAGTTAGTCAAAGAAGGCAAGCATAAGTACCTCAAAGAGATACCTGAGCAGCAAGCAATCATCCAGTACGTTGACAAATCACTAGCTAGACATAAGGCTAAAGGCAGAAAAACACCTTGGCGCAGTATTTCTAAGCAAATCAAATCTTTGTACAAGGCTGAAATACCACCGTGGAAAGTTTCAAGAATTGCATTGAGAAAGCTTAAAGATAGAGCAAGTGTGTGATATATTTGGACAATGGAAAACAAGGACGGCACTTACCCACATGATGTTGGCTCTATTGAGCCAATACCAATTACAGAAAGAACACCTGTTTTGGATATGTTGCCGACCAATGTTAGAGATGCACTGGAAGGAATCGGCGGTTTGTTAGACGACCCCATGATTGCTATGCCCGGCGGTTTTGCTAGGATGCCACTAAAAAAACTATTAGCAGAACTTGCAGAAAGAAAAACTATTTACAAACAACAAGGCGAAAGATTTAGAAGAGCTAGAGAAGTAGAACAAAGTGCTATTCGTGATGGCTACTTACCCGACATTGAAGGTAGCCAAAAAATAATGAAAAACGCTAACAACATTGGTAAGCAGATTAAATCTGAAATGGATGAGCTGCAAAAACTTATAGATGGTTATGGCAACACTTGATAATATTAATCTTTTCGCTAACGGCGGTCCTGCACAAAATACTTTTGAGGATGAATACCGAAAGCTTGTAGCTGTTTTTGATTCACCGGGAGTAATGGGAAGCCCACCTTCTTTTGAAGAATATGTTGCTATGCGACAAAAATCTCAAGCAGCAGATACAGCTAGACAAACTATGTTTGACGAGCTTGGAGAGGGTAATGTTAGAAAAGCCTACGAAGAAGGTTTCACCCAACTACCCATAATGGAACAGCTTGGCACCTATGTATTCCCACCCACAGGTGTGCCGATTGAAAGTTATGAAACTGGCTACTTTGCCGATGAAGCAGACTTTAGCATGAAAAGCCCACAAGAATTTGCACTGGATGTATTGAATCCAAGTAAAAATATATTTCAAAAATTACCCGTAAAAGCAGAAGACCCAATGAGTGCTGTACTGGCACCCTTATCAGCAGCAGGTGCAATAGGCGGTCTTGGTGAATTAGCTAACATTCCTAAAGCCGGATTAATGGCACTTAGAAGATTTCAACAAAAGTCTATGGATGGCGGTGGCGGTGGTGGTATTGGCGGATTGCCACAGCCACAACAAGAAACCACTAAAGACTTAGCGGGTTATAAATCAAATACACTTGAAGAAGCCAAGGCTGTAAGCAGTGAATTATCACCAAAAGCTTTGTTGCAATATGTCAAAAGTAATAAAAGAACCAATCCATCTAATAACAAAACAGGCACAGCTCTAAAACAAACAGAAATAGACGAAATAGATTTTGAGGCATTTGAAGCACAATACCCCAATAAAGATTACACCAACGAAGACATACTCCAATATATAGACGACAACAGAATACAACTCTATCGTGTATCAAGAAGCGAAGAAAATCCTACTTATTCAAGCCTCGGTGGTGGTGGCGATGAGGTAGAGCTTTATCTTGATGAGCCTTTGACACAACAAATGCGAGATGAAAGGTTAAATCAATATTTAGAAGAATACGATGATTTTGCAGATAAGCAAAAAGAACTTATGCAAAATAATTTTCCTGATGGAATCAACAAACAAAATTATGACGCTTTTGTAGAAAGACAAAGAGAGTTTATTCAAAGAACAGACATAGACACAAGCGGTCAAGCACCCTCACAACTAACAGAAGCATATTTATCAAATAGCGACCGTGACATGAATCCATTTATGGAACTTGGTCAGCCTCAATACGATGTATTTAAAGCAGACGGTAGCAAAATCGATATTGACCCCACAACAGGTTACGAAAATTTCCTAGATGCCTTGGATAAAGGTTATACACTTAAGCCTAGAATTTTAGACCAAAATGTAGCTGACGATATTGCAGAAACCGCAGCAACATCAAGAACTGATTTAGATTATGAGGCAGAGATAGGTGATGAAGCTTACAGGTATGTGACTGACGACAATATTTATGAGGTCATTGGTAGTGAAGCCGATGGTTACTATATAAGACACAATGGCGGCTTTGACAGTGACGCAAATTTTGGCGAAAATTTAAGTCTTGACGAAGCAAGATTGCAAATTAATGATTTTGAAGGAGGCTCAGACAGTGGTATAGGCTTAGGAGACGACCAATATTCTACAGAGTATTCAATTACTGTATTACCCGATGATGTTATTGAAGGAGATGCAACTATACCAACCAAATACGGTGAACAATATACCACCTTTAGACTTCCTATGGGCGGAGCAGAAGATTATCAAGAACACACCATACACATCAAAAACCCAAAAACCAATACAAGATATAGCAGAGCTGACGGAGAAAAACACTTTGGCGGCAGTGATGAGCTATTTCATATTAGAACTTCTGTAAGAACCGATGAAAACGGCAAAAAGGTATTGTTTGTAGAAGAAGTACAATCCGACCTACATTCCACAGCTAGAAGCACACAAAATGATGCTAATTATGAGGTGCCAGAGAAAGAAAAACCTAAGATTAGAAAAAAAGTAAAAGAAATAGATTCAGATTTTGAAATTACATATAACTCTACTGAACTTGAAAAGATTACCTTAGGTGACATAACAGACCCATATTATGTCGACACTGGAATTGAAAACCGAGGGTATAATGCAAATACTATAAATAACATGGCAGAGGTTTCAAGAGGCAACAAGCCAATAGAATATATAGGTAGAGATTACCAAACAGCATTAAAAAATATTGAAAAAAAATACGGCAAAGAAAAATTTATTGCATTAGCTGATGCAGTAAAACCTTATGCAAATAAAGGCAAACTCCCTGACTTCCCATATAAAAAAGACTGGGTGGATATTGCCGTCAAAGAAGCATTAAAGATTGGTGCAGAAAAAGGCGTTGACAGAGTGGCCTTTACTAATGCTGCCAAGCAGATAGAAAGAAACAACAAAAGACTGAATTATGTGCAAGATACTGTTATTGAAAAGCTACCGACACCTGAAGAGTTGCTTGAAACTCAAAGATTTGCAGATGATTATAAAACCAATCTTGAAATTAGATATCGTGATTATGTGAACACTCAACATAATACTAACGAACCAATACCAACTCAAGAAGAGTTTTATGCAAGTCTACCCGCAAAAAGAGCAAAAGCTGCAGAATTATCAAACAATATTTCAGATATGGTTAAAGCATTAAATCAAAGGGTTCGTGATGATGTTAAAAAATTTAAACAACAATATCCTGATGCAATTAGAATGATTGATGAGTATGAGTTAAACGATTTTGAAGGCAATCCCACCAATATTGAAGATGCTTATTACACTCTTCGTTCAATGGAAATGGATATTTTAGCTAAAAGAGCAAATGCTAACTTAGATATTACAGCAGACCCAAGAAATGTAGATGTAACAAACCCTGCCTTAGCAAGATTGTTAGATGCTGATTTGTCTTTTCGTGAATTTCCACAAGATGTTGGACAAAACCTTAATGACATAGACAAAATGTTAGAAGAAAAAAGCTATCTTGATAATGTGGCTATCAATGATGAGACAGATATTAAAAAATTCACACAAGACAAACTGGTTCAAGAGTATAAACTTAATGACTACAAATACAAGCTAGAAAATGTTGGCTACAAACTAGAAGGCGATGAAATTTTAAATCCACAAAGAATACAGATGGAAGGCGATGATTACGACAATCAAAGATTTGGTCAACGCATGCTCACCAATGAGGAAGAATTACTTGAAGAAGTACCTGAGCAATTTAGAGAACAAGTCAAAAAAGACTTGGCTGCAGGCAAGTCAAGCATATCTTTAAACATTGATGACCTAGAAGGCAGTGGTAAGAAATTCTTAGAAATATATAAAAATGAAATACCAAGAGGCATTGTCAAAGCACTTAAAGACCTAAAAGTAAAAGATGTTAAACCTAGTATTAGCGATGTTTTGTGGAGTTACGATGTTCCTGATACCTCTGACCAATTGTATAAAAACTTTATAGAAAACAAAAACAGAAGAAAAATAGAAAATGAAGAGGGAATTTTATTAAACCAAGATGTTCGTGACCCTCTTACCCACAGCTCTATTGGCATAGATTTGACCGATGAAATGCGAGAAAAGATACTTAGAGAAGGTTTGCCCTCAATGTATATGGGTGGTAAAGTATCAAAAAGCAATTCAATGGATAGACCCATTGGTGGCAACAGGCGAGAAATGTAATGGCAGTTAATTATTTACAAGATTATTTAGGCATAGACCCCAATGACTATTCTGCTATGGAGCAGGGTATAGCAGGTATATCGCCACTAGCACCCGGGCAATCCATAATCCCACAAGCTCCTGTCATGCCACGAGCATCTATTATGGATGAAGGCGATTTTGCAAGCGCAACTGCTCCTCTTATGGACAGAGTTTATAGCAGAGAACAAGCAGCTAGAGAAAAATCCACAGGCCTAGCAAACGAACTACAAGCTTTACAAGAAGAAATGGCTCAAACTTCTGAAGCAGAAATACAAAAAAGAGCAGACCTAGAAAGACAAATTCAGAACATTATGCAGGAAAGAGATACTTCAAGAACTTCTGCAGAGGATTTGGCTAATCAATTACAAGGTTTGCAGTCTAACCTGCAAGAAGTAACCGAGTTAAGAGACATAGCAACACAAGATTATCAAGATGCAGTCGCACAGCAAGATATAATTAGACAACAAGCGGCTGAAAATCAAGCAATACAGCTCGAAGAGCAAAGAAACAGCCTTTTAGAAGAACGAGAAGGCATTATTACTACCCTAGAGCAAGACTTTGGCGTTCAAAGGTCTGAATTAGAGTCCGTAATAGGCGGTTTAGAAGGTCAAGTAGGCGATTTAACTAGTAAAGTAGGAGAATTAGAGTCTGTAAGAGGTTCTTTAGAGGGTCAAATCAACGATTTATCTAGTCAAATGCAGAATTTAGAGACCGAAAAGCAAGATGCACTAGCTCAACAAGACATTATTAGAGCTGAATCAGCACAAGCTCAACAAGACGCATTAGCGCAACAAGGCGACCAGTTTGCTACCGAAAAGAGTGCTTTGGAGCAACAAATAGCCGAATTAACAGCTCAAGTTGGTCAACAGCAAGCACCTGTAGAACCACCTGTAATTACAGATATAGAGGACAGACAAGAAATACCTCCAAGACCTCCACAATTACCACCAAAAATAGATGACCAAATATTTATAGATGACAGACCAATTATTGACGAAAGAATAGGTATGCCTCCCGCAACAGGCGAAGGCGGCTTACCTGAAGGCTATAGTTATAAACCGGGACCCGGTAGCGAAGGATTTTCTTATACAGCAGTTATGCCAAGTCCCGGATATAGATACGCATACGGTCCTGATGGTGACAGAATAGAGGTTCCTGATAATAGAACCGGAGACACAGGCAGCGTTCCAATTGCAAAACCAATTGACAGAATTGTAAGACCACCACTTATGCCGCCAAAAGATTTTAGAGATGAAAGAATCCGTATTGATGACAGACCAATTATTGACGAAAGAATAGGCATGCCACCACCTCCATTACCACCACAAATTGGTAGACCACCATTACGAAGAGAGAAACCAATACCATTAAGACCAAGAGAAGAGCTTATTGACGAAGGTTTTATACCTCCGGAAAAAATTGGCAGACCACCTAGAGAAGACATTGCTCCTATTCGTAATCAAGACGACTTTTTACCAAGATTACCCATACAACAACCACCACAAAAACCTATTTCAATAGGCGGTGTAGGTGGAGGTAGAGGTATCATCGGCAAAAACCCAATTATCGGCTCAGGAACTGGCGGTATAGGTGCTAGACCTGATTTACCACCACCAACCACAGGAGGTTTCAAGCCTTTCTTTGGAAGTAAAAAACCAACAAAAGTACCAATGAAACCACCATCAATAGGCGGCTTTGGCGGTATGTCAGGCAGAAGAAGTATGCGTCCTATGATGAGAGCAGGCGGAGGAACCATTAGTCAAGCTATAGCAGACTTGCAAAACAGACTTAGATAATGGCTGAATACCTAAACGGTTGGGGTCGAGGTACATTTGGTCAATTAGGTTTTGGCGAAGGCTCAATACCAGTCGAGCCAACCGCACCGGGAGCAGGTACAACCGGAACCCCTGTTGCAGCAGTTAATGCTCAAGCAATAGCTTCAGTTGGTGGCGTAACAGCTACTTTAGGTTCTCTAAGTGTAGTTATACAAGCCGAAGCAAACGTCACACCAACAGGTGTTTTAGCGGCAAGTTTACTAGGTACAGCAACCACAACATCAGTTAACAATATATC
>TARA_R110001592_G_scaffold65186_4_pt1 | contig 15366 bp, 14 predicted proteins | sample TARA_R110001592 | Tara Oceans TARA_R110001592 (sample SAMEA4398387) | marine metagenome | biome: Polar Biome; feature: [SRF] surface water layer (ENVO:00010504); material: water (ENVO:00002006), including particulate matter (ENVO:01000060) such as... | depth 5 m
AAACTACCTTTACAAGAACAACTAGATATTTTAAATAAAGTTAGCAAAAACAAAATTGATAAACTTTATGAAGCAATAGATGACAAAGAGTTTAAAGCAACTTTAGACAAAAAAGACCAAAGATTTATGAAAAGATTCGATAAGAATCAAACGTCACCATCTGATCCTTTTGATAATATGAAACAATCAGACGGAGAACCTGAACCTCACAGTGATAAACAAAATCCAGAAAAACAAATGCTTAAGGTATTGAAAAATAAAAAAGTTAGGGATATGTTAGATAGTCTTACACACAGCGAAAAACAAGTAATAGTATTACGTTTTGGGATTGGTGGCGGAAAAGATTACACCTTAGAGCAAGTTGGCAAAATAGTAGGATTAAATCGAGAGGAAGTAAGACAAGTTGAAGCCAAGGCTTTAAGAAAGTTAAGACATCCAGAAAGATCAGGCGACTTAGCAGATACAATTAAAGAAAGTGTACCAACTATCAAAACAATTAAAATTTTAAATGACTTACTAGCAGACCATTTTCCAGTAGGTGACCTTAAGAAACAAATGTTAGCCTTCCAGGCTATACCTATTCCTGCTATGTTGGATCAATTTAGAGATTTAAGAGGAGAAGCAGGCGATGATGCCTGTGCTAGAGGCATAGTAAGATATTATATAAACGCTTTACCAAAAGAACAACAAGATAAAATTAATTTACATGAGTGGAGTAAAAGTAAAATTACATCACTTATAGAATCTAAGGGTATAATGGGAAGAGTGTTAGGAGATATATTTTTAAATGGCGATGACAAATTAGAATTTAACAGAGTAGACTTATATCCACAAGAAGAAATGCAGTTTGATTCTCCAGAACAACGAGACGAATTTGTAAACAAAATGGAACAAGAGCTAGGCTCACAAATAGAATGGAGTAATACTCCAAACAACGGCAGTTTAGCATTTGGTGTTGCTACTTTGACAGATCCTGTGTTAGACGATAAACTAACATATTGGGGCAGATACTTTAAACAAAAAACAGCAGACATGATGGGTAAATGGAGTAATAGCCAAGTACCTGTTGGTTGGAAATTGCAAACAGCTGGAGCAATGAAACTGGATATAGGCATTGATCCACAGCATCTAATTAAGACAGATGACCCCTTTAATGGTGTCACAGACGTCATACAAGCAGTCAAACTTAATTCTACAGGGCATGAACTATCTGAAATGCTTACAACAGCACTAGAGACTATACATACACAGGAACATCCTGTGTTTCCTGGTCAAATAGGTAATATGCCAGCATTAAGAGATTACTTTGGCGAGATAATGGGACCAGTAGCACTTATGAGTGAAATGGTAGGCGGACAGGCAGATGCCGCCAAAGCAGATTTATTAAAAGGTCAACCTTGGGCAAGTTGTAGTATATTTTGGCCCATGGCGATGAATGCTCCACTAGTTGACAGTTACTTCACAGCACCAGACGGTACTAGAGTAGGTATTAGCAGTAAGGGTGGAAAAGGTGCGAAAGCAAGTGTTAAAAATATACAAGATGCTATATTGAAAGCACCAGATGAAATGAAAGCACAATATCAAACAACAGTTAATGTTGTTAACATTGTACAAAGTAATAGTGCAAAAGACGGCCCATTTAGATTAGCAGAATTATATAGAATATTACCACAAGGTTTAGAACAAGAAATTAATGGATATATTCAAGAAGGTAAACAAGACTATGCTGGACTAAGTCCTGCATGTACTGAATTGTTTAACTACGGAACACCTAGACAAGATGTTCCAGGATTCAACACAGGATATGCTATGTTGGCTCTACTTGCTAAAAAAGTTACAAGAGCTATTAACACAGCAGGTCCAGAGTTTGGACAAGGTTGTGTAGCATTCCTTAACCAATCCAGTATTGTACAGTTATATTGTAAGATGGGTAAAAACGGACAAGACACTAGAGTAACAGGATGGGAGGCTGTATATCCGCCAAACTTCCAAGGTACAGTAGAAATAGACGGCAGTAAAAATTATTACAGTTCAAGAATTGGCGGCAAATTTGCATTTGGATTTAAGTAATGAGATTACTTGAATTAGAAATACAACGTCCTAAACTGGACAAAGAGTTTCCTAGAAACATAATGCCACAAGTTAGAAAGGGCGACTTAGACGATTCTCCGTTTGAATACAACAAAGAAGAAGTTAAATTAGATACACTTAAACCAGTACAACGACAACGTGTTGCCGGAATGCATGATAAGGCAAAACGTGGATTTGCAGATGGTACGATACGTCCTATCATAGTAGACAAAGATAACTATATTGTAAATGGTCATCATAGATATGACATTGCACTTAGTCAAGGCTTACCTAGAACAACAGTACTAAAAGTAGACGCTACCATAGAAGACCTTATAGACCATTACAGTAGTAAAGCAGATGACAGTCCTACGTTTGAGCAAAAGTTTGAACAAGCAATGGAAAACTTTGCTGACGGCAAGAAGAAAGGCAAAAGTAAGCCTGGTAGAGTTAAGAAAGCAGGAGCAAGTTGCGATGGCTCTGTAACAAGCCTTCGTAAACGTGCAAAAAACAGTAGTGGTGAGAAATCTAAAATGTTCCATTGGTGTGCCAATATGAAGTCTGGCAAAAAGAAGTCTTAACATGTTAAAGTTGATCAACCCAGAATATCCAATTTGGGAAGTCACAGATTTCGAAGTTCCAAATTTTAATTATATACTCGCTAACCCAAATAACTTTAACCAGCATGGTCATGACAATAAGGGATTAAGACAATCTATAAAAATACCACAAGAAGTAAATTTAGCATGGCATAAAAGTTGTCAGCCTATACAAGAAATGCTTAGGACTTGTGATGAATTAGTTGTAGACAATATGTGGAAAGGTAGATTAAAAGATTTATCTTGGCCCGATCCAGAATATTCTCATGTAGATGTATTGTTAGACAAACCAGGTTTTATGATGTACCCACATGTAGACAATAGATTTGTGCTAGGTGTTGTGATTATAAACTTACAAGATAATCCTAAAGACTCAGGCACATACTATGAGCAATTAGATTATAGAGCTCCTACACAAAAAGGTACTGGTACTTTTATGCTTAATCATACTAACACATTACATAGTATTAATCAACCAGGCCCTACTAATAGACTAATTGGCTATCAACCAATAACTATAGCATTAATAACATGATTAGTGATAAACTTGTAGCAGTAGATTTAGAAATTGCAAGTACATGTAATGCCGCTTGTCCTGTTTGTATTAGGCGACTCGATGGTAGATTATCAGACTTCAAACAACAAATGAGAACATTGGAAGATGTTAAAGTTATCTTTGAAGGCATAGCACACAAAATACAGCAACTAACACTATGTGGTAACTATGGCGATCCTATGACTTGTAACGAAATAGTGCCTATTTGCGAATGGTTTAGAGAACAAAGTCCAGACATACATATACATATTTCAACAAATGGTGGAATAGGCAAAAAAACAGATTATGAACGATTAGGTGAATTAGGCGTAAGCATAATTTTTGGCATTGACGGCGCTTCACACGATGTACTTAAACTTCATAGGGTAAATGTTAGTTATTTTAAAGTAATAGAAAATTTATCATCTTTTGTTTCTCATATAGATTATGAAAATAACTCTTTTGCACAGGCATCTTGGCAGTATATTTTGTTTGATGAAAATAAACAAGACTTACTGAAAGCATTAATAAAAGCAAAAGAGCTAGGTGTTAAAAATTTCAATATTAGACGGCCTAATGGATTTGGAGGCGATACTAGAATTCCTGTTTATGGGTTTGACCATCCGGAGTTTACACATTGGCTTACACCAGTAACAGCAGAATTTCAAAATAAGAATATCTTTAATAATTGGGCTATTTGTCTAGACGAACAGTATGAAGAAATACTTGCTATTCTTAGCAGTATAACTCCTGTTATGCATCACAATGGTCCATTATGGGATGGAATAAAGTGGGACACGCCTTTTAGACATTGGAATCCAGAATTAAGTACGCCTTGGACTGGAAACGAAAAATATACAGTTAATATACCAGAAAACATTAATAAAGAACTGTCAACGTTTCAAAGCCAAACATGTTTTAGTCTCAATTATAAAGAAAACCATGATTTAACAAAAGAAGCATTGTATGTTTTTATTAGTCATGATAATTATGTTTACCCATGTTGTATGGTAGGTAGTGCTGTAAGTATGGCTAAACAAAAATCTAGAAGTTTAGAGGCTAACTCAGAACATATCAAAGAATTATTAAATTCAGTAAGTGCGTATGATTACGAAAACTTTAGTCTAAAAAATAAAAATTTAAAGCAAGTATTAGATAGTGCCTATTTACATGAAACATATTATGAACAGATAAAAACAGATGCAACTACCTTTTGCAAATTACAATGCGGCAAATGTTCTACTGCCAAATCCTCATATAGTGCCATTTAATATGTAATAAATATGTGTTATGCAGTTAGCACATATTACAAATCCATTTTATAAATTTATTAAGTCTTGTAACGAGACCTGGATAGATATTGATAATATTCCTAGGACCAGTAAGGATCACATTTTTGGAACATGTGATTTTTTTAATGAATACTGGACAGAAGAGAAAGATTTAAAAGATGTACCGACCATATTTATTATTAGTATAGATGGTATAGGCAGTAAAGAATTATACAGAATATGGGAAAAACATCATTTAACAAACAACACATTGATACCTGATTACATTAAAAACTGTAGTTACCCTGTAATACTATTTGATAATAGTGCAGAAGGACATTGTGATGATTATATGTTTAAATTTATATCACAAGTAGTGAATATGTATGACCTAAATCCTAATACTACTTTTTACGGTAATAGTGCTATTAATATTAAAGAGATACAACAACGTACCGAATATACAAACTTTAAAACTATATACACAGCAAACTTTCAAGAAGATACTATGTCAGAGCTATATAACCAATTAAGCAATTTAGAAGTTGCGTATGAGGGTAAAGGGAAACTATACAGTTGCTTAAATAATGCACCTAAACCACACAGAGCATTGCTACTTGGAGCATTGGATATACAGGACAACATGGTTAGCACACCTTCAGTAGATTTTGAAGAAATACAAGCACAAACAGTTAAATATTTAATTGACCAATTAGAAACTAGACAAATATCTGCAGAAGATTTTAATAAGGGATTAGCATATTTAAAAGATTTACAATTATTCTATCCTCTAGAAATAGATAAACGCAGTGATGATGTTATACACATGAAAAAAATGTCAGCTGATAAAGATTTTATTAATAAAATATTAGATTGCGATTTTCAACTTATTACAGAAACATTTAGTGATAACACACTTGTTATTACAGAAAAAGTATACAAAGCAATTATTATGAAACAACCTTTTATAATTTTTGGACCACATAGAATATACAAACATTTACAGTCTAAAGGTTATAAAACGTTTGAACATTTAATTAACGGAGAAGGTTGGGGAGGATCTAGTAACTATGATTCAACAACAAACATATTAGTTAAGATTAAATATCTAGTAGAGCAATTAGAGACATTGTCTATGTTAAAAGAGAATCCTATTAAGTGGCAAGCAATAGAACAACAGAATAAAGAAGAAGCAGAACATAATTATTCGTTATTTACAGCCAATATGACCAGCATTAAAGAAAATTCAAGTAAAGGTATAGATAAATGGTTAGAAAACTATGAGGATTTTAACCTAGTTTTTAATGCTGAATAGATAAATAGTATTATGAAGATAAATGAAATCATAATTAAGGAAACAGCATCAGTTGGAGGCATGAGTGCCGGAGCAGTTGCAACAGTAGTAAAACCTATTGTGAATGATGTTCAACGTGTTGTTCAAAGACCTAAGAAACCTAAGAAGATTGGAAAGAAAAAACCTGGACCAAAAGGTAAAAGTACAGTCCTAAGGAGATAGCATGAGAATATTATCTTCAAAAAATGGCCCAACCTTCTGCAGTTCCAAAGAGTTTCAATTATTTGATAGATTATCTCACGAAAAAGGTATATATGAAGTAGACCTTTCAGAAAACGATATACACACATGTAACCAACTAAGGCAAAGAGGATTAGTTCTTAAAGTTAATAGCAATGGCAAAACAAAATATAAAACCTACCCGCAAGAAGCCGCTTACTAAAGCAAAAAAGAAGGCACTTGCAAGTAAATTACAGCAAACTGTAAACAGAGTCAGTACAAAAGGACTTTTCTTTAAAACAAGAAATGTAGATGGCGATTGGCAAATTGTTGACGGCAGAAATAAGTCTGTAGTTTTAGAAAGTGTTTTATTAGTAGAATCGGCTAATCACATACTTAACAGTTTAAATAATTCTAATCAAAAACAGATTAAAAAATTATTACTATCCTATACATCATCGTTACAAAGTTATCAAAGGGACATTTTTAAACACTTAAACGACATAATGTTTTATAAGCATACCCTAAAAACCACAGAAAATTCAGTATTATTCCATTCAACAGAAGCAAGAGTAGACTTATCTCTTATGAAATTAAGGCATGCTAGAGAAGAATTACATGCCAAATTAGCCGTAAATACCCACCACGGCAAATATCTTATTGCATAAAAACTCTAAAATTTTCCTAGAATTGATAAATACAATTAACAAATTATCATTATCGGGAAAATAAAATGAGAATAAACAATTTTAACAAAACAGGATTTCAAAAGGTAAAAGACTTAAATGCATACCTTACTGAAAACCACGGTGTTAAAGTAAACGGTTTCCATCCTAAAGCAAGACTTGAAAAAGTCCGTGAACAGGCTGAACAACATATTATTACTTTAAGAAACACTAACAAACAATTTAACTTAGATCCAGAATACGCAAAGTATTTAGGTGTTAAAGACGTCATTGACGTTATGATTCAAGAAGGCTATTATGCAGAAAGTCCTGCTATGTCAGAAATGATGTATGAAATAGCTGAAACATGTAAATCTTTAATGGACTCAGGATATACAGTAGATGAAGCAAGTACTGAATGCATGAACAAATTCAGACAAGATCCCCGATATGCTTATGATGATTCTTTTGTATTACCTATAGTATTAAAAGCGGCTAAAGACTACATGGAATCATGTGGTTCAGCACATGAGTCAGTTGAAACAGATGTACAACCACTTCCAGAAACAGATATGACCGAATTCCTATTTAAGGAAATGGCTAGAGAAGTTGGAATGGAAATGGAGAACGTTGATACACTTAAAGCAATTGAAGAAAAAATTAATATGTTTGCAGAAGTAAGTGGCAAAAGCAGAGATGCAGTTGTTGGCTTCTTAAACAGTTTAGAAGAAGATGCTTTAACAGGCGGAATACAAATGTTTGGTTCTAAAGTTGCAGAACAAAATAAATTTACTGGTGCTAGAAAAGATGCTATTGCTAAAGGGCAAGATTCTTTTGAAGTAGACGGTAAACTATTTAAAATCACAGGCGATACTAAAGACGAAGAAATGCAAGAAGCAAGTATGTTTGAAGATATTATAGATGACATGTTAGCAGAAGAAGTAGAAGTTGAACAAGCAGAAGTTATTATGGCGGCAAGAGCATTAGCAGATGATGTACAAGGTCAAATTGCAAGATTAGGTAAAATGGTAAATGAAGATTTACCTGCTATAGCAGACCAGATGAGAGCAGAGATGGGTGCCCAAGTTGCCCAAGGTTTTGCAGATTCAATGACAGCGGCTGTTGACGGACATCTTACAGCAACTAAGGCAACAAAACAGGCAATGGACGATGCTATTGGAAGTATTACTGGTGAAGCACCAATTACTCCAGCAATGACAGATGAGCCAATGGATGCACCACTTGATGCAGAACCTATGCCAATGGATGACGTTTTAGACGTTAATGATCCTGCGGCGGCTGGACCAGAAGAAGAGCCACTAGGAAGAGCACCAGTCGACGAGCCTAAAGACCCAGCAGGTATCTAAAGTGCGAATCCGTGATGTATTCCTATTAGAGGCATACTACGATGAATTGCAAGTTGCAATCATGGATAGGCTTGCTCAATACCTAAGCAAAGAACAAAACGAAATCCCAACAGATGAATTTAGAATGGCATTAGCCGACGATGGCTTTATGCTAAGTTTTGATGAAATGAAAGCCGCAATGGAAAAAATGGGTGCAGTTGCTAATATAGACGACAGCACTATTACTCCCAAAGGTAAGATACCAGACGAACTAGCAGACCCAGAAGGCGAGTTTCCAGTAGTGGAACCAGATGTTAGTGATATGGCTGGTGACCAGGCTATGTCTGCCGTAAAAGACCAACTCCCACAATAAACAACAAATAAATAGTAGCATGGAAGATAGACTACTTCGTGCGGCTGAGCATTTAGAACAAGAATTATTCGAACAATTTAACGTACCATATACAGACATGGCACTGAAATTCAATCAGGCTATAACTAGAGGCGGAGATCCTGCTTTATATGATGACGATGAATTTATGAAACAGATGCTAGAAGTACGCAAAAACCAAGAAAACAAATACACAATCCAACCTGACATGCTACCCATCGAAGTACCATACTTATGTTTAGATGTTCCTAATAACGAAATAGATGAATTAAAAGATGCAATGGGTGGAGTACAAAAAAGCAAAAACGGTAATACTGTAGTAAACAATTTCTTTAAACGTGTTGAAAAACACAACAACAAATACAAAGAACTATTCAATATTAATAAACAAGATTGGTATGCACAATATCCAGATATAAGTTATACATTAAATAAAGAAGGTATGCGTAATACATATAACTTTGAAGACCTAGAAGAAAACAAATTTATACCTGTGTTTGGAGATAGTAATACTTTTGGCATGGGAATGCCTGTTGAAGACTTATGGTATAACCAATTAAACGAAAACTTACCAATATACAATTCTAGTGTTATTAGTGGCAATGTGATGGATGTTTATATGCTGTTAGTATCTATGTATAAAACAAAAAAGTTTACAAAAGCATATATTTGTATTCCTCATGCAGAAAGATTTACAGCAGTCTCAGATAAGGGATATGTAGAGGGATTAACAAATGGCGAACATTACTTTTTAAAACAGTTCAGAGACACAGGTTCATTTTTAAATATGAACACAAGACAAATGTACAGATGGATAGCAGTTCAAGGTATTATAAATTTCTGTATACTACATAACATAGAATTAAATATGTGGGAACGTAATACATTCTCATGTGTTAAATGGTCAGTTGACCAAGACCTACATTTACCTAATTGGTTCTTTCTTTACAAGCATATGATTAAAAAATTAAAGATTGTTAATCAGTGCGAAGAGGATATTTCCGAATGGTACAAACATACCGCTAGAGACTTTACACATTTTGGTAAAGAATGGCATGAAAAAATAGCAGAATACATGTTGACAAACAAGCCAATTTAATGTATACTAATAAATTGAGGATCATATAAATGTTACTAACAGAAAAGATTGAATATAAAAAACTAGAACGAGTTACCACTGCTGAAGGCAGAAAGTATGTCGGCGATGATAATATTCCAGTACCAAGTGTAACAACAGTATTAGATAAAACATCTGATAAGACTGCTCTTATTGCCTGGCGTAAAAGAGTTGGCGATGTAGAAGCAAACAGAGTCAGTAAAGAAAGTGCTGGATTAGGTACTAAAGTTCATAATGCATTAGAGCAATATATACTTGGTGAAGATTATGAAATCAAAGGTAATAACTTTGTAAGCATACTTGCAAGGGATATGACAAACTTAATGATTAATGAAGGCTTTACTGGTGTTGATGAAGTTTGGGGAACAGAGATTGGACTTATTGCTCCTGGGCTATATGCTGGAACAACAGATTGTGTTGGAATGCATGGCGGCGAAGAAGCAATTATAGATTTTAAAACAAGTAAAAAAATTAAACCTGCTAAATGGGTACAAGACTATTTCCTACAATGTTGTGCTTATGCAATGGCACACAATGAGATGTACGGAACTAATATTCGTAAAGGTGTAATACTTATGGTTAGCAGAGATGTTGAACTTAAAGAATATGTTATTGAAGGCGAAGAGTTTGACAAGTATTGCGGATTATGGACAGCACGTCTAGAAGAGTACTATAGTAAATTCGGATGATAGCAAAACAAGTCAGAATACTTAATGCTATATCAGGCAAAATTAAAGTAGAAGATTTTGAAGTTGTAGACGTTGAAATACCAGAGTTACTATCAGGCGAAGTATTAATAGAAAATAAGTATTGTAGTACAGACCCGTATGTTAGATCCACAATGGGATTAGCAGGCACAACAGTATTCCACACAGAGCCAGGTAAACCTATTCAAGGTGATGCTGTTGGCACAGTTATCCAAAGCAAGAATTCTAAATTTCCTGTAGGTACAAATTTATTACATAGACACGGATGGAGAACCCATACTGTTTTAAGTGAAGAAGACGATAATGAGTACACAAAGATAATACCTGATAATCACAAACTGTTAGATTATCTTTCTATATATGGATTAGTAGGTGTTACAGCATATTACAGTCTTAGAAATTTATTGAAATGGGGCGGTGATGTTGTTGCTGTAGATGGAGCAACTGGTGGTGTTGGACATCTCTTTATACAAATGGCAGTAGCAGAAGGCATAACAGTACATGGCATTACATCAACACAAGAAAAAGCAGATTACATAGACAACATTGGTGGTGTTGGAGTACTATTACCAGCACAAGGCGGATTAGCAAAAATACACAAAGTATATCATAAGACTTTTTCTAAGGGTATAGATTATTACCATGCAAATGTTTGCAATGAAAGAATGCTATTAGGATTAGCAGTATTAAACCCAAATGCAAATATGTTATTGTGTGGTGCTATGAAAACATATAACAGTAGCTCAAACACGTTAGGTCCTAACATACAACCAATTATCCATAAAGATGCACACATTCACGGTTGTGCATGGAGATTCTCTATAGACGAATGGAGACAAGAATATTTAGATTTTATTGAAAAACACTATGATAGACTTTTACCCCAATATCAAATCTATAATGGTATTGAGTCTATGCCTCAGCAATATGTTGACCAATTCTTCATATATGACACGGAATCTAATAAAAAGTTCGGAAAGCTGGTTACCCAACTATAAATAGCACTCCTCATTTCTGCGGAAATGATAAATACATACATAAACGTTATCGGAGTTATATATAGTGTCACACCAAGACGATGCAAATTTAAAAGTTATTATAAGCAGAATTCAGCAAAGAAGAGGACTGAAGCAAGATTTACCACATCCATTGCGACCTGGTGAAATTGGCTTTGCTACGGACAGTAAGCAAGTATATATTGGAGCGGATACAGCCGACAATATCAGTAAGACTTATAATAAAACAGTATACCTTGAAAGTACATTAGGTGCTCAGGCTACAACTTTAAATATTGCAAATACCCAAATTATTAAATTTGAGGTTCCTCATATTAGATTTCCAAAAGGATCTAGTTCGTTTGATGGTGTTAGTAAATCTCAATCATGGATAGCAAACCTATCAACATCATATACACTCTCAGACAATAGCAACGTATCAAGAACAGTTTTTGATACTACAGTGGCTAATTCAGCCAATAGTGATGTAGTTCAAAACCAAACAGCAAACGCCTTTGATGCTGATGACGTAACAATTTTAATAGATGGTAAGAAACAAGTAGGAGACAGTAGTGGTACTGGTGCTACAGTTAATGCTTCTTACGATTACAATTTTATAAGTGGTAATTCTTCAGGAGATAGCCACACAGTTTATTTTAGAACAGCACCTACAAACTCACAAGAAGTAGCAATTACATATTATGGTAATAGTCATGTTAATCATTCTATTGCAAATAGTGTTATTGCAAACGGTGCCACAGTAACAGGTTTCCATACTCAGATGAGTATACCTGAATATAGATATATAAATCCTGAATTAGTTTTAGTTAATGGAGATACTGGTACAGGGTTTATTGGTTTAGAAACTAAGCACATAGATGTTGTTCAAGAAGGTATAGGTGTTGCCGCTATTGGTAGTGTTACTTTAGGAAACGTAGTTGCAGTTAAAGATCCGGTTGATCCTTCCTTATACAGTAAAGATCCAGCAAATGCAAGTTTACAAATATACAGTGGTATTAGTAATGTAAGTGGTACAAAGAGTGGTACAGTACATAGCAATGAACTTACAACTTTTGATATGGGTGCAGATACTGTAACATTTACTAAGTATCAAAATGCAAGTGGTGGCTACAACGGCTATGTTTGGCTAGAAGGACAAACAGGAACAGCATCCGCTGGTAATACTTCAATAGAAACTTCTCATTATTTCCACCAAAAACTACTACCTATACAAGCAAATAGTATTGGAACAACATTTACTGTTGAAACTCCAGCAAATGCATTCCAAACCTCAAGAGCAGTTACAACATCTCAAACAGGTGCAGGTGCAAAAACTGTTACTGGTAATATAGAAGGACTAGCAGATGGCGATAAAGTATCCTTTGTTGGTAGTAATGCAACAGAATTTACAAATGCTCCATATACAGTATCAGCACTTAACACTGGTGCAGGCACATTCTCAGTTACAGAAACTTTAGCAAGTGCAATTACTAGTGACTTAAATTATATTAACCATGGTGACAATGTTGCTAATGTACAAATATTCAGTTTAAGCCATGGCATACCAGTTACATCAAATGTTGTATTTAATGTAGCAGTTGGTGGTGCAGGTGCAAATACAGAAGTTGAAACGGTACATGGTAGAACAGGACAAGATGAATATGTCAGCACTACTAATAATACATTCTTTGTTAGTGCGGCAAGTGTGGCGTCAAACGTTACAGGTAACATGAGTCCGTTTATAACAAACTTAACAACAGCAGATGGTCTAAGTATTAAACCAGGATACCTAGTTGACCTTTCAGGTACAACAACACTTAATGGTGCAATAGCATTATTAAATGGTAAACAACAATGGATTAGAATAAGTTTAAAACCTGGCATTAATGACCAGATATATTCATACAGCACAGACCAAACGCAATACAGATTATTTGATGATCCACAAAACGATGTAAACACATGGACAGAATTAGGTCTTTCAGAAGGATACTTTACTAGAAAAGACCATACAACAAAATCTAAATTAGAGCAATGGTTTAAAAACCCAATTGGTAATGTTGCTTCTAATCCAGGAATATTAGGTGATCCAAAAGTTAATATTCTTTCAAACGTATTCATTAATCAACCTTATAGCACAGAAAGTTTTGGTAGTTGGTTAGTTGATATAGATACAACTAATGGCGAGATTGATTTTAACAGTAATGAAGAAGCAGGACATTTTGCAGAGATTGTAAACAAGTTATACTTCAATTCAACTAATCCAGATACACGTGGACTTACAACAGTTAAAACAAATATTGAACTATTAACAACAGCCGCACAAGAAAGTGGACAATCAGTTAGTACATTTACACAACCACAGCAATTAACAATTGGTACAGGTAATGTGACACTTACTAACTTAGGAACAGATGCAACTATATATGACACATTATTTGTTGATTACTCACTAGTAGGAACAACATTAGATCCTAGCAATGCAAACGTTTCAAGATATTACAATAGAGTAGGTACACTTATGTATAATGGTAACCCAAGTGCAGATGTTCTTGCCAATGGTGTTGCTAATGGTGTTGTAACAATTAATGATATATCCGCAGAAAATAAAGATGCTAATATAACAGGTAATTTATCATTCTCAGCCAGCATGGCAAATGGTACTATTGCTATTGGATGTAACAATGCACTTTCTCCAACAACTAGTAATGTTGTTATGAAGTATGTTGTTAGAAGATGGAAGTCACAGTAATACATAGAGACAATGTTTGAAAAAACTAGCGACGTCAATCGTCGGTTACATCAATGGAGAGACTTAAGACACAACGCAACAAGCGAAGTGGAAGTCCTCGAAGCCCTTTCCCAAGTAAAAATACGAGCAAGATACTTAGATTATTGGACACCAAACAGTTGGCCCAAAGCATTTGAGATAGTAGAAAATGGCTACTTTTGTGCTACTGGAATTGCCATAGTCTTGTACCAAACTTTGGGCAATTTAAAATACCTAAATCCTAGCGATACGACCTGGAAAGTGATAAGTAATCATGTTACAGGAAATGATGGAGCCGTGTTTATACATGCAGATAAGGTGTATAATTTGACCCCAGGTCAGGCAAATTCATTAGATGAGTTAAGAGCATTATCCATTACTCTAAAGGATTTTAAAAATCTTTACATTCCTTTAATTTAATTATTGACACCGCAGGTGTTTAATGTTATACTAATCTAGAGTAATATATCTAGACACAACAAATACAGGTTAGACACATGCAAGTACAAAAAAGAAACGGCGAATTAGAAAATATCGACATCGATAAATTGCATAAAGTCGTAATGTATGCTTGTGAAGACATCACAGGCGTAAGTGCATCACAAGTAGAAATACATTCCAAAATTCAATTCTACGATAAAATAAAATCAGAACAATTACAAGAGACACTTATTAAAAGTGCGGCAGATTTAATCTCAGAAGAATATCCTAATTATCAATATGTAGCAGGTAGGCTTATTAACTACCATTTGCGTAAACAAGTGTATGGAACATTTACACCACCTTGTTTGTGTGATATTGTACAAAAAAATATTGATGCTGGATTCTATGATGCAGAATTTACAGAACTATATACTAAAGATGAGATAAACGAATTACAAGGTTTTATAGACCATAGCAGAGATGAATATTTAACTTATGCGGCTATGGAACAATTCCGTGGTAAGTACCTAGTACAAAATAGAGCAAGTGGTGAAATATTTGAAACACCACAAGTAGCATATATGATGATTGCGGCTACATTGTTTAGCAAGTATCCACAAGAAACTAGATTAGGTTATGTTAAAAGATATTACGATGCTATTTCACGTTTTAAAATTTCTTTGCCTACGCCAGTAATGGCAGGTGTTAGAACACCACAAAGACAATTTAGTTCATGTGTATTAATTGAAACAGATGATAGTTTAGATAGTATTAATGCTACAAGTAGTAGTATTGTTAAATATGTAAGTCAGAAAGCAGGTATTGGTATTGGTGCTGGAAGTATAAGAGCAATAGGTTCTAAAATTAGAAGTGGCGATGCTACTCACACAGGAGTTATTCCATTCTACAAGTTATTTCAGTCAGCAGTTAAGTCATGCTCACAAGGTGGAGTAAGAGGTGGAGC
>TARA_R110001592_G_scaffold187671_2_pt1 | contig 15362 bp, 14 predicted proteins | sample TARA_R110001592 | Tara Oceans TARA_R110001592 (sample SAMEA4398387) | marine metagenome | biome: Polar Biome; feature: [SRF] surface water layer (ENVO:00010504); material: water (ENVO:00002006), including particulate matter (ENVO:01000060) such as... | depth 5 m
TTTGTTGCCCTGTCAAATTCTGCGCTATCTGTTTTAGTTGCCTCTATAATTGTGTTGTATTTTAAGGCTGCTTCTTTTTCTAAGCCTGCTTTTTCATAGAGTTTAGTTTGATAATCTTTTTTAAGCTTAACTTGATTTTCAAGATACGGAATTAACTGAGCTTGTTTTATTTCTGCAAGCAGGGTTTCTTTTTCGTTAAGATCGCCTGAGTTAGTGTCAATTAATTTATTAAGCGCATCTAGCTGCATCGCATTAGCGGCTATTTGCTCTGAGTAGCTTAATTGCTTTGTGTCGTCAGAGTCAGTTGTTTCTCTTGTTGAGGCATTTGAGGCATTTGCTGATTCTTGATTAGGGACAAGAGGTGTAAGTTCATCAGGGCCTAAAGGGTCTACGTACTCTGGCTCAGGAGGAGACCCAGGCATGCCTAGCGCTTGAGCTGCTGCATCGTCTGAGTATGGGCTAGGAGCAGGCTTTTTAGGCTCTTTAATAAATCCCATTTTTTTAAGATCAGAAAGAGCTTTTGTTTTTTTATCTTCTTCTGTTTTAATTTCAGCTGCTTTTTTTGAGCTTTCTTCAGCTTTTTGTTTAGCTGCAGATTTTTTTCTTTCTTCTCTTGCGCTTAAAGTATTTGCCCAAAAAACAGGATCTTTTTCCATTTCTTCCCTTGAGGGAATGCGAGCATGTTTGATGTTTAATGATTCTTGGTCTGCAATTAATTGTGGATCTCGTGGAAGTGCCATTGCATTACCCCTTTTAAGCGTCTGCGTAGTCTGTTAAAATTTCTTTAGCTGTTGGAGTTCCAAGAGTTTCTTTGCCTATTTTTGTTTTGGGACCAATAGGATCATCTCCACTTGGAAAAAATAAACTTGCAACAGAACTTGCTAAAAGCGATGCAGCACCAGATGCAAGCGGGCCAAGAGGTGCAGCAACGGCTGCGGCTCCAGCGCTAGCTGCTCCCTTGACTCCTGACTCAACAACGTCTTGTCCTTGAATAAGTCCAGCTACTGCTCCAGAAGCGCCACCAAGAGCAGACGCATTTTCTGTCATTTTTCCAACAGTGTTTTGAACAATTTTTTCTGTAGCTTGCTGACTTGCTGCTGATTTTATTTTTTCCATGTCTCCAGAAAAAACGCCCTCAATTGCAGTTGCTGTTCCAGTTGGCCCATCAAAATCTCCAAGAGTCTCAGCAACAGAATAAGCTCCTCTTGCAGCTTTCCCGAGTCCATCTTTGTTTTTTTGCATAATGCCTTGTCCAGCTGTAACTATGCCTTCGATGGTTCCTTTTGCTTTTCTTTGAAACTCTCTGTCTTCTTGAAGTTGATTAATTTTCTGATTAGTTATCTCATTTATTTTTTGATATTTTTGATCATGAGTTTTAAAGTCTTCTTCAACTTTGTCTAACTTGTTTATAGACATAGGGCCCACTACAGACGTATCGCCTTTTGCTGCAATGTTTTCACTTTTTGTCATGGCTCTATTTTGACCCTCTAAAGAGTTAGGGTCTTTTCCAAACTGAGCGCTAGTTGAAGAAGCTCTTTGTCCTAATTTAGAAACGTTTTTAGTCGCATAATTTTCAGACAACATTTGCAAGGTTGTTGGTTTGCCAGTTATGTAGTTGTCTTCTATGTCAAAATTTCTCACAACTTAAACCTTTCGCTAGCTAATCCCATCAGTTGCTGTAGCTTCACTATTGATGTTTTCCATTTCAGCAGCCTGGTCAGCACCTGGACCCTGAGCTTCAAGAGGTGCCCCGTAGCTATATCCTTCTGAGCCAAAGTTCCAAGATTCATTTCCTTGACCCATGTTGTAGCCGCCAGGGGAATATGGACCAGTCATTGCTCCCGTTGAAGGTGTTCCAATCATGTCATTAAACAGGCCTAAGTGATCATTAATTGCAGACGTTGGGGTTTGCCAGAACCACGCTTCATCAATAATTTGAGAACCAAGCTCAACAATTGCACCTTGACGAATTGCAAAATAATCTTTCATTAGCTGGTTGTATTGAAGCTGGGCTTCTGAGTTTGCTTGAAGCTCTGCCTTGTATCTATCAACCCCTTGACCAACTAACGCGTTAACTAAGTTGGCCTGAGTTCCTTCAAGTTGAGCGTTAACCTGGGCTTCAGCTATTGTCATAGCTTGCTCAAGCTCAGCGTCATTCATATTTGCAGCATTCTGGAAGTCAGCGGTTGCTCTTAATCTGCTTTCATTAGCTTCAAAATTCATTCTTTCTGCTTCTTGAGCGTAAACTGAATCTTGAATTGCTGTTTGAGTTGCTAAATCATTGCCTTGGATTCCTGCTTGCTGCAGCATTTCTGCCTGCTGTGCAGCTCGCTGATTTAGGCTTTGCATGTTTTGCATGCTAGCATCTTGTCTCAGCTGAGCATTTTGGGCTTCTGTCTGCTGGTCTCTTTGAGCCATAGACTGACTTGTTTCTTGGGTAAATCCAGCGTTAGCCATAGCAGCTTGACGCTCTGCTTCAAAAGTTGACCCCATTGCCTGCTGCTCCATTTGAGCCTGCTGAGACGCAACATCTATATCTTGACCTCGTACTTGAGTAGCTGCTCCTCCAAGCGCCTGAAGCGCTCCTAGCTGCTGCTGAGAGGCTGTTTCTTGAGCTTGCCTATCTACATCAGCCATGCCCTGCATTCCTGCTCTCATTGTTGCTGCGGCAGGGGTGCCTCTTTGCGTTGCCATCATTGCAAGAACATCCTGGGTTCCGCGGTCTCTTTGCTGCTGAACAACTGAACTCATTTCTCCCCCAGCCATTGCTTGAAGAGCTGCAAGCTGTTGTTGCTGAGCTGTTTGAGCCCTTTGATCTTCAGGGGAAAGGTTTGCAAATCGCATTGCGTCCACAGGGGCAACCTTAGCTGCGTCTGGACTTTGCGCTTGACCCATTTGCTGAGCTTGCATTGTTTGAGCAGGGTCAATCTGAGCGCCTTTAAAAAGATTGTAATCTCCAACGCTTGCGCTCCCCATTGGAGTTCCTGCTTTAATTGCATCAACTTCAATAGGATTTGGGCCAGTAAGCTCCACTGGAGCTTGATTTTGAGTATTTTCTAACAAGTTCTGAATATAAGGCTCAAGATAAGTTTCTTGACCAGAATATTGAGACCCGTAACCATAAGAGCCTTGTCCCATGTAAGCGCTGTCAGGAACATCTAACTGACCACGATCTGAACTTGCAAAAGGAGCTGGAGCATCAGACTGCCAGTTAAATTCACCCGCCGGAAGACCAGCGCCTCCTGTTCCTTGATCAACAGAAAGCGGCGGAGCTTCTCCAACATAACCACCCTGCGGCCCTCCGCCAGCAGGCCCAATCATATCTGGACCAGGAAGATTGCTAATATCTTCAAAGTCAGCTGCGCCTCCTGAGTGACTGCCTGAATTTGTATTAGCCATAGGCTGCATTGGCTGAGCTGGAATATTTTGAGGATTTGCACCAGCTTGCTGTTGTTGCGCTGAATCAAGTTGCGACTGCGCATTGGCAGTTGTTTGGTTCATGCGACTTACCATGTCGTTATAAGAGCTTGGCGGCTGAGAAGAAGCTTCCGCTGAAGCATTGCCTAAAGCAGCATAAAATGCATTTTCAGGATTTTCTTCTTCTTCTTCAAACATATAAGGATTTGATGCCATTGAATCGGCCATTAGCTTGCTCCAATTGTATTAGACTCTGACGTTCTAAAGATGCCTTTTTTGATTCCTACTTCTAGGGCGATACTTTCAATTATAAATCCGTCACCAGTAGAAGCACTATTATCTGCATCATAAATTTCAAATTTGACTGCTTCGCATTTTTGTTTTTTAAAATGAGCTCTAAACTGCAAAACAGCATCATCTGCTGAAGTTGTCGTAAACGTGTAGGTGTCAGGCGTAGAGTCGTCATCGTAATTATAATACACTTTAACGGTAAGCACATGTTTGTCTTTGCTTTTGCCAAGCAATGCAAACCTATAGACTCTGCCAAATCCCTGAACGTTGTTAAAAGATATCCACCCTGTTTTTAATTTAAGAGGCAAATAAGTTGTGCCTAGCTTATATCCAGATTCTTTCCATACTTTGCTGTTGTTTGTAGAAAGATAAATATCTCCATCAGCATTACCAGCACCAGTAATTTTATCACTGCCAAGAGTAGAGAATGTATAATTAGACCATTGTTTAGTGCTGTAATTGTAAGCAATGACATTTGAGTCTGTGATAAATCTAATAGTAGAAGTTGCCTGATCTTGAATCATGTCAATAATTCTTGATGTTCCAAGCACGTCTTCTACTGGGCTTCCAACATAAGTAATTCCCTGAGCACCTACTGAAAAAATACCTTTAGTGCTTTGAAAGAAAAGACCCTCATCAGTAAAAATAGTAGGACTTCCCTTAAGCGCTCCAATGCTATTGCTAACAAGTTGAGGAGTGTAATATTTTCCAGTGCCCGTTTTGTCTGGACCATCACCGCTAAGAGTCCAAATTGAGTTTTCCCTAAACAGATAAATGGTTCCGCCAGCGCTACCAAGAGCTGTTGGCTTATCGTCGTCTAGGCCATCAAGAGGAACAAAAAATGTGTCAGTAAACGATACACCAAATCCTTCTTGATATTCTTTGGAAAAAAAGATTCGATTGCTTTCTGAAATTATAAACAACCTGTTTCGATGCTCTTCAACGTAAAATGCAGCGGGGCACCTGGTGCTAGGCAATTCTCCGCCTTCAGTATAAAGAAACTCTCCAGCAAGAACCGAGCTGTCTGCAACATCATCAGAAAACTCAATAGTTATTCCATCCCCTGCGCTGCCTGAAATTGTTTGAGCTTTATGAAAGACGTTGCCTCCGCCTTCTGTTCTGTAAAGAGCGCATCTGTATGCTCCTCCCGGCATTGCCGAATGCATGTTGTTAACATTTACAGCAACAGTTTTATTTGAGCTTGTTGTGTTAACAGTTACAGCGTCAGAGGGTTCAGATCTGTATATATTGCCTTGTGCATCTTCTTTTTCAAAAACAGCTTTATATTGATACGCCGCTTCATCAAGACTTCCGCCAGAACTAACAGATGTTGAAGCAATCGCAGGCTTAGGCATTCCTAGAATATCTAAATCATTTCCAAACGAATCTCTGTAAACAGCATTGCCTACGGTAAAAAATACAGCTTTACCCAAAGAAGCGTATCTTACTCCCCAGGCAGGTATTCCTGGAGTAAACTTAACAATGTTAATATTTGAGTTTGTAGCGACAGTTACTCCACCAGAGCCATCAGGAAATGTTCCTATGTTGCTTGCTTTTGGAAAAGCAGAATAAGCAACGTTAGATCCTGAGACTGTTCTACAAGAAGCGTCAGAATGCTCATACTTAAAAGAGTGAACAGCAGATACTCCGGTCCATTGCCGTGCATCGCCATTAGCGTAAGCAATTGAGCCAAATTCAGTATCGCCTGTATACATATCTCCCATGCCAAAAACTGTATGCTTTAGTGAATCAGACCCATTTGTAAAACTAAAAGGGCCAACGCTATGTCTTCCTTGAGCTATACCTTTTGCTGAACTAATAGCAGGGCTGCCAGCTGGGTCGGATATCCATCTTGCTCTTTGCAAAAAAGGAGAGGTTGAACTTCCTGTTTCATAAACAAAAGCAACATAATCAGTAGTAAGAACACCAGGAAGATTTCTATAATCTACAAATCCATGAGGTTTAAAATAAGCAGCAGCATATGAAGCTGATGAAGTTAGAGCGGTAGATGATGCAACGCCTTCAGGAAACAAATAAACTCTAATAGTGTTAGATGAGTCAGTTGCATATCCAATGTAAATTCTTTCTGCTCCTAGTGCAGATCTTCCAATAGCAAGAGGAGAAACTGGAGCAGTGCCTGCAAGTCCGCCGTTAAAATCTGTGCCATGGTCAAGATCTGCAGTGCCTTCATTGCTAGTTGGAGCATTGTCTTTAACGTATCGAACAGAATGGGCCCCGCTTGCTGTTTTATAATAAGCAACGTGAACAGATCCTACAGAAGCTGTTTCACAAACATCAAATGATTGCTGAGCTGGCGTTTGATTATAATCATTACTTGACCCTGCAATAACAACTCCGCCATTAGCAAAACCAGGAAGATGGCCTGTACCGCCCGTGTAGTTAGGCTCAATCTCGTCTCGCCTTAACTCATAGCTTCCGCCGTTATTGTATTCCCAGTAAACAGCAAAAATAGAGTTAGCAATAGCAGCAACTTTTACCCGACCTCTGTACGTGTATCTGGCAAGAGCGTCGGCAGTTCTTCCTGATTTAGTGTCTACAATTTTCATTGTAGCAGTTTCTAAAACAACCCATCGATACTTGTAATTAATTGCGTTTGAAGAATAGTTAAAATCAGCCTCAGTGTAAACAACGCAAACATAACTGCCATCTGCGCTTAATGCGATATGAGGGTTTTCCTGATGATGCAAAGAAGACTCGCCAGAAGCAGTAACTGTTTCAGTGTGAATAGGTGAATAATATCCAAGATTATCAAACCTGCTTAAATCACCAGGGCTAAGGCGATAAACGTGTCCATCAGAAGTAAGAAAATAAACAGCGCCTTTAAACTGAAAAAATGACTGAGGCTTTCCTACGCTTGAAATTCCCCAAGTAGATTCAGAGTAACCTTTTCGTTTTGCAATATGACCTAGCTTGTCAAAGATTCCGTTTTCTAAAACTTCAAGCTCACCGGGCTCAAGAGTGATGTCAGTCTTTTTGGACTGAACGCCTCGGCTGAATGGTATGACTGCAACTTGTTTACTTAATGGCATTAAAAAACCCACAAACTAACGGTAACTGTACCGCCTGCAGTTAGATGCAAAAACTTATCTTTGTTTTCATTTGAAGACTGAAGATCATAAACATGTTGAGCTGCATTTTTTCCAACAACAATCCACCCGGAAAGATTTCTACCTAAGCCGTGAGATATTTTTGCAGTAGTTCCAGACGCAAGATTAACGTCTTTTATAATTTTTCCATTAAGAATAGACGCACTTAAAACAGGAACAAAAGCGTCTTCAATTCTTTCCTGAATACGGCTAAGCGTTGAGTCGTTAGTTGAAACTCGCTCAAATTTTCTAAGAGACATAACAGCCCCTAACTTGACCAGTAGCCATTTAGAGTTCCAGTTGTTTCATCCGTAATTCCAAAAGGTTCTGCTGAGTCTCTATTTTTTGCAGCCTCTTCTATTCGTGCAGTTACTCGATCAAGACTTTTTTCTAAAGAAGTTGTAGATGTTTCTTCTTTTTCTCTCATTTTAATTGCAGCAGAAACAACTGCATATTCTTCCCAGTTAAGCATAATTTCGCTGCTAACAGATGAAGAATCCTCAGAAAGCTTTTCAAACCTTGGAACATAGTAAATGGTTACAACGTCAGCCGAAGAAGGATTTGGAATAAACTCAAAAGAATTTCCCCTAATAGAATACTCGTAATCAGAATATCCTCGACTGTTGTGAAAAGCTAAATCTGATTGAAATCGATTTCTATCTGGAAAGTCAAAACGCTTTACCCTAAAAGTATCGCTGCCTTGCTTAGAGTCCATAGCCAATAACTTGTAAAAGCTACTAAGACTAATGCTTGAAAACGAGTAAGTAGACTGGCCGCTAACAAGAGAAAAGGACAAGGTATTTACATAATAATCTTCCTGTTTTGAAACAAGTAAATCATGAAGCTCCCCTAGGCCTGTGTTAATGTAATCATTAACTTCAGCATCAGGAAAAAAATCGTTGCCAACCGCATCGGCTCTACGCCGCGCCCTTGTCCTTAACTCTGCTAGTGTAGACATTAGTAGTCTTCTTCCCCGGCCATTTTCTTCTCAAAACAAATCTCAATTGCATCTTTTAAGTTAAGAGCAAATCCCGACATGTCTTGAGCTTCATAAGCTTCCATTGCAGCAATTGCAGCTCCTTCAAAAGCAGCTTCATCTGCAGACATTTCATCGCCAGTGTCAGGCATGGGGCCCATATCGCCGCCTGCTTTGCCGCCAAGCATAATTGCAAGTGCATCGCCTTTAGCCATTTTAACCTCCTAAAAAAGAAAGAGGGGCCGAAGCCCCCCTCTCAGATTTGTTATGCATCACCCCGAGTAAGAACAACTACAAAACAGAACTCACTGGCAGAGGCCGTTGTTCCGTCTGATCCGTCCCAGGTTTCAAACTGAAGCGTTGCACCGGGTGCATCTGCCGGGAAAGCACTGACTGCACCAAGACAGACAAGCTCATCTCCAGCAGCAGCAATCGGTGTTGCAACAGCAGAAATTAAACCATTGTACTCTCGATCAAGAGTAATGGTGTACTCATTAGTGTTGGCTACAGCAGAAGAAAAACCCTTACCAGCGGTAGTGGTACCATCAGCTGCAATTCGGCCAGCGATAACTTCAATGTTAGCGCTTTCAGAACTCATGTTAGGAAAACCCATAATTATCTCCTTATGCTAATTTAACGCGGCAGTTAAAGCCCGGCGCAGTGCATAAAAGGTTACCGTAATAGCCCCAGCGGTACTCGACGCCATCTTCATTAACTTGTCGGATTCCAGAGTTTCCATCCATGTTAAGAAGTTGAGGAGCAGAGCCCAAAGACTTAAACTTCCAAGTATCAAGCTGAAGCAAATAGCCCACATCAATTGGACAGTTATGATCTGCATAAACGTCAACCATGCCCGAAGGAGTAGCGATGCTTAAGCTAGAAAATCCAAATGTACCAATTCGGTCATTAGGATCATAACGACGACGGTTATTAGCCCCGCCAACAACTGCTTGACCTTCAAGATCAAGAGCAAGAGTTGCCCAGTTAGTTGGGTTCATAAAAATAACATCAGGACGGCCACCTTCGCGAGCAGTTTTAACCGCAGCGTTTGTGACAGTTTGCTGAATAGAACCACCAAAAATCTGACGTTGACCACCAAGACGAGTTGCGTCTGCAGTTCGGTTTACGCCAAAGTGAAGGCCAGACCCTACTGTTTCAGGAAGCCAAGCGTCAAAACCAGCCATTTTAAGGTTGGTTCCGCCATTTGCAGCATCACCTTCAACGTAAAGAAAATCACCAGTTCCAAGACTGGTAATAGCTGAAACCCCAGGAGAAACAGTAAGCGTATCGCCACTTGATCCGCCGTCTCGGTTTACAGCTGTAACTTCAACTACGCCGGGCCGAAGAGAGCCCCCGTCAGCAGCGCTTGCAACAAGCCGCATTCCAACTTCATAGTTAACGCCAGTTCCAGCAACAAGTGTAATAGTTGCGCTACTTGGGCCTGTGCTTGCATGCACTTTGCCAAGAGAGCCAGTTCCACTTCTGTACATGTCTCGTCCCATTGAGCGAGAAAGAGCATGCAGGGCTGAGTCTGTTTTTGCTTTAGCAACATCAAGCAATGAGCCTTCGTTGCCATCAGCAGCAAGCAAAGTTTCATTATCAAGGCTTACTACGGCGTAATCTTTTACGCGCGTAACAACAAAGTCTTGAATCTTTGTTCCGCCTCGGTTTGCCTGGGCAGTTGAAAACGTTGCGCTTCGGCCAGAGGTAACTCCGTACTCAACAGCGTAAGTACAGTTTCGTCCTGGGAAAGTTGTTTCTTTTGGAATCATGCCAAAAGCAGGGTTATGAGGGTACACAAGGTTTTCGACCTTGCCCTTATAAACATGCTTCATCGCATTGAGGAAGTTTGATTGATTAAAAGAAGATGGCATAATAAAGCCCTCCGTTGTTCAAATTAAGTAAAAATTTTGTTCTTCCAGAGTTCACGTATTTGCTCGTAAGTCATTCCTTCAGAACCTTTTCGGGTGGGTTGTTCATTCCACCCAGAGGACATAGTTGCTTGTGGTCCATTCACATTTCTTTGAGCGCCGGAGTAGCGTTGAAACTTTTCACGATTTCTAGGATTATTGTAAAATCCTTCTTCGTGTTTTTTCAAGCCTGCTTCTAATTTTTCATATGCTTCTTCAATAGACATCTGATTTCCTGTCTGCCGGTAATAAGCAGCCATTCCCTCAGCAATCTCTCCTGGATTCATTTGCTCTTTAACAAGCGAATACTTTTCGCTGTTAGCTTCACCATATGCACCAATACTAGAAACAAACTGCCTTACAGCTGCTTGATTCTTTTCGGCCTGATGAGACCTTTGTGCTTGCTTCTCTTTTTCTTCCAAGCTCGCCTTTAGCTTTGCCAGCTCAAGTTGAGTTTGTTCGATTTGTTCTTCTTTAGAAGGTCCATTATGTATAGCATGGTTGGCTAGTTTCCTTTGAAAGTCTAAAGGATCTATCCCTTGGCTTCTTAAAAACTCTGTAGGGTTTGTCCCAATAGAGTCTAAGTGTTTTGCCTTGGCCTCAATTTCTGCCATTCGACTAGCAAGCGAAGCTTCCCTTTGCTTTAATTGAATTTCAGCTTGTCTTCTGGCTTTGTCTTCTCGCATTTTTGCAAGAAAAGCCTCACCCTTTCTTGATTCAGGCTCAGCAGGCCGTTGCTCTGCTTCCGGCTGAACAAGAGTTTCCGGCTGTTCTTCTGAAAATATGTTAAAGCTTTCTGGAGCAGAAGGCTCAACAGCTTCAGGTCCAGAGGGCAAAGGTGCTTGTGCTTCTTCTGTCATTTAATGCTCCTAAAAAGGCAATCCAGGCCCTGGTGCTCCAGGTGGAGGGGCCATTGGTGGTAATGCTTGCGGCGGACCCATCTGAGGCGCCGGTGGTGCCATTGGAGGCATTGCCCCCGGAGGCGGTGCCATTGGACCCATTGGTCCTGCTGGCATTGGTGGAGGCGGCTTAATTTCAGCAGCCTGCATAATTAAAGCTTCAGCTTGAGAAATCCATCGACGCAAAAGCTCTAATCTTTCCTCGGGAACATCTTCGATCATCCCAAGGTTATATGCTTGTTGAACTCTTAAAATTCCAAACTCAAGACTCATGTACGGCTCTGGGGCTAAGAAGTTGTTGTTTTCAACAATCTCCTCAATGTGCCTGTCTATAATTTCAATAGACGCCGTTTTAAGCTTGTTTGCATATTCTAGGTCTGGAAAATCCAGGAGCTGATGAGCTTCTTCGGTGGTAAAAAATCCATTCATGTGCATTTCGGCAACAGAAGAAAGCTTTGCAGCAGGAGTCTGAGGCAATGACCCAACAGGCATAACCTTCATCGTGTACTGCTCTTCTTCTAAATCAATATCTGACCATGATATTTTTTCCATTGAATCTTTTCCAATGCTCATAGTCGTAAATGGCTTTTCTTCTGTGTGGATTTTTGAAGCAAGATTTACAATTTGTTTTGAAATATCGATAAAAAGTTTTTCATAAGCTTGGCCTACAACCATAAAGCGCTCTGATTCAATATCAGAAAACTCTCGAAGCGCTCTTCCTGACTCTAACCCTACAGGTTTTTTGGACTGAGCAGCAAGCTGGCTAATGCCAGACATTTCATAGGCACGATCTACAAGTCTATCTAAATGAGAAAACATTTCACCAGAAACAGCTCTTGGAACAAAAAAGGTAGGAGGTGTTCCGCGATACTTAATAGCCCCCCAAACCCTATTATTTAAATGTGCTTGAACAATTTTAGCAGTATCTTCAATGAATACTTTTGGAGTTGCCAAGTGCATTTGCTCTTGAATTCGAGCCAGCAATTTATTGATTTCAATTTGTATTCCTTTGACCTCTTTAGCCAAACCATTGCCCCAGAAAGACACAGGGTTTTCAGTCCATCTAATAAAGACAAATGGGAAATTTGCCTGAGTCCACTCTTTATCTAAAAGAGTTGCAGTTTCTATGCATATAACATGTCTGCCGTCACTGGAGTCTGGGCCGCTTGGAAGGTGCCATGCTTCATGGCAAAGAATCATGTCAGAGTCTCTTTTAGACCTGTCATAGCCGTCGTTGCTTGATTCTCCAGAGTCAGCTTCCATTATTTCTTGCTGTTTCTCAGGGTACATTGCAGCCAAAACATGGCGAGAAACTTTTTTAGTCTGAAAAAGCTGCCTTGGCATTGTTCCGTATTCGACCTCAAGAGGGTCAAGCGTTAGCTCGCCAATAGGAACTCGTTCAGTTTTAATTTTTCCAAACTCAGAAAAAATCTTTATTACACCTGTTCCAGAAATACAGGCATCTAAAAAAACTTTTTGAGCTAAAGGATAAATATCCATGCCATAAAACTGGCCCTGGATAAGCTTGGTCAAAAGCTTTGATTTTCTTTTGCTTGAAAAATTTCCGCCTTCAGTAAGAAACCGAACAGCAGGCTTATGTTTTGCAATTTTTGCGGTGGCGGCTTGGCAGATAGAGTGGATAATGTTGAAAGTTAATCTTGGCTGGTTTGCAGATGAGTAATAACCCATGCTGCCTTCCCTGTCCCTGTTTGGCCTTCCGTTATATAGGCCTAAATTTACTCCTGTATTGGAGTAAAAACCATCTTGCTCGTCTCTTAGAACGTTAATAAATTCATGAATGCCCTCATGTGCCTGGTCTTTTTCAGATTGCCACCAAAAGGCATTTTCAAAAATTTGATAATTCATTGTGAATTAGCGCTCCAGTAAAGGTAATCTTCATCGGTATTTCCAAGATCATCAACGCGTTGTTGAGATTTTTGTTTTTTAGGGGAAGATAGCTCCTGGTCATAACGCTCCATGTCAAAAGGCTTATCTTCTTCTTCACGCACTTGAGGCATTACTGGCGGCATTCCGCTAAACTCAATTTCTATACTGCTGTCTTTGTAGCGACTAACGCCATGCTCAAGCAGCATTTTTAACATGCTTTTGAGTCTTTTCGTGCTTGGATTAGAATGCTCTGACATTTTCCTACCTATTGTGTCCACAAGTCTGAGTCTGAAGAGACCCCCCATAAGTCAGAATCATACTTCTCTTCATGCTCTTTTTCAAGCAATTGTCTCTCGATGTCGTCCTCAAGCTGCTCGAACCACTCTTTTGACCCCTTTTCAATTCTTTTTTCAGGAGCATCGTAGAAATAATGCCTGCTTTCAAGCCAAGCATACAGGGCGGCATCACTAAGGTGGTTTTCGTATCTTCTATCTTCAGCGGTTCCAGATCTATTGTACTGAAGCTTGTCCCATTCTTTAAGAAGCTCCATTCCTTTTGAAACCTGAATAGTGCCGTTTTTAATGTCAGAGTTCATCATTTTCATGATTCCAACTTTGTCATTTGTTTTTTGAGCTGGCTTTATTGGAAGGCTAGATCTTTGCTTAAAAGTCTCAAGAACCATTCGAGAAGAGCCGCCGCCAGTATCCATAACAATAGATGAAAAGTTGTAATCACCCATGAATCTATGTATTTTTTCTTCTACCTCTGATGTCAGCATTTTAGTTTGCTTGTACTCGTCTACAAAATAAAGGTGAGGATAATCAGGGCTCCATGCAGCAACAACGAAAGCAGTAGCGTCATGATACCCGAGGTCGACTCCCAAGACGTACTCCCAATCGTTACTCTCAGGACCTTCTTCAAACAGATTGTCCTCGCTGTAGGCATAGATGATATCCTGATCGTCCCTAACCCAGAGGCCGAGATATTCTCGTTTGTAGGAAGGGTCAGCTGGGTTGAGGATCCCATTCTTGATATCTTTCTCGACAGATCTGACCGCATGGCTCATGTAGGGGTTATCTTTGATTGTCCACCTGTGAACTGAGAAGTTATGTTTTTCCTTTTCAGTAATATCGTAAAAAAATCCAGTACATGCAGAGTTAGGAGTTGAAATCATGACAAGACTGCCATCGTGGTCAAGGAGCGCTGGGCTTAAAACTTCCCTAACAAGCTCTTTTACATTGATGTTAAAAAACGCAGCTTCATCTAAAACAGCTAGGCTAAATGCCGCACCGCGTAACTTATCAACATCGCTGGCATCGTTGGCACCGGTAAACATGATTTGAGAGCCGTTGGGAAAAGCAGCAATTAAGTCAGAGTTATTAAATCTAATTCCCAACCTGTATTGCTGATTTGCCTCTTTTAGACTTACCCACAAAATTCGTTTAGCAGCTTCTCTTGTCCTGGCAATATAAACACAAACAGTATTGTCGCAGTCCAAGGCTTCTTGAATAAGATAACGCCCTGCGGCAAAACTCTTTCCAGATCTTCGAGAGCATATTGCGGCTTTTCTCCTGGAAGGGTCGCGGATAAAATTAATCTGCTCAGGGAACAGGGTTCTTGATAAGTTAAGCGCCCTGCTTCGCTTTTGCTTAGACGCTGCATACTTGTCCTTTGCCTGGACCCTGCTTCTTAAAACAAAAGCTTCCAGGATTTCCCTGCTTGTAAAGTTTACTACTGGAAGCGGTTCACGTTTACGCGGCATCTTTAGCTCCTAAAAAATAGACATGAGCAGCCAAAAGCTTGCCATCAAATCGAGCATTCCATTTTCTTTTAGCGTCGATTTTCTGGAGATAATGAGACCAGTAGGTGCAAAAAATGTCCTTGCTGCTGTCAGGGAAAACATCTCGAACAAGATCTGTCGCTAAGCCATTGCCCCTTAAGGCTTTTTTAATAAAAATAAAGTGGAGCAAAGGCGTGTTGTCCATTTTCCCGTAAGCAATCCAGCCAAGAATATGGTTTTCATCCTCATCGTTGCAGCAGATTCTGATGTTGTTATTGGCAACAACGTCATCAATAACGTATCGCGTCATAGATGATATTGCTTTATTTGGATTTTTAACTGAGTAAAGCCATGAATGGTAAATAAAATCCTCATCTATCTTTTTCATGTCCCGAATCATGTCAAATCCTTCTGCTTCTCAGCCGATTCTACGGCTTTTTGTGTTTTTCTTTGCTCTCTTACGGCCTTGTTTGCCAAGCTAAGTAGCTCAACATCTGTCATGCTGGCTATTGAATCGCTTTTTAACTGAACTTCAATCTCTAAAAGCTTCTTCATTCCGCCATAACAGCTATCAAGCTTGGACATATCTTCCTTATCTAGCTCTTCATTGAGGGAAATCTTGTCCTTTAGGCCTTGCACCTGGCTCTCTGTAATGTCGAAAAGGTCATCCCACAGCTTATGTTTGTTTCTAAGCTTTGTTATTTTGACTCTTTTGCCGTCAATTCCGTAAGAACCCCTAGGCCCTCTGCTCTTTTTGCTGCTTGCTTCCACGCCATTCTCCCGCTTCTAAACAATCTACTAGCGATTATGTAGCCATTAGCTACAATCCTCTGTTGTGATTATATCGAACTATCGACTAATGTGAAGACTCAAGCCCACGGAGTAGACGCGACGGCTGCCTATGCAGTCACCTAAACGCGGACACGCATCCCTTACGTCCTTACGCCTTTAGCTGCTCAACCAGTAGAGGAACACCCGTATGCATTCATGTAAGGGAGGTATCCAGTGGCGCGATACTAGACACAATATGAGAGCGATTGAAGAAACAAACCCCTTCAACGTAGCTCACGGCAACTGTTGAGAGGCTGGGGGGGG
>TARA_R110001592_G_scaffold53784_4_pt1 | contig 15357 bp, 18 predicted proteins | sample TARA_R110001592 | Tara Oceans TARA_R110001592 (sample SAMEA4398387) | marine metagenome | biome: Polar Biome; feature: [SRF] surface water layer (ENVO:00010504); material: water (ENVO:00002006), including particulate matter (ENVO:01000060) such as... | depth 5 m
ACTGGATGCCGAACACGGCGAAGAAAAACCGCGCACCGTGGCCTATATTCGTGAAGCCGAGTGTATCGGCTGCACCAAATGCATTCAGGCCTGCCCGGTAGACGCCATTCTGGGCGCAGCCAAGCAGATGCATACGGTGATTATCGATGAGTGCACCGGCTGCGATCTGTGTGTAGAGCCTTGCCCGGTTGACTGTATCGATATGATAGCGCTACCCACCACACCGCAGAACTGGAAATGGGATTATCCCCTGCAGACGCAAGGTGTGATCGCCACTGACCGGGGAGCCCTGTAATGCAAGCACCGATTCGTATCTGGGATATCCACGGCGGCATTCACCCTGATGAAAACAAACATCAGTCTGTCGGTTACGGACTAGAGACGCCTCCGCTCCCCGCGTACCTGATCCTGCCATTGCTGCAACATATCGGTGCGCGCGCCGAGCCTATCGTGGCCGTTGGCGATAGAGTGCTCAAAGGACAAGTGCTGGCCGAGGCCAGCGGTATGGTCAGCTGCCCTCTTCACGCGCCCACCTCAGGCACCATAGCCGCTATCGGTCCGGCACCATTTCCCCACGCATCGGGACTGGAAGAGTGGGCGATTACGCTGCAAAGCGATGGACTGGATGCATGGACTACCCTCGTACCAATCGATGACTACAGCCAACTGGAAGCAGCGTCTCTGCTAGAAATCATTCGCTTGGCAGGTATCAGTGGTCTGGGCGGTGCGGGTTTTCCTACCGCCTTCAAGCTCAAGGCACGACCCGAGCAAAAGATCCACACGCTGATCATCAATGGTACCGAGTGCGAGCCGTATATCACCGCAGACGATACTGCGATGCGTTACAAGGCGCCCGAAGTGGTAGCCGGCATTCAGATTCTGATGCATATCCTCAAGCCCGACGTGGTGCTGATCGGCATCGAAGACAACAAGCCCGAAGCCATTGCAGCCATGCGCGAGGCGGTGGCCGACTTGCCGATGCACGTAGTGGCCTTCCCAACCAAATATCCCTCGGGCGGTGAAAAACAACTGATTCAGATTCTGACCGGTAAGGAGGTGCCCAGCGGTGGCCTACCAGCAGATATCGGCATGGTTTGCCAGAATATCGGCACCCTGATCGCGATTCATGATGCGGTTAGGCTTGGCCAACCCTTGATCAGCCGGGTAACCACATTGACCGGCGATGCCCTGAGCCATCCGACTAACGTGATGGCGCTGATCGGTACGCCGATCAGCGACTTGCTTGCATTTGCCGGTCTGCAGCCCGACAAGCTCTATCGTTTGGTAATGGGTGGCCCCATGATGGGCTTTACCCTGCAGAGCCTTGACGCACCAGTAATCAAGACCAGCAATTGCTTGCTCGCTGGCACACTAGAAGAACTGCCGCCGCCCCCTGCGGCACAGCCCTGCATCCGCTGCGGTCTATGCTCCGAGGTGTGCCCTGCGATGCTGCTGCCGCAACAACTGCACTGGTTTGCCATGGGCAAGGACTACGATCAACTCAATCGTCTCAATCTGTTCGACTGTATCGAGTGCGGCGCCTGCTCGTATGTATGCCCCAGCAGTATTCCGCTGGTGCAGTATTATCGCGCCTCCAAAGCGGAAATCCGAGCTCTGGAGCTGCAGCAGCACAAGGCTGATCACTCCAAACAACGCTTTGAACATCGCCTGCAGCGGTTGGAACGCGAAGCTGAACAGAAAGACCTTGAGCGTCAGGCCCGCGCAGAAAAGACGGCGCGGATGAAAGCCGCCAAGGAACAGCAGGCCGTCAGCGCCGCCAGTGTGTCGGGGGATGAGCAACCTGATGTGGCCCGCGTGGAAGCGCATAAACCAGCCACTCTGACCGCCGAGCAAAAACAACTGAAGATTGCTGCGGCCACCGCCCAGATGGCGTTGAAGAAGGCGCGCAAGCAACTGAGCAGCAACCCCGACAACCTCGAGCTTCAGGCCCAGGTACCAGAGCTGGAGCAAGCCTGCGTAGATACCCAGCTTGCGTACGACGAGGCACTCGGGGACGTTTCGACGAAAGCCGTTCCACCGTCGCCGGCCGAGAGCGGAGACAATACCAAGCGCCAGCTAAAGACCGATATGGCGATGGCCAAGGCTGCGTTCAGAAAAGCCGAGCGCGCGCGGGAAGATGATGTCGAAAACGCGCAGCTGAATGACCAATTGACCGAAGCAAAGATGGCACTGGATAGCGCCGCCAAGGCCTTTGCCGATCACATGGCCAACAAGGAGACCGACTGATGGCTCTGGTGCGTATGTCTTCACCCCACGCCAAGGGTAACAATCGCACGCAGACCATCATGCTCTGGGTACTCGGCGCAACACTCCCCGGGGTACTGGCGATGACCTGGTTCTTCGGCTGGGGCACGCTGATCAACATCGTGCTGGCGACCTTTTTTGCGCTCGGTACCGAAGCGCTGATCCTGTGGATACGCAAGCGTCCAATCAACTTCTTCCTGAGCGATGGCAGTGCACTGGTTACTGCCTGGCTGCTTGCTCTGGCGCTTCCAGCCTTGTCACCCTGGTGGCTGGTGCTCATCGCCAGCAGCTTTGCGATCGTATTCGGCAAGCAGTTGTATGGCGGTCTGGGACAGAATCCATTCAATCCGGCCATGCTCGGCTATGCGGTCGTACTGATATCCTTTCCGGTCGAAATGACCACCTGGCCAGCCTGGCGAGGTGTCAGTGATGCCTTGCCCGACGTGCAGGCCACACTGGGCCTGATCGAATCACTGCAACGGGTATTCATGATCGGTGCCCAGGCAATTGACGGCTGGGCAGCCGCAACACCACTGGACATCCTCAAGAACAACGACAGCCTGACCATGGCCGAACTGCACGCCAGCCAGCCGGTATTTGGTGCCTTTGGCGGCCATGTCTGGGAATGGGTCAACTTGGCATTTCTGGCAGGCGGACTGCTGCTGATTTACAAGAAGATATTCACCTGGCATGCACCGGTCGGCATGCTCGGCGCACTGTTCGTGATGAGCCTGCTGTTCTGGGGCGGATCAGGTTCGGACTCCAACGGCTCACCGGTATTTCATCTTTTCAGCGGAGCAGCCATGCTGGGCGCGTTCTTTATCGTCACCGATCCTGTGTCCGGTGCGACCAGTACGCTCGGCCGTCTGGTCTTTGGCATGGGCGTCGGCGTGCTGGTATACATCATCCGCGCCTGGGGCGGCTATCCCGATGCGGTGGCATTCGCAGTGCTGCTGATGAATCTGGCAGCGCCGACCATAGACTACTACACAACTCCGCGCACCTATGGCCACCGTAAGGCCGAGCGCGGCATGGGCAAGGTGGACTGAACATGCACAATCCAGACACCACCGGCAGCTCGATTGTCCGTAACAGTATTATTCTCGGGGTCTTCGCCATGTTTACGGTTGGACTGATCGCCGTGACCCAACAAGGCACTGCAGGACGCATCGCCGAAGAAAAGCGCCGCGTCCAGATGAGCGCACTCACGCAGATCCTGCCCGAGGCGCAGCACGACAACAACCTGCTAGATGACACCTTTCTAGTCGATGACTCTAAGCTCCTCAAGCTGCCTGCATCCGCTGAAGCCTATCGCGGGCGTGAAAATGGCCAGGTCGTTGCGGTCATTCTGCCTGTTGTCGCACCTGACGGTTACAACGGACGCATAGACCTTCTGGTGGGCGTGCGCGCCAATGGTGAGGTCGCTGGTGTACGGGTAACCAGCCACCGGGAAACCCCGGGGCTGGGAGACAAGGTTGAACTGGCCAAAAGCAGCTGGATTCTCGAGTTCAAAGGCAAAAGCCTGAGCGTGCCCATGCCCGAAGACTGGGCTGTGCGCAAGGACGGCGGCACTTTCGATCAGTTCGTCGGCGCCACCATTACACCCAGGGCCGTGGTGCAAGCGGTCTATCGCGCGTTGCAGTACTTCGAAGAACACCGCGGCAAGCTGCTGGACCTACCCCAAGAGGAGCCTGCCAATGGCTAGCACCAAGTTTTCCGACATCACTGCCCAGGGGCTCTGGCATAACAATCCGGGCCTGGTCCAGCTGCTGGGGCTCTGCCCCTTGCTGGGCGTCAGTAGCACCGCGGTGAATGGCCTGGGACTGGGTATCGCCACGATGCTGGTACTCGTTGGGTCGAACCTGGCGGTATCCATCATTCGTAGTGCGGTAACCGATGCCGTACGCCTGCCCGCTTTCGTCATGATCATCGCCGCTCTGACCACCTGCATCGAGTTGCTGATGCAAGCCTATACCTATGAACTGTTCCTTATCCTGGGCATATTCATTCCGTTAATCGTGACCAATTGCGTCATTCTGGGTCGAGCCGATGCCTATGCATCCAAACACCCTATCCTGCCCTCGGTAGTGGATGGGTTCATGATGGGACTGGGGTTTGCCCTGGTCCTGATCGTTCTGGGCATGCTGCGCGAGTTGATTGGCTATGGCACGCTGTTCTCAGGCATGGACCTGCTGCTCGGGCCGATTGCGACCGACTGGAAGATCGTTGTATTCCCCAATTACAAGGACGTTTTATTTGTGATTTTACCGCCCGGTGCCTTTCTGTTCATGGGCCTGTTGATTGCACTGAAAAACGTCATTGACGGCATCGTCAAGGAACGCGCCGCAGCTCGGGCAGCCAAACCCGCGGCCCGCGGCAAGCGCGTGCGCGTGACCGGAGCGGTAAACTGACAACGCCATGAACAAACATAAACGCCTCGAGATCTTCCAACGCCTGCGCGCGGACAATCCGACCCCGACTACCGAGCTCAACTACAACGACCCCTTTGAGCTGTTGATCGCAGTCATACTCTCGGCTCAGGCCACCGATGTAGGAGTCAACAAGGCCACTGCCAAGCTCTATCCGGTTGCCAATACCCCCGAGGCCATATACAGCCTAGGAGTCCCTGGGCTGTCGGAGTACATCAAGACTATCGGTCTGTTCAACAGCAAGGCGCGTAATGTGATCGAAACCTGTCGATTGCTGGTTGAAAATCATGGCAGCCAGGTACCGGCTAATCGTGAGGCGCTAGAAGCCCTTCCCGGCGTCGGACGCAAGACAGCGAACGTCGTGCTCAATACCGCCTTCGGCCACTCAGCCATGGCCGTCGATACACACATCTTTCGTGTCAGCAATCGCACCGGTATCGCCAAGGGCAAGAATGTGCGCGAGGTAGAGGACAAGCTGATGAAGCATGTACCGAAAGATTTTCTGATCGATGCGCATCACTGGCTCATCCTGCATGGCCGCTACGTATGCAAGGCGCGAACCCCGCAATGCGGGAGTTGCCGCATAGAGGATCTGTGCGAATATCCGCATAAAACCTCCGACTAACGCAAACTTCACGAATAACCGCATTGATGATTGAAAAATTCTATTTCCGCTTGGAGCGATCTGCCGTTATAAGGTGCGCAAATGGCATCATCACAGTGGAGTGGAGTCATGGCCAAAGCAAAAACCGAGATAGAACTGGACGACGATGACTTTGTTGAAGAAGACGATACTCCCGATACCGATTCGGCGAGCAACTCCAAGACCAACCTGACCAAGCGTCGTCTCATCGATAATTATCTGGAAGAAAGACGTCTGCAGAAACAGTTGCTGGACTTTGACTTCGAAGAATGAGGCCCAACAGCCCTCCAGACCAGATCCGGCGCATCCTATCGCGCCGCGCCTGCCAATTAGTTATTTATATAACGGTTATCATTTAATTCTGTTTTGACTTAACGCACGGACCCTCTAATCTGAAGACGTTCGGGAATGATTCCCATTAACAGTACTTCGGAGTGCACCATGATCAAGACAACTACTTTTGCAGTGATGCATTTCTCGATCGCATTTGCAGTCGTCTACGCGATGACAGGCAGCTTGCTGATGGGCGGAGCCGTGGCTATCGTTGAGCCGGCGGTCAATACAGTTGCCTTCCATTTCCATGAGAAAATCTGGAAACAAATCGAGCAACGGGGCGGGACTGTCACGTTAGATAGATTTCGCTCATCAGTCAGCGCCTGAAGATATCTGCCCACGTTGCGATATTAGCGGCGCCAGGGAACTTTTAGGCGTACTTTCGGTTCTATTCGTGAACCCGCTACGGAATAGCTCGATGCCCACATTTGTCTTGTCACTGTTTCTTACCGCTTTTGCCCTTATGGCTCCGGCGTCCTACGCTGCTGAATTCAATTATCCGGACATCAGCCCTTTTCTGGCTACCATAGGCGGTACGCCGGAGTCGTTACGGGCACCCATTCCTGCAGAGCCCGATATCCAGCAGAAAGATCTGCAAGTCCGCGTACTTCCGGATCGGAAATTACCCCCGGCCTTTCGTCAATATAGCAAAATGGGTTTTCGTGTTGCCTGGCACGATGAACCCGCCCCCCTGGTGTTTCTTATAGCTGGCAGCGGTTCAGGCTATGACAGCGCGCGCATGGATCATCTTAAAGCGCTTTACTGGCAAGCCGGTATGCACGTCATCGTCATGTCCTCACCGACCAATTTCGATTTCATTGCAGCCGCCTCGACCAGTGGGCTGCCGGGATTGGGTCAGCGCGATGCGCGAGACCTGCATACGGCCATGTCATTGGCAGTGGAACGCGCCCGTAACGTAACCGGTCTGGAAGCTACCGAGTTTCGTATGGTTGGCTTCAGTTTGGGTGCAATGAATGCGGCTTTTGTCAGTGAGCTGGACGAACACCTTGGGCAGTTCAACTTCACCAAGGTGTTGATGCTCAACCCGCCGGTCAATCTATACGATTCAGTCCGGCGTCTGGATGCACTGTCGTTTACCCATGTTCCTGGCGTGGACGGTACCGAGAGTTTCTACGAGCACATCTTCGACAAGATCTCCCGCTATTTTGCACAGACGGGCGATACCGACATTGAAAGCACCCTCTTCTCCGGTATTCAAACGTCCGATGAGGCGCTTTCAGACGACGAACTGGCCATGCTGATTGGCGCCGTTTTTCGTTTCGCGGCAGCCGACCTCAATTTCATGGCTGACTTGATCAATGATACCGGCCGTTATGCGCCGACCGGCCAGACGATCACAGTCAGTACCTCCCTGACACCCTATCTGCGCAGGGCCCTGTTTTGTGATTTTGGCTGTTATATCCGTAATCAGCTGTGGCCGGACTGGCATAGCCTCAATGCAGAAAAGACCATTGAAGATATGGCGTATGAAACCAGCCTGCAAAGCATTGAAGAACATATCGCCGGTAATCCGCGGATAGCCGTATTGACCAATGCTGATGACTTCATTCTCACACGGGCCGACTATCACTACCTGGCCGAGACTTTTGGCGAACGGGCTTTTCTGTATCCACGGGGCGGTCACGGTGGCAACCTGGAGCATCAACAGGTCACTGCACGGATGCTGAGTTTTCTGCAAGGAGCCACACCATGAATCGGTTGTTGATTACCCTTGCCACATTACTGACGGCCGGCGGCCTGCAGGCTCAGGAATCGATTCCTGAGTATGTGGACCCACTGGACGGTATCGTGATCCAAAACGGCGAAGGCTATCAATTTGAGCGTTCAAGCCTTCGTGCGCTTAACGTTCAGGATCCGATCGAGGGGTTCAACCGTCGCATTTATCGTTTCAATGCGCGTTTTGACGAACTGGTCTACCTGCCTGTGCTGAACACTTATGAGTGGGCGACTCCAAGCTTCGTCCGCACTGGCGTATCCAATGTTTTCAACAACCTGGGTGACATTCCCAATCTGGGCAATAGCATTCTGCAGGGTAAGGTGCGCAAGAGCATGCGAACTACCGCACGGCTACTGTTCAATACCACTCTGGGCGTAGCGGGCTTATTTGATGTAGCCAAGAAAATGGGCCTGCCGCAACAGCGCGAAGACTTTGGGCAGACGCTCGGATTTTACCGTGTGCCACCGGGACCCTATCTGGTTTTGCCTTTCCTCGGGCCTTCTTCCCTGCGCGACACCACCGGCCAGGTAGTTGACTGGACCTTCGAAGATTCCGTGGAGTTTCTTAACAATCGCGAGATCAAAAACAACAATCCGTCACTCTGGGCACTGCAGGCCGTAGATCTGCGCTACCAGAACGAATTTCGTTATGGTGCACTGGGCAGTCCGTTTGAGTACGATCAGGTACGCTATCTGTATACCAAGCTACGTGAGTTACAGATCAGCCAGTAAGTCAGGACCTGTCAGCCAACCCTGAAGATGATGTGCTCTTCCCAATCGTCTTCGGGCACGGCGTCTTCAGCAATCATTTTGCCCGCCTGGGAAATGCCTGCCGCGTGCACAGCCTCACGATCGCCACACATCAGATGATGCCAGGGAGGCAACTCCTTACCTTCCGATATCCGGCGATAGCCACAGGTGGGCGGTAACCAGCTAAACTCGCCAGCCGCTCCCGGCGTCAGCTGAATACAGTCGGGGACATGTTTTGTGCGCTCGGCGTAGTTGCTGCACTGGCAGCTTTCCCGATCCAGAAGTTTGCAGGCCACCCGGGTGTAATAAATAGCCGCGGCGTCATCTTCGTCTTCCAGCTTTTGCAAGCAGCACAAGCCACAGCCATCACACAGTGATTCCCACTCGCTCTGATCCATTTCATCCAGTGTTTTGCGCTGCCAGAACGGCTCAACTCGTTGCGCCATGCTCAGTTCTCCTCGCCGAGGACATCAGACAAAAACAGCATGGCCGTGCCCAAGTCGAATGGCCAATCCAATTCTGCCCCCGTGTCTTCACGGCGTAACACGGGAATACGCAGTTGATAGCGCTCCATCAGAATGTCGCTCTCGGTTATATCCCGCTCGCGTGCGTGCACACCGTTACCCTGCAGCGGCGCAAGTTCCATGCTGGCGGCCTCGCACAGATGGCAGGCGGTCGTACCGTAAAGGATGAGATCGGGAATGGTCTTCATGGGCAGTAGTATCAAAGTAATCAGCGGATGGCGAAGGCAGGGTTTGCCGTAGATCTATGGTAACCCGGATCCGCCTGGCGAAACATGCCCGCGCTATCGTGTCCGATACTTGGCAGTCATCACGCCATGCAACATACTTAGAGCCCTGAATGGAGACAAGAATGGATTGGGAAACACTGCTGTGCCGCGAGCGACTGGGCAAACCGGTCGCCAGCAACGAAGAACTGGGGCGCACCCCCTTCCACAAGGATCATGACCGGGTGATCTTTTCCGGCGCCTTCCGCCGGCTAGGGAAAAAGACCCAGGTCCACCCGGTATCGAGCAATGATCACATTCATACACGCCTGACCCATAGTCTTGAAGTGGGCTGCGTTGGTCGCTCGCTGGGCATGCGTGTTGCCGAGATGCTTCGCGGCGAGCTACCTGAATGGTGCGAACCGGCCGATATCGGTGTCATTGTTCAGGCCGCTTGCCTGGCCCACGATATAGGCAACCCCCCCTTTGGCCATTCTGGCGAAGACGCTATCCGTCACTGGTTTCACCAGGCAGATCGCAAGGGCTGGCTGGACCCCTTGACTGAGGCCCAGCGCCTTGACTTTCTCAGTTTCGAAGGTAATTCGCAGGGGTTTCGAGTACTGACCGAGCTTGAGTATCACCAGTTCGAGGGGGGCATGCGCCTGACCTACGCGACGCTTGGAGCTTATCTGAAATACCCCTGGACGGCCCGGCACGCGGACAGTCAGGGCTACAAGAAGCACAAGTTCGGCTGCTATCAGGCCGAGTTTCCCTTGTTGGAGCAAATAGCTACCAAGCTGGGGCTGCCGCTGCAAGCGGAGCAGTGCTGGGCGCGCCATCCCTTGGTCTACCTGGTCGAGGCTGCGGATGATATCTGCTACGGCCTGATCGACCTGGAAGACGGTATGGAAATGGAGCTACTGGACTACGCTGAAGTAGAACATCTGCTGCTTCAGTTGGTGGGCGATGATCTACCCGAAACCTATCGCCAACTGGGCCCACAGGATTCCACACGGCGGCGTCTGGCCATACTGAGAGGTAAAGCGATCGAACACCTGGTCAATGCCGCCGCGGAGGCCTTTATCAACCAGCAGTCAGCCTTGTTGTCCGGCACACTGAGGGGAGATTTGGTCGAACACATGCATCCCAATGCGCGCCGCTGCGTATTGGAGGCGAAGAATATGGCTCGGGAGCGGATCTTCCAGGACAAGCGCAAGACACTGCATGAAATTGGCGCCTACAGCACGTTGGAGACCCTGTTGGACGCATTCTGCGGCGCCGTGAATGAACAACATGCAGGGCTGAATCTAAGCTTCAAGCATCAACGCATACTCGATCTGATGGGTAACAACGTGCCCAAACCGGATTGGGATCTGTACCGCAGCTACTTGCGAGTGATCGATTTTATCGCCGGCATGACAGACCTGTATGCTGCAGACATGGCAGCGCGTATACGCGGCGTCAGCCCTGCTTGATGGCTGTCTCGGTAGCGAGGCGCAATCCTTCTGGCTGTGGCGCAAGCCCCCCCAAACAGACCAGATCATGCCGGCCTGCCAAAGCATCGATGGTGCCAAAAATGAGTTCAGCAAGCTGATTATGCAGGTGAAGCAGACCCATCGCTTCGCCGTCCTAACGCTCCTGATCATCGTGCCTCCCGCGTACCCTCAGCCCTGAGTAGTGCCCGATAACAACTCAATCCGATATCCATCCGGATCTTCAACGAATGCCAGTATCCGCGTGCCGTGTTTCATTGGCCCAGCTGCGCGCACCACGTTGCCGCCAGCCGCCTTGATCTGCTCGCATGCTTTGTAAACGTCCAGCACCTCAATCGCGATATGGCCATAGCCTTCGCCCAGATCATAATGATCGATATCCCAGTTACAGGTGAGCTCCAGCACAGCGTTCTCAGCTTCGTTGCCGTAACCGACAAACGCAAGAGTAAACCGACCCTCAGCATTTTCCTTGCGACGCAGCAAAGTCATGCCCAGCACTTCTGTATAGAAAGCGATCGATCTGTCGAGATTACCAACCCGTAGCATCGTATGGAGCAAGCGCATATATCGTCCCCCAGGTAACACGCTGTCAGTGGGCACTGCCCGAAGACAGACCCACACCACAGCGACTCGATAAGAACTGATACATCGAAGTTTAGAGCAGCTTACGGCCCTTGCTCGCCGCTATGCGCATGCGCAAAGCATTGAGTTTAATGAAGCCCGCAGCGTCAGCCTGGTCATAGGCGCCCGCATCGTCTTCGAAAGTGGCGATGGCCGCATCGAATAGTGAGTCATCCGATTTGCGACCGGTCACGATCACATTACCCTTGTACAGCTTCAGGCGGACCACACCGTTCACGCTGGCCTGGGAAGCGTCGATCATGTGTTGCATCATCACCCGCTCCGGACTCCACCAGAAACCGTTGTAGATCATCTCGGCATATTTGGGCATCAGGCTGTCTTTCAGGTGCGCGACTTCGCGGTCCAGGGTAATGGACTCGATCGCACGATGCCCCTTGAGCATGATGGTACCGCCGGGCGTTTCATAACAACCGCGAGATTTCATACCCACGAAACGGTTTTCCACGATATCCAAACGGCCAATACCGTTCTCGCCGCCGATGCGGTTCAATTCAGCCAACACCGTGGCAGGGGACATGTCCTTACCATCAATCGCTGAAATATCACCATTGCGGTAGGTCAGTTCGATATAGGTTGGGGTGTCCGGCGCGGTTTCGGGTGACTTGGTCCAGCGCCACATTTCTTCTTCGTGCTCGGTCCAGGTATCTTCCAACACGCCGCCTTCATAGGAAATATGCAGCAAATTGGCGTCCATCGAATACGGCGATTTTTTCTTGCCGTGACGCTCAATCGGAATGTTGTGCTTCTCGGCGTAATCCATCAACTTCTCGCGGGATAACAGGTCCCATTCACGCCAGGGGGCAATCACCTTCACGCCCGGCTTGAGCGCATAGGCACCCAGCTCAAAACGCACCTGGTCGTTACCCTTGCCGGTGGCACCGTGGGAAATCGCGTCAGCGCCCGTCTCATTGGCAATCTCGATCAACCGCTTGGCGATCAGCGGCCGCGCGATGGAGGTCCCCAGCAGGTACTCACCCTCATAGACGGTATTGGCGCGGAACATCGGGAATACGAAATCACGCACGAACTCTTCGCGCAAGTCGTCGATGTAAATCTCCTTGACGCCCATGGCTTCAGCCTTGGCTCGTGCCGGCTCGACCTCTTCACCCTGCCCCAAATCAGCGGTGAAGGTCACGACTTCACAGTCGTAGGTATCTTGCAGCCACTTCAGAATCACCGAGGTATCCAGACCACCGGAGTAGGCCAGGACGACTTTTTTCACATCAGACATTACGCGCTCCCTTGAAAATTGATCAACGCCACGCACGGGGCGACGGGCAAAACGCTATTCTAGCGTCCAGCCGGGAGGAATCACAGGGGATATGGTTTAGCTCTTATCGAGTTTAAGTGTTACACGGCGGTTCTTCGCCCGACCGTCGGCACTGCGATTACTGGCAACCGGGTAACGGTCACCATGAAAGCGCAGGGTGAACCTTTCTTCTTCAACGCCACTTTGCATCAGATAGTCACGAACAGCCAGGGCACGCTGACGTGCCAGTTCACGGTTATCCAGACGATTACCGACATTATCGGAATGTCCTTCCAGCACGATGCCGCTGATCTCTTTGTCCGCCTGAATGTATTCCAGCGCGATATCGAGCAATTGCTTGGCACTGGCGCTCAAGGTGCTGCCACCATCGGCGAAACTGACCACGCTGCGAGATACCTGCTCGAAGTTCATCGCTAATAGTCCTGCGTTACATTTCTGGAATTCTCCCCAGGCTTTCTGGTAACCGATACTCGATACCACCACCCTCACAGGCCCTACCGCATTGGCCCAGGCCGTCCGCTGAATAGTTGGGTGCAGCCCGTCTGCTAGACCTGCGAGCATCTGTCCTGCCTGCTGCTGAGCCACGCGCACGGCTATCCGATCTTCGGACACATCGGTGAAGCCCAGTAACCTGGCTCTGGCCTGTGGCTGCCACATAGGCGCATCGTTATACAGCTGGGCCTGGCCTGGCTGCATCAGATTATTCCAGGCCTTGAGCTCAAACACCGGTCGCTCACCAGCCCGGCGCACAAACACCGCATCACCGTAACCGCTGACTGGCTGGGTCAGGCGACACTCAAACTTGTCACCCTCAACTGACCACTCCACCTCCTCCATGCGTGTCTGAAATGTCAGCGCATGAGCCGGCAGGGTCAGGGTGAGCAGCAACGCAATCCAGGCTCGAGCCACAAGTTCCTCCGCAGAATGAATCTATGATGTGTATTTACATCGGCATGACGCTGGAAAACTTTACCCCATAGGGTGTGTAAAAACGGGGGACCTTCCGGTAGCATTAGCCAACTCAAATACTGTGGAATACCCGCTGATGACCGACCGCATCACCCTGATCAGGCCGGACGACTGGCACATACATCTACGCGACGACAATCTGTTGGCGGATACCGTTGCCGACGCCTCGCGCACCTTCGCCCGGGCCATTGTGATGCCCAATCTGGTGCCGCCAGTGCGTGACGGTTATCAGGCCGATGCCTACAAAGCACGAATCCTGGCCGCCCGCCCTGCAGGATCCGTTTTTACGCCACTCATGGTGCTCTACCTGACCGACCAGACCAGCCCGCAAATCATTCGCGAAGCCTGGAGTGCGGGCCAAGCAGTGGCAGCCAAGCTCTATCCCGCCGGTGCGACCACCAACTCTCAGTCTGGCGTGACTGCCCTGGAAAAAATCTTTCCAGCGCTCGAGGCAATGGCCGAAGTCGGCATGCCACTGCTGGTGCATGGGGAGGTGACGCATGCCGATGTCGATATTTTCGACCGCGAAAAAGCATTCATTGACCAGCAACTTATCGGTGTAGTCGAACGGTATCCCACGTTGAAAGTGGTGTTCGAGCACATCACTACCGCCGACGCAGTCGACTTTGTACTCAGCGCATCGAATCAAGTGGCCGCCACTATCACCGCGCACCACCTGCACTACAATCGTAACCACATGCTGGCGGGCGGTGTTCGGCCACATCTATTCTGCCTGCCGATTCTCAAGCGCCAGCGCCACCAGCAGGCACTGTGTGATGTGGTCGCCTCAGGGTCGAACAAGTTTTTCCTGGGCACCGATTCAGCACCGCACGCTCGCCATGCCAAAGAAGCAGCCTGTGGTTGCGCCGGCTGTTATACCGCTTATGCCGCGATAGAAATGTATGCAGAGACCTTTGACACCCTAGGGGCTCTCGACAAACTTGAGGGCTTTGCCAGTATGTACGGACCGGACTTCTACGGCATGCCGCGCAACACTGATCACATCACCCTGGTGCGCGATTCCTGGACAGCTCCAGCCACACTCACTCTGGGCGACCAGTTGATCGTACCGCTGCGCGCCGGCGAGACACTACATTGGCGCGTCGCCTGACCGTCAGTCACTATTAAGGACCGCCTGTGAGCGAGTTTGAGTTTGACACCGAAGACCAGCAACCCGTCAGTAAAGGGCCCAAGCCACCCATGGCCTATCGCTTTCGCGGTTTTTTACCAGTGGTCGTAGACGTTGAAACCGGCGGCTTCAATAGCGCGACCGATGCATTGTTGGAAATCGCCGCGACCTCAGTCGAGATGGACGAAGAAGGCATGATCTATCCTGGTGAGACGCATTTCTTCCGCGTCGAGCCCTTCGACGGCGCCAACGTCGAAGCCGCCGCACTGGAATTTACCGGCATCAAGCTCGACCATCCCTTGCGCATGGCAGTCACTGAGGAACATGCGCTGCTGGAAATTTTCAAGCACGTACGCAAGGCGGTGAAGTCCGCTGGCTGTAATCGCGCCGTGCTGGTCGGACATAACGCGTTCTTTGACCTTGGCTTTCTCAATGCGGCGGTTGAACGTACGCAGATCAAGCGCAATCCATTCCACCCCTTCTCCTGCTTCGATACTGCCACTCTGGGCGGCCTCGCCTTTGGCCAGACGGTTCTTGCAAAGGCGTGTGCTGCAGCCGATATTGATTTCGATGGCCGCGAGGCGCATTCCGCACGCTATGACACCGAAAAGACCGCCGAACTGTTTTGCAGCATCGTCAACCGCTGGCGAGAAATGGGCGGTTGGCCCATCGACTGAGTAACAACTCAATACATCTGTCCGAATCAATAGTTATTCAAGAGTCGGCCACACTTTAAGAACCGACCTAGTTCACGATGCGGTTACCGCCCCAAAGGCAGGGTAACTCTGTGATATCGGCACTGCGTGCCGCAGATGCCGGCCGTGAAAACCACAAGAAGGAGCCACCCTCTCATGAAGCGTCAATCATTCTCGCTGCTATTGTCAGCAGCCCTGAGTCTCGCTGCAGTAGCGGCAACACCCGCTGTTGCCCAGGAAAAATTCATGACCATCGGCACCGGCGGCCAGACCGG
>TARA_R110001592_G_scaffold20926_18_pt1 | contig 15356 bp, 12 predicted proteins | sample TARA_R110001592 | Tara Oceans TARA_R110001592 (sample SAMEA4398387) | marine metagenome | biome: Polar Biome; feature: [SRF] surface water layer (ENVO:00010504); material: water (ENVO:00002006), including particulate matter (ENVO:01000060) such as... | depth 5 m
CGCCGTTTTACCACTTGCAGGGCTTGGAGAATTGCATTTCCCTTCGTTTATTCCTGAAAGTTAATATCAAAGGTAAAAAAGCACATAGAATGTGCTGTCGTTCCATAGTGAATCATATACTATCAGCATAGATAGTGTGCTCTGATGATGAATTAAGGATTATAACTAGATGTGCGAGGTAAGGGATAGGCCGCCAATAGTCATTTTAGACACTTGTGCTTTGAGAAATATTGGTGATAGCACAAATAACATAAACTATGCCAAGTTACTGCAATGCGCGATTAACGGACACATCGATTTACGAATGCCACAAGTGGTAATAAGCGAACGTGCAGCTCAGATACATGAGGCTAAATATTATAATACATTGCGTGGCGTGGGTAATGAGGATACACAAATTCCTATAAATGAAGCTCTGCATATAGAGGAAACAAGGATAAGACTGACCTTAATAAAAAATGGCGCAAAAATTATTGAACGAGAGCAATCGCATGATCGCTATGCCCGTGCAGAAACGGGTGTTTCTCCACCATTCGATAGCGGTACTAAAAAAAATGATTACCGCGACGCCATGATATGTAAAGCTATCTTTGAGGTTGCCGAGGAAAATACAGACAGAAAGATATATGCTGTTTCGACAGATAAAGGCGCAAGAGATAGACTTACGACATATAATGATACAAATCCTAAACCAGCAAACCAAATCAACGTATTTGAGCATGGTCATAAATTTATTGCCAAGATTATCGATACATATACAGATTGCCCCATTTCTGTTGTTCAGATTACAGGTGAGGACTTACGACCTGTAGAGGCTCCACATTTCCGTGATCGTCAAGATGTTGAGCGGGAAGAGCAATTAAGTGGCTTTGACATGGAAGACAGCTTGCGTGAAATGGCGGAGAGATTGCAAATTTCACAAAAATGCCTCATGGCAACGACACATCTAATGTTTCCAGCGACTGACAAACAAAGCGTTTCAGATAAAATGCAAAGTGCATGGGGATTCGATCTTCCCGAAACAGAAGGAGCGGCGCAGTTCCTAATTCGAAATGGGTTTTTAGAGGATTTGTCTGGTACGTATATCGTGCGACATGACGATTTTGCTATGCAAGCAATAGAAAGTATTGGCGAAGATGTTAACCGACTGTTAGAGGTGTTAGATTGATATGAATACCAAAGCAAAAGAAAACGTATTAAAAAATCTGGCGCGTATGGATACAGATGCAGCCAAAAAGACAATCGAGCAACATGCTGAAAAGGTTTATGATGTCCTGCTGACAAGTGATAGCTACGACGATCTCATAGCCAATCTTGAACTGTTAGATGTGTTCGTTTACAGGGTATGGGAAAAGTCGATTGAGGTTCTAAAAACTTTTTTAGACAGGATGACATCAATAGATTTGAAATACTCAAATGATTATCATGTTAGCTACGCTAAAGACTTAACATGTAAAGCCATGGATGTACTCTATGTTTTGAGGTTTATTGATCCTGCTTCTGTGTATCCCATTATCTTTTCTTACCTTGATGATGAAAATCAGACTGTATTAGAACATAGTACCAAGCTATCTCAACAAATTTCCGAATATGATTTACGTGCTATTAATAAAATCGGTTACTACGCACAAGAAAAGATACTTGAGATTCTGCAGTCTTGGGATGACGAAACGCTTGCAAAACGCAGAGAAATAGTAAGCACAATGTGCCGTGAGCTTCTCGATGCAACATCTGAGGCCAATACATCAGATTACCAAACAATAACGATCAATTTTGCAACGCTTGTAATAAACGACACACTTAAAAAAATAAGAAATGACACTATTGAGCTTCTTATTAGTATGCATAAAGCGCAGGGTGATGTAGTTGAGCGCATTAAAATCATGCAAACACTCCGTGAAGCCACAAGATTGCCAACGCAAACGCAGTATAATGATGATTGGGTTGAGCTTGTAAAAAGTGACTTTGGAAAAGTATCTGATTTCTACCTGTCTATCTTTGAGCAGTCTTCTTTCCTTGAATATCAGGAAATGGAACATCAGCTTTATTGGTTTGGAAAGCGCGGCCTTGGTTTCGATCTTCATGCTGAAAGCGCTGCAACACTTCGCAAGCTTATTAAAGATCATGAAGAGTATCAAATATTCAAAGTCATATTAGGTGGTGATTTAAGCTACTCAGAACATTGGGAAGAAGACGATTGGGACTATAAGAAGGTTCGTGAGCATCGCCATGAGAGAATAGATGTATTTTTGAAAGATATTCCAAACGATTTCAAGAAATGGCATAAACGACTTCATTTGTATGCAACGGATTACAAAGCGGGCAACGGAACATCTTTTGAGTTTATGTCCGATTTGCTTAATAAACTTGGCAAAGAGTACCCTGATTTAGCATTACGGCTTTTAGAAGATGCTAAAAGCTTTGAGTTCTACATTCCACCTTTGATTATTGGAATTGCGGCTAGCGATCTTAAAGATAAAATCATAGAACTCTGTGAAGCATGGCTTGAGAAAGGTCTATTTATTGAAGCTATGCTACGTAGCAGCAACAAGCTCTTTTTTGAGAATAAAGAAGAGTTCCTTGAGCGTTTGCTAGATAAATCCATTGAACTAAAAAATGCGAGCATGATTTCAGAAGCTCTATCGATATTCTCAAGAAACTACGAAGAAAACCCTGCATTTTATGGGCGTGTTTTTGTTAAATCTGCATCAAGTATTCGTGCGCTAGGACATGACTGGTCAAATATTTTTTTGTTCAAGCCCTTTAGGATTATCTCTGACTTACCAGATGAAGAGCAAGAGCTTTTGATCGAAATGTTAGTGGATAAAGATAGGCTCGATTATCATGAGGAAGACATGCTGGCTCCTATCGCAAAAGAGCGGCCAGAACTTATCGTTTCTCTTTTCGAGAAGAGAATAGAAAAACAGATAAGTAAGCGCAATGATGATGAGCGCGGTCGATATGATGCCTTGCCTTATGAATTTTATAGGCTTTCAGAACCACTTGCTCAAAATGGCAATAAAATACTGCCGATGATTTTTGATTGGTATAAGCAAGATGATTGGCTGTATCGATGGGATGGCGCGCGCTTCATTGGTAATGTTTTTGTTCACGTTGAAGACGTGTTAAGAACATTCTTAATAGATAAAATCCAAAACGGTACTAAAGATGATGCTATTCATGCCGTTCATATACTTAGAGAGTTTGATGGTAATGATAGGATACTTCCTGTGTGTATAGAGGCTATCAAAAAGTATATTGAGGACGATGAGATGAAGTCTGAAATATATTGCTCCCTTGACTCAACTGGTGTTGTCTGTGGTGAGTATGGCATGAGAGATGCGTATAAAGAAAAAATGCTGTTTGCAGATGAAATGCTAAAAATTGAAGATGATGCAGTGAAAGAATTTGCAAATGAGTATAAACAACAGCTCAATAGAATGATTGAAGCCGAACACAACCGCGCGACAAAAGACTTGGAAGTACGAAAAAAAGTGTGGGGTGTAAATGAAGATAAAGATAATGAAGAATAGACAGAAGAGATAAATAATGGGCGATAGCGTTACTGTAAATAGCATGAATATAGCGGAGATAACGAATAAGCAGGTTTGGTTAAAATCTCTTCTTGGCATATATGAGTTGGGTTTTAATTTCTCATTGCGTGGCCCTTCTGAGCGGGATGGCAAATCTCGCTGGGCTAAAATCCATTCTGCAAGAGTACAGGTTAATACAAAACATAATGGTCAACTTGATCTTGGTTTAGCACGATTAGAAACTCCACTTGCACTAAAAACGCATGCCGAACACTCAATAACTGCGCAGATGACGGCTTTCCTTACGCTTACTAATATTCAGCTTTCTAAGTTAGAGGAAGTCCGAGATGGGCATGACCTTGAGTTTAAATTAATAATTAAAGGGGTTGGTGGAGATGGCCAGCATGAGAATCCTGTATATGACGAATGGCGGGTTGAAATTCCTCGTTCAAAATGGATCGAAATCTTAAGGCAGTCTGGCTATATGGACATCATGCTTCTTGAAGTACCTATGCTTCCCAAGGGGGAGGTTTCTGATGATTGGCTGGATGTAAAAGCGGAGTTAGAAGAAGCACAAGATAGTTTTCTTAATCGCAAGTATGCCTCATGTGTTGCGCAGTGTAGAAAAGTGTTGGAGGATTCTGGGTATATAAAGTTTGGTGAACATAACTGGTATAACCCTTCCCTTAACCTGATAGGCAAGGACAAACGATCGACCGAGAAAGGGAAGCCGAACAGAGAAAGTATGAGCAAAGAATCTCGTGAAAATGCTATATGGGCTTCTTTGTTTCATTACACACATCAGGCTAATCATGGAAGAAGCAAAGGTGGGGAAAGCGGCTATAGTCGTGAGGAAGCAAAAACTATACTAACGTTGACGGCAATATTTGTTGGAAGATAGTTTGATAAGATATAAAATCTCTTTTTTAATATTTTAAACGAGGGGAAGAAAATGATAAAATTTGAATTCATTATTCCTACTAAAAATAATAATCACCAAGTTGCACGAGAAGAGTTTGAAAATGACCCATTAGTATTATTTCATACAACTCCAATGAAGAATTTTGGATCTATTGTTGAACAGGGGTTTCGGTTTGGAGAAATTGTAAAATCCGTAAGTTATGCTTATAAAAGTACAAGTTGCCTAATGCACCGTGGAGAGTTTGTAGCAGAAGATTACGCAGTCTTTATTGTTAAATTTGAAACGTTGGATCAGGATTTTATAACAAAAAATATTTTAGATATTCATGTTCACAATGAAGATTTGCAGCCAGAGATAATCGGTTATAGCATTATACCTAAAGAATTTGTGTATAGATAAACTAGATAAAGTATTCTGAATTACTTGTTAGTGTCATTCTTGCGCATATCCACTGTACTGTTGTTCTGGCCTCAACTGAACGGGTTCAAGGTTGTTTTTCTCTTTCATATCCATATACGTGCCGATGTCTTTACGCATTTGTAACATCGTTTCATTGTGCTTGTTGCGAAGGTTTTGAACGTGATTTTGCAGGCGGCCACGCTCCTGTAATTGTTTGGTGATGAGTTCCTGCTTTTCCCTCTGATCACGCGCTTGGCATTCTAGCGCATCTTGTCTGTTCTCTTCCTGAATGCGGTGATGCTTGCCAGTTATACGGGCAAGCACGCCTTTAAACCATCTCGGCATATGTTCTTGGCGCCGTATTTCTTCCTGTCTCTGGCGGACATTGTGAGCCTGTTCCAATGTTGAACGTTCTGAACGGTGACGCTCCCGAAGATTTAAAAGCGCACTTTTAAGAGGCTGATACTTTTTACTGCGCTCTTGCCTGACATCATTGATATGTTTTTGAAGAACATCGGTCATGATCTCAGCAATCTTGGTTTTTGCCTGCTGCACGGATGGTAAATCTTCCTGTTTCAAACGCGCATTCAGGGCACGGGTTTTTAATCCTGTCCACCGACTAAGGGAATAGACTTCGCCCTTATAATCGACGGCAACAAATCCGCGCCGATCTCCTTTTGCGAGCGTGAAGCCATGATTTTGCAGAGCGTGCGCGAATGATTTAGCATCATCGGAAGCGCCCCAAGCTTGCTTGAAGATATGCTTTATCATGCGCGGATCATCGTCTTGGCGCTTGGCCTGTTGCCACTCGTCACGTGTGAAATTGAGCGGGTTTGTATATTGTTTATCAATAAAGCCCTTGGGCATGTTCCAGCCCTGTTCAAGATAGATGTCTTTTGAAATTTCATTCAGTTTCTTTTTATAAAATGGCAGGTTTATGGCCGTCATGCTTTGCGCGTCAATGCGTGACCAGACGCAATGCGCGTGACGCCGTCCTTCTTTTTCATGGAAGACGACAACGCGCGGCTGTCCCTCAAGACCCATTTTTTGTTCAATATCAGAAAGGGCTTTTTCAAATGTTTCATTGGTTGCGAGTTCATTGTGCGGAGGGTTGAGGGAGACCGAAAACAGAAATTGCGTGCAGCGTGTTGCGCGGCTTGTGGCCTGAATTTCTTGAAACGCGCCATGCACGGTTTCGGATGAAAATCCTGTGATTTGATGAACGGTCACATGGTCATTATCTCGATCATTCAGCAAGTGATTGGCGAGCTGTTTTGCATGACCTCTTTGATTGCCCTCGATAATCATGGGCATTCATCTCTCAGGCCGAGGACTTTAATCAGGGTTTCTTTGATAAAAGCGATGTTTTGAACGGCTTCATTAAGGTCATGCTGCACGTCATCAGTGACAAGCAGGCTGCCCGTGTTTGCGGCTCTTGCCAGTTGATTGATGTTGTTGGGAATACGGGACGCGCCGAGCTGCGCTAAAATCTGCGCAAGAATGATGTTATCTTCCTTTGGGCGAGACGTGCGGCCTCTGCGTGGTTTGGCATTACTTAGAAGAGTTTCACGAATATATGCGCCGATTGGCTTCGTGCCTGCAAGCTCTTCCAATAGTTGGCGTTCCTCAACGCTCAGGCGCAAGGAAAACGGTGTTGGCTTTTTTGTCTTGGTGGCATCGATCATGCCTAAATGATAGGCCTGATTGTGCAAGAATCTGGGCGCTCTTATAGATTGACAAAATGCTGTGACTCTCTGTCTACATACTTCTAGCGTATCTCAAGATATGAATTTATGTGGTCGAATAATTAAAGAAGTGTATGTTATGCAAGTAATGTTTGTTGAGATGGTGATAAAAAATGAATTTATATGATTACATATACGTAGATTTAGAAAAAGCAATGTCATTGTATAGCCAATTAACTGGCGGGGTTGTTGAGCTAAAAGAAACACAGTCAGAGCGAGGATCTACTTCTGATAATAAAAGAAATTATGATTTTAAAGTTTTTAAGCACGATGCTGGTGGGACTAAGCAAGAAAAGGAGCAAAACAACTCCGTTATAAAGCCCCATCACTCCTTGTTGCAAGAATTAGAGGTTGAGCTTCTTTCTTCTGGTCATCTATTAGATCTTAATGAGATAACTGGTAACCGTACGCTAAAAGATAACAACACAAGAAAAATCCTGAAAAAAGTTTTATGTGTTAAATGCACGGGACGGATAGTAATTGAGGATTATGAACGCATTAAAAAAGTAGGACAAGATTTTCCTGAGATTGTTAAATTTATTAACAGAAGCAATGAGGATTCTTTTAAGGAGACCCCTGAGTACAAGCAAATAGAAGAAGAAATTGAAAAACTCAAAAATACTACTCATAAAGATAAGGGGGTTAGACACTCAAACAACAAGAAAGCAAAGGCGCTTAAAGAGCAATTAAATAATTTGGTAACATCCAGCTCGGCCATAGAAATTGTTCCACAGTGGATACTTGATGGGTTTAAGACATGGATTGATGCTTTTTTACCCAATATCACAAACATTAGAGTTTACCCATTTCAGGAACAGAATGATGAACATGTTTTTGGACATTTAGAAGCATCTAATTTTATGCTTTCTGATCCGACAGCACTTCATTTCACCTATGGCTCGTTCCCTACAGAAGAGTTTACACTTCTTGGAATAGTTACATCTGTTCCCTCTAATCAAGATGAAAACTTTGTGCCTTTACAAGAGTTTGAACAAGGCGATTTAAACGATGAGGAGTCTGTAGAAAGGGGGTTTCGAGGAGTTTTTAGGGGGTTCGATGGTATAGAATCTATGGTTAGGACGTGTAGATACCCCCGAGTCATGGTTCACCCAGTGCTTGTCTATAGGCAAACATCTCCTCATAAAAGCTAATTATTAGAGAGGGAGCGCGCTTTTTTGTTTTTGAACATAGATTATCAGAATTATTAAGGCGCTATCAAAATCCTGTTCCAATCCTCAAAAGTCTTAAATAATGCGTTCGATGTCTCTCTATCTAGCTGCACCATTTTAAAATCTTTTATTTTATCACTAGCGGATTGATACCTTGGGCGCCTAGTTTGTTCTAGTCTTTATTTCTCATCAGTGGTGTCAGATACTCTATAATCATATCCAATCGTTCTACAGACTTAATACTTGTTTCGTTATTCATTCGAGCCAAATTTTTTCTAGAATCCTTGGCTAGTTTCATAAGATCAAGGCCATTGGGATTCAAATCTGCACCCAATTCTACCAAGCGCTTTACAACCAAATAATTACTTTTTAATACCGCCAATGCTAACGGAGTATATATTCTTTCGCCGCTATAGAACTTCGCGGGCGACTCAATTTTTGCGCCATGTTTGAGCAAAAACTCCACAAGATCAGGGTTGAATGCATCTGTTCTTGTCTTAAAATCAAAGCCCTTTTTAACAGCTCTATGAATAGGTTGATCATCGGACATATCACGAGCATTTATATCGGCACCGTGATCCAATAAATATTTTACAATACGAAACTCTATTACAGTTGGTTCTGATGCCAAATGAATTGGCATATTGCCATCTTTATTTGGTTTAGTAATATTTCCACCCTTTTCAGCCAGTAATAAAAATAGTTCATAATTATTGGATAATATCGCTTTTTCAAACGGTGTCGATGCGCCGCCAATAACCTTGGTTCTGGGCTCGTTGACATCTGCGCCTGCAGCTAACAACTCTTTAACCCTTTCGATATTTTGTTCCTCAACCGCTATATACAATTGCGTTTCACCATAAGCATTGGCACGATCAACGCCTGTTCTCCAAAAAAGTACATTATTGTATTTTGTAAGCCCCAATGTGCTTGGCTGACCTTCTAAAATAACAACAAACAAAAACAAAACACCAATCCACGATGCTATAGACTGTTTTTTATTCTTTAAGAAAAATATTGTCGCCCCTGATAACGCCAAGAAAATTCCCCATGCGATATAACCACTAAAATACAACCTAAAAGGCTGATTAATGTAATGCATACGATGAAAAGGTATAAATTTGAGAATTTCAAAGAACCATAAACCAAAGGCAAGCAAGACGAACCATGATGCAAAAACATATTTCAATTTTGAAACGGAAATAAACCGTGTGACAGAAAAGAAGATTCCAATTAGTGAAAACAGGCCATATAGAACTGCAAAATGTTTAAAATCGTCACCCCAAACTCTAAGAGCAAAAACGCTCAGCGCTAGAGATGCGATGAATAGAGTGCAACGAATAAAGCGCTCTGACTGTTGCCATGATAACCAAACCAATAATAAAAGGCCTAAAATCAATATTGGCTCAAAGGGCGTCGCTGGTGTATAAGATCCAAATTCTATAAGTTTCATTTTATATCTGCTGCTGTAAAATACTAATTTAATTTAGATACAGACATATTATTTATTGGATGTCAAAGCCGCATTCCAATCCTCAAAAATCTTGAATAATGCGTTCGAGGTTTCTCTATCGGGCTGCACCATTTATCTCAAAACATTTATAACTAACTCAATCGTCGTCCAATAATGTGCGGCGCAGAGCATCGCCCTTGGTTTATGGCGATTACGTCACAACCAATGCTGGTTTATTGTCCCGTCCCAAATAGCTTTCGACGCGCCTTGAAAAATCGCGCCAGCGCAAAGAGGAAATTTCGTTGCGCAAAACAGACACGCCCTTATCCAGCGTTAAATCTATTTGATCAGTGGTTAAGCTGTTAAACGCGCGCACATGTTCGGTCATACCCTCCGGCAATTCACGATCAGCAGGCTTTGCCGCCGCTTTAAGCCCATCAGCAAAATTTTCAGGAAAGTTCTCTGCCGCACTCCCCTCCGTTGCATAAGCAATAAGAGATGACATCATCCATATACGCGATTTTTCCTCAGACGCACGAAGCAGATCATTCAAGGCCGTATGGCCGTCAACATCATAATCAGGGACAAATTGACGAACATAAGATTCTTCAACGCGCGCCATATTGTCACAGGCTTCATCAAACATTTGCTCGATATCTACCGCAATATCCCTGATGTGCTCCGGCGCATCTTCAATGGCCTTCATCATCTCTTCCAATTCAGATATCACATCACGCGTCATCGCTTCAAAACCCCTTATGATTTAAACCCAGTTTATAGAGATATAACATAAACACAAAAACACCGCCAAAATATAGAGATTTCACTGCGATCACTTGAAAGATCGCCGATAGCGCGTATAAAAGAGCTATGGCATCAGGATCAAAAAAAGTTATCATTGCGGCATTAATTGGAAATGCCCTTATCTCCATTACAAAATTCGCCGCAGCGAGTATCACAGGCAGCGCGGCCATGATGTCGGAGGGGATTCACTCCGTCGTTGATACCGGCAATCAGATCTTATTGCTTTACGGGCTCAAGCGTGCGCAAAAGCCACCCAGCGAGGCATTCCCCTTTGGTCATGGTAAAGAAATATATTTCTGGAGCTTCGTTGTCGCGATTTTGATTTTCGCGGTTGGCGCAGGTATTTCGGTCTATGAAGGCATCAATCACATTATGGATCCCTCTGAATTACATGACCCCACGATTAACTACATTGTTTTGGTGCTGGCCATGTTGTTCGAAGGCGGCGCCCTGTTCTTTGCCGTCACAGAATTCAACAAAGTACGCGGGCCATTAGGTTATATAGAGGCCGTTAAGCGCGGAAAAGACCCCTCTATGTTTGTGGTGCTGTTCGAAGACAGCGCGGCAATGCTCGGCCTGTTCATTGCCTTCCTCGGCATTATGATGGCGCAAATCACCCAAAACCCTGTATGGGACGGCGCGGCGTCTATCCTGATTGGTGGTATTTTGGCATGTACGGCGGCTTGGCTTGCCTACGAGACCAAAAGCTTGCTGATCGGCGAAGGCGCAAACCCCAAAATCGTCGCAAGCATAAAAGCCTACGCCATCGGGTATGATGAAATTGAAAATGTAAACGAAGTGCTGACTTTATATATGGGGCCGGACTTTTTACTCGTCACGATGAGTATTGAATTTAAGGATGGTTTACCGACCGGACAGATCGAAAACACCATTAATGCCCTAACAAAAGACATTAAGAAAGAGCACAACTTCATCAAGAAAGTCTTCATAGAAGCAGAAGATAACTCACAATAAAAACAATAACTAACATGCATATGTTACATATAAAACGATGCAAATCGAATTTATACATTACCCCTTAATATCTAAAATTTATTTCAAATTTTATGCAATTCTTACGAGATATTAATATTTCTCATAATATTATATAGGGTGACCCGAATTTTGGGTTTTACCGTGTGTGCATACAATAAATAAGATATCGCACAAAATACATGAATTTACTTTTTTAGTGTGGGGACACAAATGGCATATAAAGTATTCGATAATTATTCAGACAGCCTGACGAACAACACAAGTTCATCAGGACAGCATGAGATAATCCTTGATAGCGAAAGCGGGAAGCGGGTTGAGCTTCCTGATACGTCCTATGTTACAGACGCGGATATGTTGCGCGATGGCATGGATTTGGCCTTACAAACCCCCGACGGCACCATTATCGTCAAGGGATATTTCGCAGCAGAGCCTACACCACACCTCGTCGCACCCGATGGAACAGCCCTAACCCCCACCCTGGTTGAATCCTTCGTTCATGATGCACACCAATATGCCGACGCCGGACAAAGCACAAATGATGTTACGCCCGTTGGCGCCGTGCAAGAAATTGCAGGCGAAGCCACAGTGACCCGCCTTGACGGCACTGTCGAAGTTGTGGGCATTGGCACACCAATCTATCAAGGCGACGTCATCGAAACCGATGAAAAAGGCGCCGTTAACATTATGTTCGTTGATGAAACCACCTTTGCGGTATCCGAAGATGCGCGCCTTGCCATTGATGAATATGTATTTGATCCCGCCACACAATCGGGCACAACGAATTTTTCCGTCCTTAAGGGCGTATTCGTCTTTACCTCTGGCCTTATCGGACGCGAAGACCCTGACGATGTTTCAATCGACACACCATCGGGATCTATTGGTATTCGCGGCACAATCATTGCCGGAGACGTCGATAGTGGTGAAATTACCGTGATCGAAGGCGCTATCGTGCTTTACGACTTCGCCGGAAACACCATAACGCTGTCCAATCAATATGAAACAGCAAAATTCAACCCTTCAGGGCACACAATTGACCATGTCGGTGAATTATCTGCCGATGATGTGGCCTCAAAATTCATGAGCGTTTCAACGGTTGCCGCCGATTTATTCTCCTCTATTCAGGATTCAGCGGCAGAAACACAGGATAACAGCCCGCAAACACAAACAGACACCGATGATAAGGGCGCAAGCGCAACCGACGGCAATGATAGCAATACACAAACAGCCGATGCCTCAGCATCTCCCGATAACATTATCACAAGTGACGACATCACCGGATCTGATTTGAACACACAAAATAGTGATGAAACCGAGCTCTCCGACAATACATCAAATGACAGTGATGATAGCAATGAGGCTGCCAATGTCGGCTCCGATTCTGGCGGAGAAGATGCCTATGAAGTGGTTTCAGAAAACACACCTGACACACCGTTTTCTATCAGTGTCACAAAATTAAGCTTCTCAGAAAATGTGAACGGTCAAGATGTCGCACGCATAACAGGTAATGCGACAGACCTAACAAACCTCACACTTATGGGAACATCGAAAAATTATTACGACATTATCCGCGAAGATGATAATAGCTTCCTGATTAGCCTAAAAGCTGGTGTATCCATCGATGCAGAAGACCCATTTGCCCTCTTTATCAATGCCTCCAATGAAAGTGGCTCGGCAACGATTTCTCAAGGGGTCGGTCTGAATGTTTTAAATATTGATGAGCCAATCACCTATACGGCGCTCGCACCAAATGTAAGCGGGCTGGATAATAACTTCAGCGGCTCTCAAGACAGCGTTCTAACCTATGACATGTCACTTGAGTTTTCTGATCCCGAAGATCAAATCACCTCATACAGCTTTGTCGGCGGCGCGCCAACACACGCGGATATCGCATCCGTTAATCTTGACGCAAACGGCCAACTCACGCTCACTTTGGACAATAACGTAACAGCGGACAGCAGCTTTACCTTTACGGTGCGCGCCGATACGGGCGGCGGTGAGATTTTAGATCACACCTTCACCTATGATATTTTTGGGCAAACAACAAGTTCGGCGGTTATCGTAAGCAACAGCCAAACCTACTCCGGTAACGATGCCTCAATCACCATCGCGGCCAACAATGCCAATGTTTTTTCTGATATCGACAACAGCAGTAACATCATAAATTTGGCGGGTAACAATGCGTACATCAAAACCGGCGGCGGCGATGACACCGTTACAATCAATACAGGATCTAGCAATTATCACGTATATGGCGATTCAGGGAACGACACCTTCGTAATCTCTGAAATGCAGGGCAAGTCCTACGGCGGAGAAGGCAATGATCGCTTTGAAATTATTACAAATACCGCGATGGGCGATTTGGAATCACTCAGTGTCAACGTCGTCATAGAAGGTGGCGACGGCAGCGATACTCTAGAGTTTGGCATCCTTACGTCGGGGAATATCAATTTCTCAAACATCACAACCGGATTTATTGAGAATATCGAAGTTCTCGACTTTGATGGCGGCATAGGTCACACCATTGACTTGCACTATAACAATGTCATCAGCATGACAGATAGTGACAACCGCTTGATCATCGACATGGACGCCGGCGACACATTGAACTTCAACAACACATCATCAAATGATTTTGTTCAGGCACAAAATACGATTGATGTGAATGGTGATACTTACAATGTCTTTACAGACGGAACGATCACATTGCTCGTCGATGTTGACGGAAGTGCCAACGGAATTATCGCGTAAAAACCATCCGTTATTCAAAAATAAGTACGTGTGGGTAAGGCTGTGGATTAAAATCTAATATGATTTTTCCACAGCCCCTTGCCATGCCTTATATTTTTTATCCATAGCCTCTTTCGGAGCACTCGGGCGATATGTTTTATCTGATCGCCACACGGATGCGCTGTCCTCAAGGTTTTCAAACACGCCCGACTGCACCCCCGCCAGACACGCTGCGCCCCACGCCGTACTTTCCAAAACCTTAGGGATTTCAATGGTTGCGCCCAGTATATCAGACAGGAATGAGCACATAAAATCATTGGCCACCAACCCGCCATCAACCCGCAAAACATCAATCGGTTGGCCGCTGTCTTTTTGCATGGCGGAAAGCAGATCCCGCGTTTGATATCCTTGTGCCTCCAGCGCGGCGCGTACGATGTGCGCCTTGCTTGTATCCCTTGTCAGCCCACAGATTACACCGCGTGCATCAGGGTTCCAATATGGCGCGCCAAGCCCCGTGAATGCAGGCACGAAATACACCCCGCCCGTATCCTCAACCGTCACCGCCATATCTTGCGTGGTTTTTGCATCATCGAAGAAGTTCAAATTATCACGCAAAAACTGAATCGCTGTTCCCGCATTGAAGATTGAACCCTCCAACGCGTAGTGAAGATGATCCCCTATTTTATAACCAATGGTTGTCAGAAGGCGCTGTTCGGAAATGGTGGGTGTACTTCCCATATTGACCAGAGCAAAGCACCCTGTGCCATATGTAGACTTCACCATACCCGGCTTTATGCACCCCTGCCCGATCAAGGCCGCCTGCTGGTCGCCAGCCATACCGCCGATGGTTAAGCCACCACCAATTATGTCCGAATCGATTCGGCCATAATCAAATGCATTATCACAAACAATGGGCAGCATGCTTTCAGGTATAGAAAACAGTTTTAGAAGATCTTTATCCCAATTTTGACCAATTATATTATAGAGCATCGTGCGCGAGGCGTTGGTGATGTCCGTTGCATGCACTGCCCCTTTTGTTAAGTGCCATAACAAATAGCTATCCACCGTCCCGAATAATAAGTCACCGTTTTCGGCACGCGTACGCGCACCATCGACATGGTCGAGTATCCATTTTACCTTTGTCGCAGAAAAATACGGATCAAGAAGCAATCCTGTTTTTTGTCGAATAGTGTCTTCGAGGTTTTCTCTTTTTAAAGTTGCACAATATTCTGCCGTCCGGCGGTCTTGCCATACGATGGCATCATAGACAGTTTGACCCGTTTTTCGATCCCATACAATTGTCGTTTCGCGTTGATTACTGATTCCAACGCCTGCAATATCAGAGGCATCAATGCCCGCTTTCGCAATAACATTTTGCACAGCCCATACCGTGTTATCCACAAGTGCCTGTGGATTTTGCTCAACCCACCCATCATGTGGATAAGTGAGTTTTAGCTCCTTTTGCGCCAGCGCGTGTACGTCCCCGTCGCGGGTAAATAAAATCGCGCGCGAACTGCTCGTTCCCTGATCAATGGATAAAAGATATGTGCTCATAAAGCCCCTCTTTTTTTTATTTATGAAATGCTGCGTTTATTCAGATGGTGAAAA
>TARA_R110001592_G_scaffold127070_1_pt1 | contig 15353 bp, 16 predicted proteins | sample TARA_R110001592 | Tara Oceans TARA_R110001592 (sample SAMEA4398387) | marine metagenome | biome: Polar Biome; feature: [SRF] surface water layer (ENVO:00010504); material: water (ENVO:00002006), including particulate matter (ENVO:01000060) such as... | depth 5 m
GCACCAAGGGTATAATCCCAGTCACGGTTAATGGGCGCTGTCCAGCTTCCAGATAAAGCACCACGGTTATCTCTAAAGGTATCATCTAGTGGGTTTTCATTTGGGTCTGCTGTGTATTCACCTTTACCTGATGGACGCGTAAATATTTGCGCTGTATCGCTCGGTGTTGCACCATTTGGGGATGCGCCAGTTAAACTGTCAAAAACTGCTTTGATATTAAGTATTTCGCCATCAGCATAGGTTTTGGTCGCATTGAAAACGGGTTCAGCTGCCATTACTCTGCTATCAGATTCAGCATAAATTAAGGTAGCAAGATCAAACTTCCATTCGCCGGTGTTCTCTTGTGCAATGGCGTCAGACAAACCAAGTAAACTACAACTAGCCGCGGCAAGTGCCGGTGAAATCTTTTTGAAACTTGAGCTTGCTTTTTTCGTCTTCAATCTTGCCATTTGTTTAATAGATTTTGAATTGTTTAATTGCATCCGCAGCCACCTCCGCCAAAACCTCTACCGCCACTACTAGCTTCTTTACTAAAGTAAATATGATCATCTAAGCCGGCTTCAACGGCATCGTGTATTAACTGCATCTCGGGACGAGCAAGCGTGTCGCGTTCCCAAGGTTTAACGCCTAAGTTTGAGCAGGCGCTTAGTGTTAGTCCTATTGTCAGGCACGTTACGGCCTGACAAATGTGCTTTTGTTTCATTCTGCTCGTACCTCTAATCTTTGATTGTTATTACTGGCTATGGGGCTTCTGTCTAATGTGCTTCAGATAATAGTGTTTGGATATGTGCTTCGTGTTCGGCTTTTTTACTGGTATTGAATCCTATCATTCGATATCTCACTTTGCCTTGTCGATCAATTAAGTAAGACATGGGCATCGCTTCAACTTGCATTTTCTCGGCTGTGACTCCTTTAGGGTCAAAGCCTAGGGTAAAATTTGCAGACATTTCTTTTAGGAAATCAGCCGCTTCTATTGATTCGCTATCGAGATTTATAGCTACTATCTCTAAGCCCTGATTCGAATACTTGGCATACATATCATTCATCCAAGGAAAAGATTGCCGACATGGACCACACCAAGATGCCCAAAAATCAATTAAGATAACTTTTCCCGCGTACTCACTAAATTGGATAGTCTTTTGTTCACCTGCAACCGAACTGATGGGTAAAGTTTGATAGTCTTTAGCGAAAGAATGAGAAGTAAAAAAGAATAATGAACTTAGGATGCAAAAACCTAATGACGGAAAAAATCTAAAAGCTAGTATTTTCATTGAATCACCAAAATTATCGTATTTTCCTTAGTTAAGCAGAGAAAACTTAAGCTAGCCTTAAGAGAGTCTTAAGAAATGATAGTAATAATGATCAAAGTGAAAATTGTGTGAGCCTAATATTTGAGCGTGATTAAAAATATGAGAATTCTCTTAGTAGAAGATGATGAGTTACTTGCCGATGGTATTAAGACCAGTCTGACTTTAGCGAATTTCAAAGTTGATGTGGTGTATAAAGGTGAACATGCTGTTCATGCCTTGGCATGTGAGCAATTTGATTTATGCATCTTGGATATAGGTTTGCCAGGTATTTCAGGTTTTGATGTCTTGAATAAAGTTAGGCAGTCTGAAAATAAAATTCCTGTATTAATGCTTACTGCACGAGACCAAATTGTAGACAAAGTTCGCGGCCTTGATCAGGGGGCAGATGATTACTTGCTAAAGCCTTTTGATGTTGAAGAGTTGAAAGCAAGAATTCGCGCCTTGGTGCGAAGAACTCACGGTGAAGGCAGTAGCCTACAAAAATGTGGTGATGTTACTCTTGATGCTAAAGCCTTTCAGGTATTTAAAGGTGAGAAAAAAGTGAAGTTATCGCCTAAAGAATTTTCGGTGCTGAATGAATTATTGTTACATCGGGGTAGGGTACTTTCTAAAGATCAATTAACCGAGCTGGTTTATGGTTGGTCTGAAGATTTAGATAGTAATGCCATAGAAGTACATGTTCATCATCTAAGGAAAAAACTTGGAAATGATGTAATTCAAACCATTCGTGGTGTTGGCTATAAGGTTTCGTAATGATGCATATTTCATCGATTAAACGCTTTTTACTTATTGCTATCATTTCAGTGATTGTCGTTGCTTGGAGCTTAAGTGCTCTATTTAATTTTCATTCTTCCAAAGAGCAAGTAGAAGAGCTGTTTGATGCTGAATTAGCGCAAATGAGTCGGATTTTGCAGTCGGTGATGATTAATCATATTCGCTCTAATTCAGATGCTTACTCGCCTTCATTAGATTATTTGGATAAAGATCTTTTATCAGAAACTTTCGGTCACCAAGAGTTCACGGAACGAGGGCATAAATACGAGAAAAAATTAGCCTTCCAAGTTTGGGATGCTCAAGGCGCTTTATTTTTCGAGAACTTTTCCTCTTTACCTAAAACTTATGACGCAATAAAACCGGGCTACGATAATATAAATGCGAATAACTTGATCTGGAGGACGTTTACATTAAAGGATGCCGACTTTGGTTTCTGGGTGAGAAGCGCACAACGAGAAGATGTACGTACCGAGTTAACCTCTGAAATATCAATCAATACCATTATTCCTAATTTGATTGTTCTTCCTATTTTGATTTTCTTAATTGCACTATTAATACGAAAAGGCTTGTTACCACTTAATCAAGTTTCTCAAGCATTAAAAGGGCGCGGATATAAAAATCTAGATGAGATTCAGACATCAGATTATCCGGTTGAACTGAGATATTTGGTAGGTGAGTTGAATGATTTATTTAGCCGTGTGTCTGAAGCCTCGGATAGAGAGCGGCGGTTCACGGCAGATGCTGCACACGAATTAAGAACTCCTTTATCAATATCTAAAGTTCATTTGCAGAATATCTTGCAAGTGAGTAAATCAGAGCAAGTAAAAGACTTTGTTACTAAGGCTCTGGTAGGGGTAGATCGCTTAATTCACATGGTTCAACAACTGTTGATATTAAGTAGGCTTGATGCTGATCAGGAGCAAGAAGCGTTGAAGATGGTTAATTTAGACTCGATGCTAGGTGAAATTATTGATGAACTCAAAAATCAAGGATTCATGACTCATAAGAATATTGTTATTAGCAATGAGATGAATATTCAATGGAATAGTCGTGAAACCCATATGAGAATTCTATTTCGCAATTTATTAGACAATGCTTGTCGCTATGCTGAAGATAATACTCAAATATCCGTGCATATTTCAGAAAAAGGCATCGTTATACGTAACGTTTGTGCTTATATGTCGGACGCCTTACTTCAACAAAGTCTTGAGAGATTTAAACGAGGCTCCAGTTCTCAGCAAGGCTCAGGTTTGGGTTTATCGATTTGCAAGCAAATTTGTGCTCAGAATAGTTATGCGCTTTCAATGCTCAATAGAAAAGATGGTGAACAAGGAATAGAAATGATTATTTCTATTCTCTGATATTTGTTATATGCAAGACTTCTTGCCTACTAAGTCACGTAAAAAGCAGAGATTTCTTGCTCAAAGTCTGCATGCTTTGTAGGATAGGCTCATATATAAGATAGGTCTGGGAGACTTTAATGAAAAAACTAATTATGACAACACTTATAGTTGTTTCTATGATGTTGAGCGGTTGTCAGAGTTTTCAAAAAGATCGTGATTTAGAAATGTATGTTGTTGGTGCATTACTCAGTTATGCTATCGGTAAGCATGTTTGCCGTAAAAGCGAGTTTGATGAAAACTGTGGTATCGGTGCAGCGGCTGCATTTGTTCTTTGGTATTAATATCCACTTAAGTGATTCATCTTTATGGTAGATAAGGCAGACGTATTGAGTTTTGACAAGCAGATTTGTTTTTCTTTGTATAGCGCTGCCAATGCGATGGTTAGAGCATATCGACCATTATTGCAAAACCTTGATCTAACCTATCTTCAATATATTGTGATGATGGTTCTTTGGGAAAAAGAGGGTATTAGTATTTCTTCTCTGGGTAATAAGTTACATCTTGATTCAGGAACCTTAACACCGCTTCTCAAACGCTTAGAGAGTAAAGGTTTAGTCTTAAGAAAAGTGTCTCAAAAAGATGAGCGAGTTAAGAGCTTGTTTTTAACAGAATCTGGAAAGTTGCTAAAAAAACAGGCTAGTAAGATTCCCGAAAAAATTCTGTGCAAAACGAACGTCCCTTATGAGGAGCTGCAGCAGCTAAAGCAACAATGTGATGCGCTTTTATCTTGTCTGAACTCTGACGCTTAATGATTCGTTGTAGTTAATCAATTACTGCTTATAGCAAATTCACCCAATGGTGAATGACGCTTTCTTCCTGAAGTGCGGGTGAAATTGCTTTATGCCAGTTCTTCATGACCAAACTATAACTGTTTTTACACTGATCTATTTTATCCTCATCCCAAGAAAAACTATTTAAATGGAGTCTCTCGATTTCCGGGTTTTGAATGATCTGGTCAAAACCTAGCGTGAGGCAAATAATATGTTTATATCTAAGCTGATCTAGTTGAAGTTCATTTTGGCTATGCTGGCTTAGGTGTGAAGTATTTGTGTGACGGATAAGTAGATATGCTTCGCTTGCATCAGCAATATAGTCACTATTAGGGTTATTTTGATTCAAGAGCATAATCGCTGCAAAATTATCCTTAGTTGCATAGCTATCCCCTATTATTTCTAATTGCTTTTCTTTGATTAGATAATCAGCAAATTCTGACCAGACATAAAACTCGATACTGGCTGAAAATATGATGTTTATCACTTCCGGTTGGTGTTCATACTTATTTGAAAGCCCCTGATGCAAAGTATGTAAGAAGTTAAAGGAAAGGGGGATTACATTGAATTTCGGTTCAATATTAGGCTGTGGCTGCTGTATATCTTTAGCGTGCAGAATATGAAGTTGAATCGGAGTGTTTAGAATAAAATTGGAAGAAACTATTTTCTTTATTCTCTGAAAAGTCTTAGTTTCTTCTAAAACCTTCAATATCTCAGTATCTTGTTCGCTTTCTGGAAATGCTTGTACCAGTAGATGCTGAGTTACGGCGTCTTTTTTTGAGCTTGTTTGGGTTTGTGCTATCACATTTTCAGAAGCCTCTATGTATAACGATAGAGGCAAAAGCCAGGAAAGCGTAGATAGAAAAAATAATGTTTTTATTGTTGTTTTAGTATGAGTGTTCATATCATTAAGTTAGTGCTAATTGTTCTAGTAAGGTTTGTTGAGCACTTATTCTCGCTTCATCTTCTTTCGGTTGGTTTGGATGATAATTTCCTTCAGAATCCATTTCCCAGCTTTGGCAGTTATCTGATAAGTACAGGCTCATTTCTGACTTAACTCGTTCAATTAGTTTTTCATCTTCAATGGGGAAGCAGGTCTCGACTCGATTGAGTAAGTTTCTGGTCATCCAATCGGCACTTGCTGCATATATTTCATCTTCACCATTATTGTGGAACCAGTAAACACGGGAGTGCTCAAGAAAGCGACCAATAATAGAATAGACTTTTATTGTTTCAGATACGCCAGGAACCCCAGGACGTAATGCACAAATACCGCGAACGATTAACTGTATAGGTACGCCTGACTGAGAGGCTTTGTATAAGGCTCGAATGATTTTAGGTTCAGAAATGGCGTTCACTTTAATGGTAATGCCTGATGTTTTACCTTGAGATGCATTCTCTGTTTCTCTCTCAATGAGTTGAATCAAACTGTCATGTAGCGTGAAAGGTGCATGAAATAATTTCTTTATTTTTAAGACTTTGCCCATGCCGGTTAATTGCTGGAAAATCTTGAATACATCTTTACCTAATGCTTGGTCACTGCTCATAAAACTATAATCAGTATATAAGCGCGCATTACTGGTGTGGTAATTACCGGTTCCTAAGTGGACATAATGCCGAAAGCCGTCTGACTCTCTTCTCGCCACTAAAATCATTTTGGTATGGGTTTTGAACCCAACAACACCGTAAACTACAACTGCTCCGGATTCTTGTAAGCGGCTGGCCAACTCAATATTTTCTGCTTCATCAAAGCGCGCCCGAAGTTCGATGACGACAGTGACTTCTTTGCCTCGTCGTGCGGCATCAACTAAGGCGTCAACAATTTCAGAATTAGTTCCTGATCGATATAGTGTTTGTTTAATGGCAACCACATCAGGGTCTTTTGCTGCCTGTCTTAAAAAGTCGATGACAGGCGTAAAACTTTGGAAAGGGTGGTGTAGCAAAATATCTTTTTGACGAATCGTCGTAAACAAGGAACTATTACTTCGAATTATTTTAGGTGTTCCAGGGGCAAAGCTTGGATAAAGGAGATCAGGTCTATCTATTAAATTAGCAAGTTCCATTAGGCGGTGAAGATTTACGGGGCCGTTTACTTGATATAAATCGTGTTCACTGAGTTTGAATTCTTTTAATAAAAATGAAATCAATTGTTCTGGACAGTTGTCGGCAAGTTCTAAGCGAACCGCATCTCCAAATCGGCGTGATAATAACTCCCCTTTTAAGGCTGATGCTAAATCCTCCATTTCATCATTGGCTAATTCAAAGTCAGCATTACGCGTTAGTCTGAATTGATAGCAGCCTTGAACGATCATGCCCGGAAATAACTGGTCAGCATGGGCGTGAATAATAGACGATAAAAAGACAAGTTCGTCACCATCTGAAATATCCGATGGTAACTTAACCATTCGAGGTAAAGATCTTGGCGCAGGGATAATCGCTAAGCCGGTTTCGCGACCAAAGGCATCTTTTCCATCAAGTTCTGCAATAAAGTTAAGGCTTTTATTGACCAGCCTTGGGAAAGGGTGAGACGGATCTAAACCAATCGGGTTGATGATTGGGAGAACTTCACGGTCAAAGTAATCTGCGAGCCAAGCCTGTTGCTCCTCACTCCATTCATTACGACGCAAGAAACGTATATTTTCTTGCTCAAGTGAGGGGATTAATATGTCGTTGAGTATTTCGTATTGCTCTCGAACTAATTCATGGGCCGTGAGGTTTATTGCATCTAATGTTAGTTGAGGACTTAGGCCATCAGGGCCGATTGTTTCTCTGCCATATTTGATCTGGTTTTGAATACCGGCTACACGAATTTCAAAGAATTCATCCATATTACTGCTAAAAATACAGCAAAACAGTAGACGGTTAAGCAATGGATGATTCTTATCTAAGGTTTGTTTTAATACGCGTTGATTAAACTGGAGGTGGCTAAGTTCTCGATTAAAGTAATATTGATGCTGGTTAAGATCAATCTCTACGATATCTTTTGCTGCATTGTTATCAGCCTGATCACTCATTGCGCATTAAGTCCTGTTTAATAAGGTGAATAAATTATTGTTGTTTTAATAGCTTAGCAGCTTCTTTCGCAAAGTAAGTCAAAATACCATCTGCACCAGCACGTTTTATGCAAAGTAAGGATTCTAAGATTATTTTATCTTTATCTAACCAGCCATTTTGAATGGCTGCCATGTGCATAGCGTACTCGCCACTCACTTGATAAACAAAGGTAGGAACTTTTAGTTCTGTTTTAATACGATAAACAATATCAAGATAAGGCATGCCGGGTTTTATCATGACCATATCTGCACCTTCTTGGATATCCATTGCCACTTCGTGGAGAGCTTCGTCAGAATTTGCAGGATCCATTTGATAGCTTTTCTTATCTGCTTTACCTAAATTTTCAGCTGAGCCGACGGCATCTCGGAAGGGACCATAATAGGCTGAAGCATACTTAGCTGAATAGGCTAAAATGCGCGTGTTAATATGTTTGGCAAGCTCTAACTCCTGTCTGATAGCCTGAATGCGTCCGTCCATCATATCGGATGGGGCGACTATATCGGCACCGGCTTCTGCATGAGAAATAGCTTGCTTAACTAATGCATTAACTGTGATGTCATTTAATACATAACCATTGTCATCAATTATTCCGTCTTGACCGTGCGTCGTAAAAGGGTCGAGAGCAATATCTGTAATGACACCTAGCTCAGGAAAATTCTTTTTCAGTGCACGAACTGCTCGTTGAGCAAGTCCTTCAGGATTCCACGCTTCTTTGGCATCTAGGGATTTGACATGTTTTGGTGTGACAGGAAATAAAGCGATTGCTGGAATGCCTAGGGCAATTAGTTCTTCCGCCTCTTTAAGAATAAGGTCAATGCTAAGTCGTTCGATGCCTGGCATTGATGCAATGTTTTCTCGCTGGTTTAGCCCTTCAAGAACAAACATTGGATAGATTAAATCATTTGCTGTTAGCGTATTTTCTTGCATTAAACGACGTGAAAAATCCTGAAAACGCATACGTCTAAGTCGAGTATTTGGAAATAATCTTTGATTAGATGAAAACACTTTAAGCTCCACACTTACCGTCTATAGAAGAATCAGTCTGCCCACGCGACACGATTGCTAAATTTGCATGAACAACTAAATAGGCTGATAAGATTAGCAGGAAGGATTGCTTAAAAGCTATAGCTTAGGGCTGAAATTAGCTTATTTTTCATTAGACTATAGTAGGCTGAAGATAAACAATTTTTTACGAATTGAATTTTATAGAGAGCTAATAAGGTATGGACTGATAGTTGAGCTTAAAATTGCCATCGCGCTACCAATAAACGTTGCACCACATAATCTAGACCCTTGAATTTTAAAACGTTGAACTGGGTCGCGGAAAGACGATTGCCACTTTTTATAGGCAGTGGGTTCAGCTAGAAATAATTGGGTATAACCGAGCTTGGTTTCTTTGAGGTCATGAGCGAAATGTTGATCTTGATCACTAAAATAAAGCGCTAAGATAGCAAGACTAATTGCAATAATAAAAGATCCAAAGAAAATTTGAGGTATAGATAGGGTGGTATTACCAGAAACTGCTGCAGTAAAAAGAGTGATGCCCAAAATAGTAATTAAGCTAATTAATGCTACCAAGCTTTTGCAGGCTCTATTTTCTTTTCTGCGCGTTTTAATAATGCGAAGCTGAACTTTATCACCGACATGTAATTTTGCAGAAGCAAGATGATCGATAGCGGTAAAGCGAACGGCCTCATTCTCATGCATGTATTCAATGATGGGATAAAAACCTTGAGAAACAAATTTAGGCGAGGATATATTTGTGTTGAATTGATTAAAAAAAGTGGATTGTATTGAAACAACTTTTCCGCGTTTTGCGTAAGCACCTTTTAAAAAGCTTGAGTAATCTCTGAAAAGGAAAATTCCAGTTACAGCTAGCGTTAAACTAATAAGAATAGTTAATGCTTCTATCAAGTAGGCTTACCCCAAATAAATTGTAAAAAGCAGGTTGTAGCTAGAAGAACACTAGTTAACGTGCACTGCGTCTCGTTAAGGGTGTCGATTGTCGCATACTTTTGAGGGTTCGTGATATTTTTTTTATGAAAAATGCACAATTAGAATATAGAAAGAGAGCCCTTAGTATTTTCAGCAAATACTAAGGGCTCTCTGACAGAAAAAGCCTTTCAAACTTTATATCGATGGCAGGTTATTAAATTGGTGCACTACCATAATTCATACTTGGCTTTTTGGGTGGGTCTGCGCGTACATTATTTTCAACTCTCTGAACATTGCCGCCATTGTTTAGAAAATTCTCAATATCGCTATTTAATTTTTGACGAATATTTTCTCTCACGATTTGTGGAGATTCACTGCTGCATTCTGCTATAGCTTCTTGTGACATAAGTGATACCTACCTGTTATTCCATTTACTTTTTTTGTTATACGAAAGCCTAAATAACCGTTATTCACCTGCGTTGTTTTTCGTTATATCTCTGAGTTAAATATAGCCTAAAACTAAATACAATAGATCTTTTGAATAGCATCTTTGTATTACGTAACAGTGAATTAAGGAAATAATATAACCTAAATTATAGATTAGCAAGGTAAATCATTGGTTTGAATGATTATTTTGTTTTCGGTGCGTTTTTTATCTAAAGACAATAGCTTTGTAAGTTTGGATACTATTGTAACTAAAGGTATAGATTCGTTGTTATTTGAAAAGTGAGCGGGCGCTTTTGAATGCTAGGGTCTATGCTGTTTTTAGAGCGTAAGAGAAGTGATGCAGATGCGCTTTAAGACTCTCCCAATATCACTTTTCAATCCCTAGTTGTAGTAAACTTTTGGGGCCATTTTGGCCCCTTTTTTTATGTCTGAATTTAAGTGACTTAGAACGTTATGTTTATATTGGTGTGTGTAGGAGCTTATATAATTCGTTATATAGTTCAGGAGTACTAATGAGGAGGTTCTGATCATAAATGCATGCAGGTATATCGTTTGGAATATTTTGAAAATGGCCACATTTGGCGCCGGCTTCTAAAGCAATGACGCGAGCTGCTGCAAAATCCCATGGACTTAGGGACTCAAAATAACCATCTAATCTTCCACTTGCCACCCAGCATATATCCAGAGCTGCGGAACCTAGGCGACGAATATCCTGGCAGGCCATTAATACTTTTTGAGTTCTTAGCATTATCTCCGGAACAGTAGTTTTGTCGTAAGGGAAGCCTGTCGCGATAAGAGATTTTCTAAGGTTATCTGAATGACTGACTTCTAAGCGGCTCTCATTTAGAAAGGAGCCTTTCCCTAAAATTCCATGAAAGGTTTCATTCAAAAAAGGATTGTGTACGACCCCTAGTTTAACTTCTCCATCACAGGCAAAGGCGATAGAAATAGCGACCATATGGTGGCCGTGAGCATAGTTTACCGTTCCATCAATTGGGTCAATGATCCAGATGGGGGATGATAAGTCTTTGATCATGCTTTTATCTGTGTAGGTTTCTTCAGATAAAATTCTGTGGCCTGGGTAGCTTGCCTGAATACGATCTATGATCAGTTTATCGGCAGCAATATCTGCTGAAGTAACTAGTTCTTGTTGATCTTTATAATTATGCCGAACAGTACCATTTTGGCGATGTTCGGCTATTAAGCAACCTGCCTCGATTGCCAGTTTTTGAGCAAATTGAGCAATATCTTCGAGCATGGTGCTTTTCTCTATTTACGAATGAATTATTGTTTCTGCTCTCTTTCCACAGCACGATAAGCAATATCATTGCGGTAGAAACTGCCAGCCCAGTTAATGTCTTTAACGAGGGCGTAAGCAAGTTGCTGCGCTTCCTGAACGCTATTTCCAAGCGCTGTTGCACAAAGTACACGTCCACCAGATGAAACGACATTTCCATCTTTTAGTTTGGTGCCAGCATGGAATATTTTTGAACTTATATTATTGTTTAGCTCTGAGTCCAGACCCGAAATAATATGTCCCTTCTCGTAGTCAGCGGGGTAACCTCCAGCTGCCAAGACAACACCAACAGCAGCACGATCATCCCACTCTGTTGCTTGTTTATCTAAGGTTTTATCAAGCGCAGACTGACAAAGTGAAACCAAGTCTGATTTTAGACGCATCATAATAGGCTGAGTTTCTGGGTCACCAAAGCGGCAGTTGTATTCAATAACTTTTATTTCGCCTGAAGGGGAAATCATCAGGCCGGCGTATAAGAAACCTGTGTAGTCATTTCCTTCTTCTGTCATGCCGACTAATGTTGGATTAATCACTTGGTTCATGATGCGCTGATGAACCTCTGCCGTTACGACAGGAGCGGGTGAGTAAGCACCCATGCCGCCAGTGTTAGGGCCGGTATCACCATCGCCTACTCGCTTATGGTCTTGACTTGTGGCCATGGCTAAAGAGTGCTTTCCATCTGCAATGACAATAAAGCTGGCCTCTTCGCCTTCTAAAAATTCTTCAATGACGACGCGACAACCTGCGTCGCCAAAAGCGTTGCCAGAAAGCATGTCACGCACAGCAGCTTGTGCTTCATCTAAGGTCATCGCGACGATAACGCCCTTGCCCGCAGCCAGGCCATCGGCCTTGATAACAATTGGTGCACCTTTTTCTTGAAGATAAGCTAGCGCCGGTTCAACTTCAGTAAAGTTTTGATAATCAGCTGTTGGAATATTGTGGCGGGCCAAGAAATCTTTCGTAAAAGCTTTAGAGCCTTCAAGTTGAGCTGCACCTTTACTTGGGCCAAAGCATCGAAGGTTTTTTGTCTGAAAAAAGTCAACTATTCCGTCAACAAGTGGAGCTTCAGGGCCAACGATCGTTAATCCAACATCATTGTTTTGGGCAAACTCTGCAAGTGCCGAAAAATCCATTATATCGATATCAAGGTTTTCTAGTTTGGCTTCTGTTGCAGTTCCGGCGTTGCCTGGTGCAACATAAACCGTTTTGACTGATTCATTCTGAGCTGCTTTCCATGCTAGGGCGTGTTCACGTCCACCGCTACCAATAACTAAAATATTCATAATATAAACCTGATATCTACATTTGAGTCTGAATTAGGCGGGCCTTTAATAATGAAACAAAGTCACGCAATAAAAAGTGCTGGCAAGGATACCGTATTCGTTGAATAGATAAAATCTTTGAAGGCCTTAAGATTCGAGTTCTATTGAAACTAGCAATCAAAAAGGCGAAATTTAGGCTGAGTTAGCTAATTGCGCTAACTTGTCACGTGCTTGTCCGCGAATAGGGATCGCTTTATGTTCCCGGTTGTCCATCAATACAAAGGTATTGCTTGCTTCTGCAATTATTTTGTTGGTGCCTTCAATGTAAATGGACTGTTCAATTTTACAGCTGGTATTACCAATTCTCATTACTTTGGTATGAATTTCTAGTGCATCATTAAAGAAACACGGATGACGAAAGTTGATGTTGCTATTTACAAGGGTAAGGGTCAGGTCAAGTTGAGAGAAAAACTCTATGGCGTTGTAGTTTTCAAATAGGGCCCATCTTGCTTCTTCCAAAAAGCGGGTGTAGCCATTGTTATTTAAATGCCCGTGTTGGTCTAGGTGGTAACCGCGTACTTTTATTCGTATATAGTCAGACACAAAAAAACCTCAGATAATGAGTTTTGCATTCATGCAAATTCTTTAATAATTTTTAAGTGTAACCTGAAATAAAAAATCAGCGCAGTTTTTCATGCAGATAAGTCACTTAAGCATGACTTAAGTCTAAAGTAGGGTGTTATTGGGGCAGATGTTTGTAGAAAAATGAGGGTATTACTTAAAATGTAATACCCTCATTTTTATGATCTTAAGTGTTGTTGCTTAGTGTCTAAAGTGACGTTGGCCAGTAAAGACCATGGCTAGACCATGCTCATTTGCAGCATCAATAACTTCCTGATCACGCATCGAACCACCCGGCTGGATAACGCAGTTAACGCCCGCTTTAGCCGCATTATCAATGCCGTCTCTGAAGGGGAAGAATGCGTCAGAAGCCATCACTGATCCTTCAACTGCTAGCCCTGCATGTTCAGCTTTAATCACTGCAATTCGTGCTGAATTTACTCGGCTCATTTGGCCCGCACCAATTCCGACTGTTTGTGCGTCTTTTGCATAAACAATCGCATTCGATTTCACCATTTTCGCTACTTTCCAAGCGAATAATAGGTCTTCAATCTCTGTCGGTGTTGGTTTACGTTCAGTGACAACTTTTAAGTCGGAGGTACAAACCAGTTCTAAATCTCTGTCCTGAATTAATAGCCCACCATTGACGCGCTTGTAATCTAATGAACTTGAGCTCTTCTGGAAAGCGCCACTCTCTAATAAGCGGATATTTTGCTTACTGGAAATGACTGCTTTTGCTTCTTCGCTGATACTAGGCGCAATGATGACTTCCACAAATTGTCTATCGACAATGTTCTGTGCTGTTTGTGCATCAAGCGGTCTGTTGAACGCAATGATTCCACCAAATGATGACTCTGGGTCTGTCGCATAGGCTAGATCATATGCCGTTTGAATCGAGTCACTTTGCGCTACACCACAAGGGTTCGCATGCTTAACAATCACACAAGCTGGTTGCTCAAAAAGTTTAACGGTTTCGAGAGCCGCATCGGTATCGGCAATGTTATTGAAAGAAAGTTCTTTTCCTTGAATTTGTTTCGCGCCAGAAATTGAATCGACCGGACAATTCTTTTCGATATAGAATGCACTTTTCTGATGTGGGTTTTCACCATAGCGCAAAGTTTGTGCTTGGGTCATCTGGATATTATACGTTCTTGGGAAATCAGCATTTCCGCCCGGAACTTGTCTGCCAAAGTAATTTGCTATGGCACCATCATAAGCTGCTGTATGTTCATAAGCCTTGATGGCTAGGTTGAAGCGAGTCGCTAGGCTAGTCGCTGCATTATTAGCACGCATCTCAGTTAAGACTTCTGCGTAATCCTTAGCGTTCACTACTATATTCACGAAAGGGTGATTTTTTGCAGCTGCGCGAACCATGGTTGGTCCGCCGATGTCGATATTTTCAATTGCATCTTCAAGAGAGCAATCTGGATTTGCAACGGTTTGTTCAAAGGGATATAGGTTAACCACAACCATGTCGATGGCTTGAATAGCATGGTCAGTCATGACCTGATCATCTTTGCCTCGGCGACCTAAAATTCCACCATGAATTTTAGGGTGTAAGGTTTTTACGCGGCCATCCATCATTTCTGGGAAGCCAGTGTAGTCGGAGACTTCAATCGCGGGTAAGTTATTGTCTTTTAATAACTTGTAGGTGCCGCCAGTAGATAAAATCTCAACACCCATATCATTAAGTGCCGTGGCAAACTCAACGATGCCAGTTTTATCTGATACGCTAATTAAAGCGCGCTTTACTTGAACAAAATCGTTCGTGCTATTCATAAAAACTTCCAAAACATATGACTGAAAAATAAAGGTTTAAAGTAGTCCGTATTGTTTTAATTTTTTACGAAGAGTGCCTCGGTTCAAACCTAACAGAGTGGATGCTTTGGTTTGGTTGTTGCGGGTATATTTTAAAACCTGTTCGAGAAGCGGTGCTTCTACTTCAGTTAGAACGAGTTGATAAACGTCTGTAACGGGTGCGCCATCTAGTTGTGCAAAATAATTGCTTAGCGTTGATTCCACGCAATCTCGAAGCGTAGACGCATTTTCAATCACAGTATGATCAGTCGTTGTTTGTTCCTGTGAAGGGCTTTCAATTAATACTTCTGTGCTCATGCGGCTTGTTCCTCTTTCTTTAGTTGTATGTATTTTTGTCTATCGAATTCTATTTTTATTGCTGAGATCTGAGTCTCAGGGTTTTCAAGTCTATTAAATTCTTTAATGAAATCTGCATGGCTTGCATTTGTTTTCAGATACCAGCCAATATGCTTTCTCGCGATTCGGTAGCCCATTATATCGCCGTAAAAAGCATGTAAGTTCTGAAGATGAGATAAGATTATTTGCTCAATTTCAGTCAATGTTTTTGGTGGTCTTCTTTTGCCATGAACCAGATAATATTGGATGTCGTCGAATATCCAGGGCGCACCTTGGGCGGCACGGCCAATAAGTAAACCATCTGCTTGCGTGTACTTAAGTACTTC
>TARA_R110001592_G_scaffold240432_1_pt1 | contig 15344 bp, 14 predicted proteins | sample TARA_R110001592 | Tara Oceans TARA_R110001592 (sample SAMEA4398387) | marine metagenome | biome: Polar Biome; feature: [SRF] surface water layer (ENVO:00010504); material: water (ENVO:00002006), including particulate matter (ENVO:01000060) such as... | depth 5 m
CTGGTGTTAACGCACAAACTTGTGCCGTCGATGGATGGGCTGGATATCAAACACCGCTTGCCACTGATGGATATCGCCATACCGGCACTTAAACAGTTATCACGCGAGCAGTACCAGGTCTTCAGAGACAACCTGGTTGCGTTGATTGAAATGGATTCCAGGGTCGATCTGTTGGAATGGACCTTACAAAAAATCCTGTTTAATCATCTTGATGGACAATTCCTCAAGCTGGCGCACACAAAAACGCGCTATTCCCATGTTGGCCAGCTCAAGCAGGAAATTGCGTTGATCCTCTCGGTACTGGCCTATGCCGGTCAACAGGATAACAATGCTATCGAGGAAGCGTTTACCGCTGCAACAAAAATGCTGGAAATCAGTGGGCTTCAATTAGTGGCAGAAAATGCAATCAGTTTTGCAGAGCTGGATCTTTCTCTGGAAAAACTGGAAGGGCTGCAACCTTTGGCCAAGCCACAACTACTGAAGGCCTGTGCCGCCAGCGTCCTACAGGACCAAAAAATATCTTCTGCTGAAGTTGAATTATTACGTGCTTTTTCGGATGTCCTCGGGTGCCCCATGCCGCCGTTGATCCTATAGCGTTGCACACGCTCTCACCACGTCACAGTTCGGATGATATAGTTAAAATGAAAAACGCCGCTTGCTGTAATGTAACGAGATGCTAGACCTGCGCCAGGTAAGCGTGCTGCAAACCCCTTTGAATAACCAGTGTGCCGTAGTGGTGCTTCTCGTGTGTGATTAAAGCTCACAAAAAGCACCGCAGAGATTATGTCAGGGTTGCTTGCATTTTTTAGGCTCGGTTATCATTGGGGCTAACATATGGAAGCTTGCAAAAACCCTGTGACGGGACGTCTAAAGCACTGTTGAATTTGCTCGATAGGTTTTGGAATGCTATAAGCCCGGTTAACTCCACAACACTGTCATCATCAAAGAACCGCTTTAACCGTGCCATCAGCTCGTCGGTTACTTGCTGGTCAGAAAATGTGACAGCCTCCGTGTATTCAAGAGCCACCTTTTCTTTCTCATCGAAGAGATCGCTGTTCCCCCAGTGCTCCACGTTCGCAACCTTTTCTAATGAACCTGTTCGCTTAGCCAGAGTGGAAGAGTTGATATCAACACAAAAATGACACCAATTAATTTGTGACACTCGAACTGTAACGAGAGAACGTAATACAGGGTCCAGTGGCGAGCTTTTTCTGTCCAGGGCGCCATAAAGAATGGCTACCGATGCAAATAATTTTGGAACTCTACCCCAAAGTAAGCCAGGCTGGAGGACTGCTCCGTACTTTCCTTTTTGTTTCCAAAAAAAAGGGCGTATAAACCACGGGTATTCATTTGGATTTTTTATCGAAACGCGCATGATGCCGCCTTGCACAGCATTGGGACACTCTGATTAATTCGCATAATGGGCCATAATAGCCGCAGCCAATAACAACGGTAAATATCCATGATTCACCTATCCTTTGTAGCACTACTTTTGGGAGGCTACAGGTAACCGTATCTGGAACACCGTTCGGCGATCCTGAGAAGTAGCGCCAATTGAGCCGCCATGAATATCGATGATAGAGCTCACAATGGCCAAGCCCAGCCCCGCGCTGCCCTCGCGACCTCCGCTGGCGGCACTTTGGCGCGAAGCGTCAACGCGATGAAATCGGTCGAATACTTTTGGCAAGTGCTCGGCAGGAATTTCGTCACCGATATTTTCAATAGAGATCAGTACGAATTGCTTATCGGCGGCGAGGTGAGCCTGAATGCTCGTTCCAGGGTCGGCGTGGCGTACGGCATTCGTAAGAAGATTCGTTAAGGCCCGCCGCAGCATGGCGCGGTCACCCCTCATTGGAGGGCATGTACCCTGTACCGTTAGCGTGATGTCGCGTTCTTCCGCCCAGGCGCCTAGATAATCGAAAAGCGCCAGCAGCTCAGCCCGGGCATCGATCTTTTCGAAGCTTGGCCGCAGCGTTCCATTATCGCTCTGCGCGAGCCATAGCATGTCATTGATCATCCTGGCCATGCGCTCGTACTCCTCCAGATTGGAGTACATAATTTCGCGATATTCCGCAGAGTCTCGCTCCTTGCTCAATGCGACTTGCACCTGTGTGGTTAGGTTGGTGATCGGTGTGCGCAACTCGTGGGCTATGTCTGCGGAGAAGTTGGCCAGCTTCTGAAAGGATTCTTCCATGCGGCCGATCAGCTTGTTGAACGACGTAACCAACTCCACAAGATCTGCTGGCACGGTTTCCGGTGTTAACCGCAAATTGAGATTTTCAGTCGTTATCGCGCTCATCTCTTCGCTGATGGCGTGTAAAGGTTTGTGGGCGAAGCGGACCGCATACCACGCTGTTAAAAGGATAAGCATGCTTGCGCAACTGAGCATAAACCAGAGTTTTAGCCGAAATTTGTGCATGAATTTGAGATGAAAGTCCATCGATGAGGCTACCGCAAATTTGTACCCCGGTATTGTCGTTTTACCTACAGTCGAAACCGCAATGACCGTGCCCCGATAAGTCGATTCTCCCTCAGTCCACTGGTAGATATCAGACAGACGAATTTGATCTTTTGGTCCTACCGCATCCGTCAGATAGGACAGTGTCGGGCCGGGCGTCGAAAATACAGTCTGTCCCAGATCATCATAGACCGCGTAGTAGACGCCATGGTGTCCCACGACCGCATGTTCCAGGCGACTCTGGATATCCGTGCCAGGTGCCTGAGGATCATCGCCTCTCACGGCCCGTAGAACCGACATGGCTACAACATTCAGCTCGTCAGCATCCTGCTCGAGGAAATGACGGTCGATTGAGCTCTGAACAATGACACCTAACATCAGAACGCAGGAAAGAAAGGTAAGCCCTACCAGGGCGGTGACTCGGACGCCGAGGGATGCCCGCTGCATCCAGGAGAAACTAATCTTCACTCATTATGTCCAGTTGATATCCCATGCCTCGCACGGTATGAATCAACTTCGGCATGTAGGGCTCGTCAATTTTAACGCGCAATCGTCTTATCGCAACATCGATAACATTGGTGTCACTGTCGAAATTCATATCCCATACCTGGGAGGCAATCAGGGAGCGAGGTAAAACCTCTCCCTGCCTCCTGACGAGTAACTCTAGTAGCGAGAACTCCCTGTTCGTGAGGTTAATTCGCTTTCCGCTTCGAGTGACCCGTCGCCTGGGAAGATCCAGAACCAAATCGGCTATCTCCAGATGCTCAACTGCCGCAGCGGGAAGTCCCCGCCGCAGCAAAGTACGCACCCTCGCGAGCAGCTCTGCGAACGCGAATGGCTTAACCAGGTAATCATCGGCACCCAGTTCCAACCCTTTAACCCGGTCATCCACACTGTCACGCGCTGTCAAAAACAATACGGGAGTCGTGTGGTTCGCTTCCCTGAGCGATTTTACGATACGCCAGCCATCAACGTCAGGAAGCATGACATCCAGAATTACTAGATCGAAAGTCTCGGTCATCGCCAGATGATGGCCATCTAGTCCATTGCGCGCCAGATCCACCTGAAAACCAGCTTCAGTTAGTCCCTTGTGCAAGTAATCGCCTGTTTTTGTTTCGTCTTCTATAACAAGAAGCCGCATGGCAGAGTCTCCAATGGAAGAACCCAGACAAGACCCGTTTAGTGGCCTGAGTGGAGTTTGTGGCCTTCAGCCTAAGCTAATGACCCTGTCAAAAAGATTGCGCAAAGATTACATAATTGTAATGCGGCTGTCATCCGCCGGAAAGTCACCGCGGGTTAATGTGAAGTACCAGCTAAGTACTGGTGTCGGTTCTCAGGCTTTAACGAGATCTGACAAGCGACTCAACCACTTAACTAAAGGCAGGACACCATGTACACACAAATATTCAGAGCACTCTTCGCAACGGCATTCGTGTTTTCAGCGCTTTCAGCGAATGCGCACGATCCCAGTGAGCACGCTGGGGCAGCGGAAATGCCGGACTGTGCAGCAATGCATCAAGCAGGCAGTGAGGGAATGGACATGAAAATGGACATGAAAATGGATATGAACGATCCGGTCGCGCAAGCCATGATGAAAAAATGTATGGCCTCCATGCACAAGGACGGCACAGTCATGGAGCCGAACTCGATGGAGAACTCATCAGGCGGTGACGCACACCCTGAGTCAGGTAATAGTCATGATGATCATGAGGAATAGTAATTACGGTTGCGACAAGCGATGAAACTGTTACCGGGAGCATTGCTTTTTCTGGCGGTAACTGCGGCCTCTGGCGTTGGCTTTCTATACTCCGGCACCTATCCAATGGGAGCTGATACCCCGCACTACAATTTGACGTACTGGGCGCTTGAGACACTGCGGGAAAACTCAGTAGAGAAGGCCTCACGCGCCCTGGTACTGCCGGATCTGTCATCGCCAGACCTGATTTTGGCTGGCGGCGCAGATTACAACGATATGTGTGCAGGTTGTCATTTGAAGCCTGGCAAGGCCGACAGCGATATGAGTATTGGATTGTATCCGCAGCCGCCCAATTTGACGATTCCGCCCTATCTACATGTGGTCGACGAAAACAGCGAGAAAGCTTCCCGGTTGGCTAGAAAGCAGTTTTGGGTCATCAAGCACGGCATCAAGGCCTCGGGAATGCCAGCCTGGGGAAAGACGCACGATGATCAGCGCATATGGGCCATGGTGGCATTTCTACAGCAACTACCCCGATTGGATCCCGCTCAATACCAAATACTGACCGCCCGGGGTAATACAGAGGAAGCGCATCACTGAATAGAGCGCCTTTACGAATCGAAGAGGCGGCCAGGCCTCTATCGACAAACTACTGATACTGACAATTGTGGATACGAGATAGCAGATGAACGACGCAACATGCCATGAAAGTGACGCCGAAAAAGCAAAGGACAGCAAACAAGTAGCGCCTGCTGCCGGTGGTGAACAGCAGTTCACCATAGAGGGCGCAAGCTGCGCCAGCTGTGTCACAAAGATTGAAACCGCGATAAAGCGGGTTCCGGGCGTGGGTAGTGCCGAGATGAATTTCGCTCAAGGGACTGCAACCGTATCCGGAACTGCCGATAGCGCAGCGGTCATTGCGGCGGTTGAAAAGGCCGGGTATAGCGCCAAGCCTAATCACGCATTGTCAGAGAATGATGCGCTGGAGGAAAAAGAAGAAGCCGAGTTGGTGTACTACAAGCGTCTCATGCGAGAGATGACAATCGCCCTGACTCTGGGCGTTCCCCTGATGATTTACAGTATCTTCGCGGGGGAAATGACAGTCTCTACCGATTCCGAGCGCTTGGCCTGGTTGATCGTTGGCCTGCTGACCCTGGGTGTAATGGTGTTCTCCGGCAAACATTTTTATGTCGGAGCCTGGCAGTCTTTTAAACACCACTCGGCCAATATGGACACACTAATAGCGCTAGGCACTGGTACCGCCTGGATTTACTCGATGATCGTGGTCTTTGTCCCTCATCTCGTGCCCGACATGGCGCGTCACGTCTATTTCGAAGCCACCGCCATGATCATAGGGCTGATCAATCTCGGCCTTGCCCTTGAACTCAAGGCGCGGGGAAGGACATCTGAAGCGATCAAGCGCCTTATCGGGCTACAAGCAAAAACTGCTCGGGTGACTAGAGACGGCCAGGAGCTGGACATCGCCATCGAACAGGTTCTTCTCGATGATATCGTGCGGGTGCGTCCCGGGGAGAAGATCCCGGTCGATGGTCAGGTCGTTGAGGGACACACGTCAATTGACGAATCCATGTTAACGGGCGAGCCAATGCCGGTGGAGAAAGCCGTAGGAGATGAGGTAGTTACCGGCACGCTGAACAAGACCGGCTCGATACTTTTTAAGGCAACAAGAGTAGGTAAGGACACCGCGCTGGCACAAATCATCAATATGGTTAAACGTGCGCAGAATTCCAAGCCACCTATTGGCCGCATGGCGGACATCATTTCAGGGTATTTCGTACCCGTTGTGATGATAGTCGCCGTGGTGAGCGCCTTGGTCTGGCTCAACTTCGGTCCTGAGCCGGCACTGGCGTATGCGATCGTATCTGCTACCACGGTACTGATCATAGCCTGCCCCTGTGCCCTGGGGCTTGCTACTCCGATGTCGGTGATGGTGGGTGTCGGCAAAGCGGCGGAGGCAGGCGTCCTGATTCGCAACGGTGAGGCGCTGCAAACGGCTTCCAAAATTACCGCCATGATTCTCGATAAAACCGGAACGATTACTCTCGGCGCGCCAAAAGTCACTGACATTGTTTTAGCCGGGGGCGATAGCGAAGAGAGCGTGTTGCAAATAGCAGCGAGTCTGGAAGCGGGTTCTGAGCATCCACTGGCAATGGCAATAGTAGAGTCTGCCATGGAACGAGGACTATCGCAGGAGAAAGTATCCAACTTCGGGGCGATTGCCGGTCATGGTGTTGAGGCCCTTCTGGGAGACAAACATCTGCTATTAGGTAACGAAAAGCTCATGGCGGAGAAGGGGATTTCAGTTGAATCGGTTCGCGAGAAGGCGCAGAAGCTTGCGGCAGAAGCCAAAACACCGATGTATTTTGCCGTGAACGGTACTCTGGCAGCTGTGATCGCGGTAGCGGACCCCATTAAGGACGATTCAATTGCCGCTATAAAGCGGCTCCAGCATGCCGGTATTCGTGTGGTGATGCTGACCGGCGACAACCGGGCTACTGCCCAGGCGGTAGCCGATAAGGTGGGCATAAACGAATTTTTCGCGGAAGTACTGCCCGAGCAAAAGGCAGACAAAGTCACTGAACTGCAAATGCAGGGTGAGATTGTCGGCATGACCGGCGATGGCATTAATGACGCACCGGCCCTGGCTCTGGCCAACGTGGGTTTCGCAATTGGAACCGGAACGGACGTGGCTATAGAGAGTGCGGACATTACCTTGATGCGGGGTTCTCTGCACGGCCTTGCCGACGCCATCGCCGTAAGCCGGGCTACCCTGCGCAACATCAAACAAAACCTGTTTGGAGCGTTTATCTACAACGTGGCGGGCGTGCCGTTTGCAGCCGGCGTTTTATACCCATTTTTTGGACTATTACTAAGCCCGGTAATTGCCGGTGCCGCGATGGCATTCTCGTCTTTGACCGTCGTCACCAATGCGAACCGGCTGCGGTTGTTCAAGGCACAAGAACACTAGAGGAGACCCGAAACAATGTTGCTGACAAATCTCATAGGCGTTGCCCTGATAGCGCTGATTGTCTGGTGGTTCTGGTTATACAAGCCGGCCGAAGCTGCGCTGAATGGTGCGAGCTCGCCCATTATTGTGGAAAGCGGCACCTATCAGCCGGCGCGAATCCGATTGCCCGCTGGGCAGGCAGCCGAATTGCGTTTTATGCGCAGGGATGCTTCCCCCTGTTCGGAGATCGTGCTGATACCCGCGCTGGAGATTAGCGAAAGTTTACCCCTTAACAAGACCAAGATTATCCGCATTCCTGCTATGGAAAAAGGTGAATACGAATTTCATTGCCAGATGCAGATGTATCGCGGCGTTCTACACGTCGAATGAGGTGAAGTATGGCGTTCAAGCTGGTAACGGCGATATTTGACAAGTTGCGACTGGAAGCGGTGGAAGCTGCATTGGTGAAGCATGGCGTCAAGGGCTTTACCGTACATGCGGTAAGAGGGCGCGGTGCCTATTTTGACGCCTACAACCGGGACCACTTGACGACGCATATTCGCCTGTTGACCTATACCAGTGAAAAGAATGCCAGAGCCGTGGCGCAGGTCATCATGGATGCGGCCCATGCAGGTATTGATAACGAGGGACTCGTCCAGATTACGCCCGTTGATGAAGTGTACTGGATACACACCCGACAATGCTGTGACGAAAGTGATTTCGATTTTTGTGAGGTGCACAATGACTAAGAAACCGTCCTTCTGGACAACTTCCCAGGGCGTGGCATCGGTCTTTCTAATTGGTGCAGTCAGCTACTTTTTATTGATGGAGCATCGGGCCCATCTGTTCTATTTTCTGCCATTTCTCATTCTTTTGTTATGTCCTGTGATGCATATCTTTATGCATAAAGGGCACGGTCACGGCGGGCATGAGGGCAACGAGAGCGAAGAGGGTGCCATTCGCCAACACCTGAACTCGGGCGAGAATGAGGCCTACAGGCGAGGAATTGAAGAGGGACGTAGACAGTCAGGGAACGACAAGCCATCTGCGGATAGGAGGCAATAAGTGATGCACGACAACTCCGCCTACGGGTTATGGACACTGGTAATACTCAACTCTGCGGTTTTTATATTTTTTGCATTCAGTTTTGTAAAGCCCAAAACTAAACAGGATTGGCGAAGCCTGAGCGCGTTCTCGGCGTTTATTGTCGCACTATTCACAGAGATGTACGGCTATCCGCTGACCATCTATTTTCTATCCGGGTGGTTGGCCAGGAAGTATCCGGGCGTCGATTTTCTGGCGCACGATAATGGCCATTTACTACATACTCTCTTGGGGTTTGAGGGCAATGCACATTTTGACCCACTGCATGTCGCCAGCAATATCGTCATCATTCTCGGGTTCTTTCTTCTATCTGCGGCTTGGCGCGTTCTGCATACAGCGCAGAAAACGAGGTCACTAGCTACGGCAGGGTGGTACGCCCGCTGCCGGCACCCGCAATACCTGGCTTTTATTCTAATCATGTTCGGCTTTCTGTTGCAGTGGCCGACCATCCCCACGCTCGTGATGTTTCCCATCCTGGTCATCGTCTACATCCGACTCGCGAAACGTGAGGAGGAAATGGCCATCGCCGAGTTTGGTGACGAATATCGGCATTACATGGCCATTACTCCCGCGTGGATCCCAAGCTTCGTAAAGACTCCCCAATCCACACCAGGAACGGATGAAAGTGGGTAGGCGGTAAAGCAACTATCAAATATTTTATGAGGTACAGATCATGAAAAAATCAGAACACCGGCTGGGCGTATCAGAGACCAACCTTGTGGATAGGCACCTAAAATTGGTTGATGTGGATACACAGTGTATTGCATTGGCCATTTCAGAGATTGACGAAATCTATGGCATTGATGAGGTCTCATTCGACGAAAGGTCAGAAGTGCTTAATGTCGCCTACGATGCGTCGAGAACCTGTATAGATTGCATCGAGGACATTCTTGTGAAGCACCGCGTCGAAGTCAGTCATGACTGGTGGACTCGATTCAAGGAAGGGCACTACCGATTTGTCGACCAGAACGTGAAGGACAATGCGGAGCATGTGCCCTTTAGCTGTCACAAAATTCCGCCACATAAGTAGTTACATGTTGTATGTCAATGAGCTTTCACCATGAGTGCCCGGCCGGACTCGGCCGTGCGTTCCACGCATTCACTACATTCGCTGGCGCAATTATGAAGATTTCCTTTTCATTGAAGATATTTTTTTCGTACTCAATGCTGGTGCTCCTGCTGAGCATGAATGCCTGGTCACAGGCTTATGCGCAAGATGTGAACATCCTTGAGCTTCAGGACGCGCGGTTACGCGCATTGTCCAGCAATCCCGGTCTAGCCGAGATGCAGGAGCGATATGAGGCATTGACACATATTGCGCCGCAGGTGGGCTCGCTACCGGATCCCGTGGTCAGCCTTAACGCGATGAATTTCCCCATAGATTCATTTGACGTCAACCAGGAACCCATGACCCAGGTTCAGTTAGGTGTCAGTCAGATGTTCCCTTTCCCGGGAAAGCTCGGGCTGAGAGAGGATATTGCGCTGTTTGAAGCGGAAGCGGCCCTCAATTCAGTCGATGAAATGCGGCTGAATCTGGATATGAATGTCACCGTAACGTGGTGGGAGATCTATTTCCTCGATCGTTCACTGGAAACGGTTTTGAGAAATCAGGCCTTGTTTCGCCAGTTTGTAACCATAGCGCAAACAAAATACGAGGTGGGTAATGGCCTGCAACAAGACGTGCTGCTTGCGCAATTGGAGCTGTCAAAGCTTCTTGATACCGAAATTCAACTGAAATCCATGCGAGAGAGGCGCCTGATTCGATTGAACGTCCTTATGGATGTATCACCGGATATGCCAGCTCTTCTTCCGGTTATGATGCCGAAGTTTTCTGGCGTTATCGCCAAGGAACCGACGCTTTACCAACGTGCGCTTGAAACACGGCCGCTACTGAAGCAGGAGCAGGCGTCGATTGATGCGTCCAAATCCAGATTGGCCCTGGCCAAAAAGGACTACTACCCAGACTTCAAGTTAGGTGCCCTGTACGGCAACCGGGAGGAAGACGATTTCGGTCGATCACGCAAGGATTTTCTCTCTGTGATGTTGAGTGTCAACATTCCTCTATATGCGGGAACCAAACAATCAGAAGCGGTACAGCAACGATCCCGGGAGCTTGCGAGAAACAGATACTCCCTGGTTGACCAGCGCAATTTGGTCTTGTCGTCGATATCGAATTCAGTCACCGAACTTGACCAGGCAACCGAGCAACTCTACCTGTTTGGGGAGGGAATCCTGCCTCAGGCGAGGCAGACCGTTGAATCGATGCTCGCGGGCTACCAGGTCAACGAGGTGGATTTTTTGAACCTGGTAAGAAGCCAGGTCACATTGCTTAACTACGAATTACAGTATTGGAAAGCGTTTACTGAAATCAATCAATCGGTGGCGCGGCTCTCAGCCGCCGTCGGCGAGGAGAATATCTATGAATAAGGGAACGCTACTGGCTTGCGCACTTAGCCTGGTAATAGGTGGGGGGCTCGTATATTTCCTTATCCCGCCGCAGGATGTTCCGAATACGGGAGGCACCAGTGAGGATAAGAAACCCCTATTTTACAGAAATGCCATGAACCCTCAGGTGACATCCCCCGTTCCCACAAAAGATTCGATGGGAATGGATTACGTACCGGTGTATGCGGACGACGGAGACAGTGACGTTGCAGGCACGGTTACAATCAACCCGGTTGTTCAAAACAACATTGGATTACGCACCGATATTGCAACACGCGAAATCTTGTCGCGCACGATTCGTACCGTGGGCAGGGTCGACTACGACGAGGAGAAAATGTTTCGTCTGCATCCCAAGGTCGACGGCTGGATAAAGGACATTCGGGTAGACAAAACGGGACAACCGGTCCAGGCGGATGAAGTCCTTTTGGAGATTTACTCCCCCAAGCTGGTCTCTACACAGCAGGAATACCTCCTGGCGCTCCAAAACTATGAGTCACTGAAAGACAACCAGATCGAAGACATACGAAGGGGCGCCATTGCACTGGCGAGCAGCTCCAGGGAGCGGCTCAGCCTGCTCGATGTACCGGAACACCAGATCAAAGCGTTGGAGGAGTCGGGCACGGTCACGGAAACGCTCCATATCCATTCCCCGGTGGCCGGTACGGTATTACATATCGGTGCCAGGCAGGGTCAATACGTTACGCCTGGATCCGAGCTCTACCAGATCGCTGATTTGAGTACGGTGTGGGTTTATGCCGATATCTACGAGTACGAATTACCCTGGGTGAATGAGGGCGATCTTGTTGAAATGACTTTGACCAGTCTCCCGGGGCAGGTATTGACCGGTACGGTGTCCTATATCTTTCCCTATGCAGAGTCGCAGACGCGTACCACGAAGGTCCGCATCATTTTTGAAAACCCCAAAATGGTGCTGAGACCGGAAATGTTCGCGGATATCACCATCAGGTCAAAGGACACCGCTAAAGTTGTGGTCGTACCCGCGGAGGCGATTATTCGGTCAGGGGACTACAACCAGATATTTGTTATGAAGGAAGAGGGCGTATTCGAACCGCGCCGAGTTGTACTGGGTGTTGAATCGGGGGGCAAGATTGCGGTACTTGAGGGCATTCAACCGGGAGAGGAGGTCGTCGTCTCGGCTCAGTTCATGATTGATTCAGAGTCGTCGCTGCGTGAAGCCACGGCCAAAATGACTCAAATGGAACAACCCGATAGCCCAGAACATGACCAGGATCATACGCCGGAATTGCCGGCAGATGCGCAGAACGCCAACTCAGGCGAGGGCGCCGCTACTGGGCATGAGGGGGATCACTAAATGATCAAGGCCATTATCGACGCATCCATAAAGGATCGGCTACTCGTTCTGCTGGCAATGACGGCCCTCGCTGCTATGGGTCTATTCTCTTATCTCAACGCCCCCCTGGACGCCATTCCGGATCTATCAGATGTCCAGGTCATTGTCCTGACCAAACACCCTGGCCAAGCGCCCCAGGTCGTGGAGGATCAGCTCACCTATCCGCTCACCACAGCAATGCTGGCGGTTCCAAAGACGAAGGTTGTTCGAGGATATTCATTCTTTGGCCTGTCATTTGTCTACATCATCTTTGAAGACGACGTGGATATGTATTGGGCGCGCTCCCGGGTACTTGAAGCCATTAACTATATCAGCGGACGATTGCCAGAGGGCATCACGCCCACGCTCGGGCCTGATGCCACCGGGGTGGGTTGGGTCTATGAGTATGCACTCGTTGATCGAACGGGGAAGCACGATCTTTCAGATCTTCGGTCTATTCAGGATTGGTATCTGCGATATCCGCTACAGACAGTCAATGGCGTGGCGGAAGTCGCCTCCGTAGGCGGATTTGTCAAGCAGTACCAAATCGAAGTCGATCCCAATGCGCTGCTCAGATACAACATACCGCTGGATAAAGTAAAACACGCTGTGAAGCAATCAAACAATGATGTGGGCGGCCGTTTGATTGAATTGGCTGAAACAGAATACATGGTAAGAGCGCGGGGATACCTTCGCGGGGTAGACGATATCAATTCTATACCCGTCGGTGTCGACCAATCCGGGACCCCCATTCGGATTCAGGATATAGCGAATGTCAAAATCGGCCCTGAAATCCGGCGTGGACTGGTCGAACTGAACGGGGAAGGGGAGGTGGCCGGCGGCGTTGTGATTATGCGTTTTGGCGAAAACGCGCTTGCCACTATCCAGGGCGTCAGAGCGAAACTTGAAGAGTTGAAAAAGGGTTTGCCCGAAGGCGTCGAAATCGTAACGGTCTATGATCGCGGTGATCTTATCGAAAGAGCCGTTGACGGTTTGAACACCTCCTTGATGCAAGAGCTGGTTATTGTCAGTCTCGTTGTCGTCCTGTTTCTGTTACACGTACGCTCCGCCATGGTGGCCATCATAACCTTGCCACTCGGGATCCTTATGGCCTTTATTGTGATGCGATTCCAGGGTCTGAACGCCAATATCATGTCCCTGGGAGGCATCGCGATTACCATCGGAACGATGGTGGATGGTGCCATTGTGATGGTGGAGAATGGTCACAAGCATCTTGCCCAGGCGGCTAAGGAGAAGGGGGATTCACTAACGGACTCGGAACGTTGGGACACCATCGGCCGGTCCTCTCGAGAGGTGGGTCCCGCGCTATTCTTTTCCCTGCTGGTAATAACCGTCTCATTCTTGCCCATTTTCACCATGCAGGCGCAAGAGGGGAGGCTGTTCAGCCCCCTCGCGTTTACGGCCACGTATGCCATGGGCGCCGCGGCCATATTGTCAATCACACTCGTACCGGTGATGATGGGCTATTTTCTCAAAGGGAAAATCGTTTCTGAACATGCTAACCCCGTTAACCGGTTTATGCATGCGATACACACGCCAACACTGACTCTTTTCATGAAATATCGATGGATCACCATAGTGTGTGCCGTGGTGATCCTGGTAGTTACCGCGTATCCGTATAGCCGTCTGGGCAGCGAGTTTATGCCACCACTGGATGAAGGCGATATTCTCTATATGCCCACCGCATTTCCCGGTATCTCGATCACCAAAGCAAAGGAATTGCTACAGCAGACAGATCGGATTCTCCTCACGTTTCCCGAAGTTCATCATGTCTTCGGCAAGGTCGGTCGCGCCCAGACAGCGACTGATGCGGCGCCGCTGTCCATGTTCGAAACCACCGTTCGACTTAAGCCGAAGGACAAATGGCCTGATCCCGATAAGACGACCAAAGAACTCATGAATGAGATGGATAAGGCCATTGTGATCCCGGGATTTGCCAACGCGTGGACAATGCCCATTAAGACACGCATCGACATGCTGTCTACGGGCATCAAGACCCCCGTAGGGATTAAGGTCTCCGGGCCTGACTTGGCGACACTGCAAAAGATCTCGAAAAGCATTGAGCAGGCAATGAAGACGCTACCGGATACGCTGTCCGCGTTTGGCGATAGAGCAGTGGGTGGCTACTACCTGGACTTCGACATCAACCGAGACGCGGCGGCGCGCTACGGATTAACCGTCGGTGCGGTACAGGATGTTATTGAGAGTGCGGTCGGCGGGATGAACGTGACTGAGACGGTTGAAGGTCTTGAGCGATATCCGGTGAATATCCGCTATCCACGAGGCCTCAGAGGCGATCTGGAAAACCTGGAGCGGGTGCTGATCCCAACACCAACGGGTGTTCAGATCCCACTGGCGATGGTAGCGGATCTCGTATATTCCCGGGGTGCACCGGTGATCAAATCGGAGGACGCTCGACCGAACGCATGGATTTACGTCGATATCTCAAGTTCAGATATTGGAGGGTTTGTGCGGCAAGCGAAGGAAGTGCTTGAGAACCAGGTCGATATCCCACCGGGATATACCGTTACTTGGTCAGGTCAATTTGAGTATATGGAGCGTGCAGAGGCACGTCTGAGAATCGTGGCGCCGGTCACGCTACTGCTGATTTTTCTGCTCCTGTACCTCAATTTCAGAAACTTGTCAGCGCCACTCGTAGTCATGCTATCGATACCTTTCGGCTTGATAGGCGGAATCTGGTTCATCTATTTCAATGAGTACAACATGTCAGTCGCCGTCGCAGTGGGGTTTATCGCCCTGGCGGGGATGGGAGCTGAAATCGGCGTACTTGTTCTTAGTTTTATCGATGAAGAAATTGCGGAGCTACGGAAAAGCAACCCGGGTCAGCTCAGTACTGATCACATCAAGAACGCGGCACTTTCAGCGACATCACGGCGTGTACGACCCGTGGTGATGACCGCCGTATCCACCATGGCGGGCCTGGTCCCCATCATGCTCAGCTCCGGCAGTGGGGCCGATGTCACACACAGAATTGCAGCGCCGATGCTGGGCGGAATGGTAACCGTCCTAGTGCTGAGTTTACTGGTTCTGCCTGTGATCTACAGCGTTGTATTGCAGTGGAATGAACGAGGAAAATCAGTGCCCTAATTGACCGAATGTCAAATTAGAACAAGAACGGTGGTGCGTCATAACGGGGGTCGACAAGCTCCAAGAGTCGCACGCTATTGCTATGACCGAGTCCATCAGCAGGGATTCTATGGAGTAAAATTTATGTTCAAAACACTTATTAGATATTTTGTCATTGTTTCAGTTGCGGGATTTATTGCCGCTTGTTCAAGTG
>TARA_R110001592_G_scaffold347760_1_pt1 | contig 15338 bp, 23 predicted proteins | sample TARA_R110001592 | Tara Oceans TARA_R110001592 (sample SAMEA4398387) | marine metagenome | biome: Polar Biome; feature: [SRF] surface water layer (ENVO:00010504); material: water (ENVO:00002006), including particulate matter (ENVO:01000060) such as... | depth 5 m
ATCTTTTAAATCCTTCATTGTTTCTTTTAGTTCTATAGTGTTTTTAAATTTAGATTCTTGCTTAATTTATCAACAACTTCTGCACCTTTGTGTGCATTATTTTGCTTTTGCAAACTATAAGGTAAGTTGCTTTGGTCAAGAGGATCTTCCCATATTTCATAGTTTTGAAACTTACCAGCCCATTCCCAGGCTTGTAGTTTTTTTCTACCTATTTTATTTTCAATAGCAGCGTTGTAACCTGCTACAAAAGCTTTTCTATATTGTTTCTCTAAGAGAATGTAAACATTTTTAGTTTCTTGTTCTGTCATTTTAAAGTTTTATTTTTTTTCTAATATAGTAATACTGTGGATTAAACCAATATTGTTTATAGTCTTTTCATCAGTAAGGTTTAGACAAGCAGAGCAGGTATTGTCTTTGTTGTAATTCAATTGTATTATTTTTGCTTTAACAGATTCAATTGTTTTCTTGAAAATATACATGTCATTTACTGTAAAGCAATCATTCAAAATTATCCATTTTTCCATTTTTTATTTCTATATTTAGTTTAATTGATAGTTTGTTCATGTATCTTTTAGATATTAAGTCTTCTTTATTTTTGTATACAATTAGTTTGTTAAATCTTATTGTTGCAATGTGATCATTATTTCTATAGACTTTATTAAAAATAATTTTAAATTCATCATACATATATAATAGGAATTAAAAAAGCACCAGTGGTATAAACCAAAGGTGCTTAATTGAAAAAAAATAGCTATGGAAGTTACTCCTTTACAAATTGGCCATTAACCATTTTGCCTTTTCTTTTGCTGATTACGTTATACGCTGACTCTAGGCAGTCTTCTAAGCCCATACCTTGCATCTCTGCTTGTATAAGTATTGTTACCATTATATCACCTAATGCATCTTTTATTTCATCAGAATCTTCTGCATTTACAGCAACGCAAAGTTCTGTTGTTTCTTCTAATGTTTTAAGTGCTTGAGCCATAGGTGTTCCTTTTTCAAATATACCCTTATTTTTTGCCCAATCTATTACAGCTGTTTCTAATTCAAAGTAATCCATTTTAAAATATTGTGAGTTGTTTTTTTGATATGTTTATTATATTATTTATTTCGTTTTCTATAGCTTTAATATAATATTTTATATTGACATTATAATCTTCAAAGTTGTTTTTTATATCCAGTTTATTGAAAATTGTTTGTTTCCACTTACCTGATTCTAGTTGCATTTCTCTACCATCATACTTATTTATTTTTACAACTTTGCAGCCATTTTTTGATATATAGTATCTGTTGGTTTTTTGTAGCTGTACATCTTTAATTTTGCCATCAACAGATATTCTTTTAGTCTGCGCCCATTCATTACTAGAATTTTCAGCTATGCAGTAGTCTAAAATATTTGTGTTTGTTTTTATGTATTCTTCAGGAAGAGTATTGTTTATAAAGTATTCATATACACTTTTTGCTACAATTAATTTAGATTTGTTTTTATGTAAATCTAAATCATAAAAGTTATACCTACCTTTTAGGTGTATAGGGGAATATAGAAATTCAGATCCTTTCACATTGAATATGTAATGAGGTTTACTATCTCTTACTTTCCTCCATTCTGTTATGTTAACCTTCCTGGGTTCTTCTATTGCTATATAGTTATTGACATCACCAATAATTAATTTACTGTATTTAGTATGTTCTAAAGACAACTTTGTAATTCTTTCCCAGTCAGAACAAATTTCTAAGTATTTGCTTTCATATTGCTTAGGTATTTTAATCTCTATACCATCTGTGTTTTGCATTAGTGAGATAGCTCCTGGTATTTCTTCCATGATCCTTTCATAGAGCATCATCAATGTGAGCTGTCCGTTTATTGTGATACGCATACATAGCTCAGGATCATAAAAGTAACTTGTTATGTCATTGCTCAATCCAAAAACTACATTTAATATAAGCTTCAAAATATAATTCATTGGATTAGATTTTGGTATTTTAACTCTTTCATCAAAAAACCATTCATATTGAGGACAAAACAATTCTTTAGGAAAGTGTTCTGGACTCCATTGATTTCTAATAACTAGGTTAGGATAGAAGCTGGTAACATCTGAAGACATAATAATATGATTATCATCAGATTCATATAGACCTTTAATAGCTCCATGTACACCACCTAACCCAAACTTTGTTTTTACATTTTTATAATCAACTGAAAAATTAAATTGACCTTTAAGTGACTCAGGGTCAAGTTTTGTTTTCTTTAATTTTGTTAACAGACTATTAAATTGTTCTGTTTTAAACTGTATATAGGGTAATATTATTTTCTTACAATCAATAGATGTCCTGTGAGTTCTAAGCTTTTTGAAATCATATCTTGTAATACCCATTTTGGATCTCATATAATACATAAATACTTCTTTACTTACCTTTGTTTCAGAGGAAGAAAAAAGATTTACATTATATTTTTTACTTAAAGATTTTCTAAGTTTTATATGAGAGCTACTTTTATTGTAAATAGCTTCAATAGACTCAACATTGTTGATGCAGTAATCTATTATTGAATTAATTTGATTGTTATTATTTATATGCATGGTGTGATTTATAGGACTTTCTAAAAGGTTATCCCAATCCATGCTAAATTGTATCCATTTTAAAGAACTTTTCTTTGATCTGTTATCCCAATGATTAAGCTTAAATAGATCTAATTGTTTTATATGTAATTTCCATTCTGGATATTTCTGAAACTCTTTTCTTTTTGATTTTTTAATACACTCTTGTGCAAATTCATATATTTCAGCTGCAATTTCACTGCCGGTATATATCATCCACTTATAATTATTGTCAAGAATATAATTTGTTATCTGAGCATCAAATTTTAATCCATCAAATGATATATGCCATTCTTTATTTTTAATGTTACTTTCAAAAAATCTTACTAAATCATCAAAATCATCTTTTAAATCATGGACTACAAATATCTTTTTAACATTGCTTTTATAATGTTTAAATACAGCAACAAAACAATTAGATAAAGTTTCATAATCCATTATCCAGTGATTCATTTGTATAGAATAAAAAAAGGGAACCATAAGGCTCCCTTAAAATTATGAAATTTGTTTTATGCAGGTGTTATTATTTTAGATACTTTCGTTTCTTGTAAGTCAACCATGTACTTTTCAGTATTAAAATCTGAATTAATAGCAAAAATTCCAATGAAGTTATTTATATCTTCTTTAGATGTTATATAATACTCTGTGTACGTCTCTATCTGAACTCTTTGCTTTTTATCTCCTTGAGGTACACCTTTCTCGTTTATTTTTGGCACCATATGGAAAGTATTTTTCTTTTCTTTTGTTATGACAGCAAGAACACCAGAAGATGGATCAAACAGTGCCTCTACGTAAGGACACTCTTTACTTATTGATATCATTGAGAATGACTTTACATTCTTAAATGCTGAATTAATCAACATCATGTTTTTTCCTAAGCTCATAATAATTATTTAAGTTTAAAAATTTAATTACAGATCTACTTTATTTATTAGAAATTTAAAAGGCAAATCATATTTTTGGTTTGTATAATGATAATCTGCAATTTTGAAAGTATCTGCAGTGCTTTTCATCCAATCTCCGTATGTATCATCAGATACTTTGAATGAATATACTTGATTATAAGTATCTATAACTATAAATTTAAAAATAATTTCAAAATCTTTAATTATATCTTTATGGCTTTCATAGACTAAAATAGAATATATAGCTGCTTGAAGCCAGTAGTTATAATAATCAACTGTCTCATTGAAGTTAGATATTGATTTACCTGTTGTTTTCAAATCACATATTGTTACTGTTTTGTTCTCTTCGTCTATTTTATAGTAATCAACATATCCTTTCAATCCAAATAAGTGATCATTTAAATTACACTCAAGATACTTTTCTCTATAAACAGATACAGGATCTAATTCAAAATCACTTTTGCTATTGCAACTAATATGTATATCCTGTATGTCTTTGTTTCCTAGTAGATATTGCAATTTATTTTTACATTTCTCTAATGTCTTAGTATCTACTACATCAACATTAGGGTTTGATATAAATTTCCAGTATAATTCATTTTCTTTTGTTTGTATCTTAGCCAATCTTGCCTCATCTTTCTTAAGGCTTTGATATAGATTTTGATCTTCAAGAACTTCTAATATAATACTACTCCATTCATCGCTATCAATTAGTAACTCTTGATCTAAATCAGATAACTCATTTAGTCTATATAGAACTTTCCTAACATTATCTGAAGGTGTTTTTTCAGGTAGTATTTTAAATTTTTCTTCTAGCTTGTCTGGTTCAAACATAAGACAATGCAATAGTTTACCTTCTACTAAATGCTTGTCTGTTCTTATTTCTTTTTCTCCTAGTATATAATCTTTATAGAAAAGCTTAGGGCTAAACAAAAGTTTGTTCATAGATGAATATGAAAACTTGAATGTCTTACTGTAAAAATCTTTTATTGCTTGTGTATCATTCATAATTAAAAATTTAAGGGGGTTGTTAGCCCCCTTGATTAATTTATTTTAAATATTTTTTATATTCATCTTTTAATGAAACTTTAAAGTTATATAAGCTGCCGCCAGATATATAGAGTAATTCTCTGTTTTTAGCTTCTAAATATTTAAAACCTTCATTAGATAAAAATCCTTTATTGTGATAGTCTTCAATTATACTAGAAGGTTCTTTGTGCCATTCCATAACTCCTGACTCTTCAATCCAGTTTCTTACATCTTTATCTCTTTGAAAAGAATATTTGTACCTAGTAAGACAATCATCAAAAAACTTGAATAATATATTCTGGTTTTTTGATACATCTATTTTAGGTAGTATTTTTTTTACAACGCTAATATCATCTTTATTATTAGATTCTATCATTCCAGTAAGATATTCTACCATATCTTCATCAAGAACAACATCTTGTGAAATGTTTAAAAAATGATATAGTGGAACAAAGTCTTTACCAGTATTCCTTAAGTTGAAATATAAACCACCAATAAAATAACTATTAATTTTTCTATTATTTATAGTTCTTACTTTTGCTTCTTCCCATTCATAGAACTTATAAGGAAGTAATAGTTTTGTATCAAGGTGATGTGAAACGGCCAGATGTTCATTTATATCATAAAATATATTGTTTTTTGAAAACATTCTGTTTATATTATTATTTGATAAAAAGAAATCTGCATCTTCATAATCCTTAACAATTTTGATGTCTAATTCACTCATCATATCTTTGATTCTCTTCTGTGTTCTTTCACATCCAGGTATAATAAATGCTTTTTTGTTTTTATAATTGTTAATATCAAATGAATCGGCCTCTATTGAATGATTAACAAGTTTTTTAAATTCTTCTATATCATCAAATTCAACTAAATTGCCCAGTTTTCCAACGCTTATTCCTATCATCAAAATGTTTGATAGTTCATAAATTTCTTTTGTTTCTTCTTCTAATAATTGATATGGAGTTCTCATTATTTTATTGTCATTTTAATTATTTCAGAACGGTTTAGCAAACTACTAAACTTTGTTTTATTACCATTGATTAACGTTCTTACTATTAAATATTTCAAATCATTTGTGAATATATCCATTGTACAGATGTCAAATAATCTATCAATAATTTTATTATTGATTGTATTTGTTTGAGAATAAAATACTGCATAATTTGCTACACGAGTAGCAAGTGTAGAGGCAATGTCTGCTCTATAATCTGACCCTGTCCCAATAGTTTCTTTTAGTTTTTTATAAACAGCTTTGCTGTCATCTTTAGTTATTATTTCTTTTGGTGTTGGCAGTTTATCAAGTTTGTTATTAATGAATATTGTAAATAAACTAGCAAACTCTTCACCCACACTACCTTCACCAAATCTCTGTATAAGAGGTAAGTTTTTAGAAAAGCTTTGAAGACTTGAAATGCTTTTGAAAAATGTAGTAATACATCTTGCATTTATTTCTTCAGTTACAAGCTCAGGGTGCATAATAAGAAAGTTAATACATCTGGTATCTAGTTTACCTTCTGCCCATTGTGCCCAGATATCCATATCAAACTTCACATAAGTAGAAATGAACCTAGTCTTCTGTGCTGTATCAATAGAATTAACCATGTAATCTCCATTGTCTGGATTTGCAGTAAGAATTATATGCCAGTCTTTTGGTAGCTTCCAAGAAATATATTCTTGTCTGTCAATAAGCTCCATTATTGCTTGAATAAAACGCATGTCTGCTCTGTTCCAGTCATCAAGTAGTAAGATCCCGCCCTTCTTTTTATTTGCAATCCACTCTGGAGGACAAGATGCAGTTCTCTTTTGTCCGGTAAATTTGTATCCTTGCTTTAGATACTCATCCACTGCTACATCATCTACCCATGCTGCCATCTTTTTTACTTTTGCAGGTTGTGTACCTGTGTAGTTTAAAGATGGATTTACAGGTGCTTTTAATTCTTTATACATCATAAACTGTTTGATAGGAAATCCAACAAGATCACCTATCTCCTCAATTTGTGATAGATTAATTTTTACTATATCTAAGTTTAAATCTTTAGCAATTTGTAACATGCAAGATGTTTTACCAATACCAGGTTCACCAACAATTTCTATAGCACTTGGTTTTTCACCATTGTTTTGTAGGAATCTATTGTTGTTTACTAAGTGTTCAATATCTATAGTTAATTCTTGCAAGTTTACTTTTGATTGAGACATAATATTTATTTTAAAGCTTGTTATTATTAATTCAATTGTATTGATTTGCCAGGCAAATTATTATTTATAGTACATCTAGTACTATGCACCCAAAGAGTGTTTTTTGGACAATTTATTGGAGAGCTGGCTTCACCATCTGTAAAATATAAAAGAGTTGTATAACATCCTTTCTCATTGAAATGATCTATTACTGGCTGAAAATCAGTACCTCCTCTGCCTTCTATGTTAAAGTCATCTTTAGGATTAAACTTTTTTACACTAGATATTTTAATGTCGCACTGAGCTATGGTAATTTGATTACCTGTTTTAGATATATGGTATAGTTCTGCTAGAAACTCTTTAAGTTCACTAATACTTACAGATGCTGATGTATCTATACCTACCAGCACATGGTTTCTAGTTTTTATTTTAATTGCAGGATTTCCAGGAAATCTTTTGTTTACTTTCTTTCTGCTTTTTTTTGTATATACAACGTTAGAGTTACCTACAAATCTTCTAAGGTATCTTTTCCAATTAAACTTAGGTGGCTCTACATGTCTTATTCTTTCAATTATGTTTTTTAACTCACCAGGTATATTTCCTTGTGACTTCTCTAGAGATTCAGCAGTAGTATTAATCTGATGATCTACTTGTTTTTCTATAAGCCTTTGTGTAGACTCTGGTATATCTTCAAACTCCTCCCATGTCTGGTGATCATACATTGAATCACCATCTTGAGTATCAAGTAAGTTTTGAAGAGATTCAGATTTACCATCTTCTTGTGCTTTCTTTAGTAAGCTGTAGTACTTTTTAGTGCCAGCTCTATAAGGCAAAGATAATTCAGGAAAGGAGGACATAGTGATACCCCCTTCTGGCAATTTATGTTGTTCTATATATTGATTTATCTCCAAGTCTGCTGCTATGTTAAATAGTTTTTTGTCTTGAAATATATCTCTCATTGTCATATGCCCGAAAGCAATATGTAGCAATTCGTGTTTGATTAGCCCATATTTTTTATCATCATCTAGTGAAGCAAAAAATTCTGGGTTGACATATAAAGAAGTATTGATTCCATTTCTACCAACTGCTGCTGTAGGAATTTCATCAGTAAAATTCTTTTTTAATCCTATAAGAAACAATCCATAGAAAGGTTCTTTAAATAAAATTGTTTTTGAAATTTTGCTTAAAACATCATGCATCTATTTCTAAAATTTTAATTATGTTTTTCATATTCTCTTTTATATTGCTATTACTAGCGGCTAGTTCAATTCTTTTTGTGAGAATATACTTGAAGATTTCTTTATCTTCTTCTGTTTCTATATACTTAAATAACAAATTAAGTGTAGTATCATTCTTTTCAAAGTTGTTACATAGTTTTATAATAGCATCTTTTTTTTCTCCTGTAAAGTAAGATGCTATACACAAATTTACGTATGAATTGAATGATGAAATTATTTCTATTGCTAAAGTAAAATCTTCTTCATGTCCATTCATCATATCAATCACATTGAATATTTCATTTACCGTAGGTTGTATCTCCATATAGTATTCTAATTATAACACCTGGGTTTTCTTTATCATATTTAAATTCAGAAAACGCTGGCAGTAATAAATCTGCATTGTCATCATCTATCCATCCTGCTTTAACCATATCATCTTGCACTGTTTGCGCTGGATTTATATAATCAAATTTATGTTTAGATCCTCTTATAAATGTAAACTGAACATGTACAGGTTGAGGTAAATTTATAATAGCATCTTTAAACTCTTGAGCATATTCTGCATAAATTTCTTTAGTTTTTTTTCTGTAGTTCATTACAGATTTTGAAGCTATGAAGTGTTTACCTGTCCATCTTCTACCATTTTTACTTGAAGGCACGTTGCCTGGAATAAACCATTGCATATTATTTTTTTAGGCACTTTTTAAACTTGACTTTAAATTCTTCATGAACCTGTTTAGCTCCATAATCTTTTACAGAATCTGAAAAGTCTTTGCTTAGGCTAATGGAAAATCCATCTATGTCATAAAGTTCTTTGTATTTAGAAATAGCTTTATTACCTGGTTTATCATTGTCCAAAAGTGTAATTATTAAATTGTGTTTGTTTTTTAAATTATGTATTATATATGGCTTTATAACTACATTCTCACTGTCTGGGGCTATTACATCTATTTTTTTATAGTTAAAACTATACAAAGACATAGCATCTTTTAGTGATGAACATATTATTAAGTTAGGTTTAGTAAATGTGAGTTGATCAAATCCTTGTATATATTCATTTATTTTTAAGAATTTGTTGTCTTTCTTTTTAGGTTGGTATATTTTATAGAGAAGATTTTCTTTAGTGTAGTATCCATATATATATGCATGCTTGATACTAATCTCTTCTTTTTTACCATCAACATTTCGTACAAGGTTGTAGTACTCAATTGGCTTTACATTAAAATGTTCAAGTATGGTAGATCCAATATTATATTGTAACCAGTACTTTGCATCACCAGTATTCCATTTCCTTACATTAACATATCCAACTTTCCATTTATCTATTGGCTTTAATCCTAGTTTAATTTTGCCATTACTTTTTATATACTTGTTGTAATCAAGTAAGATTTTATCTAAAGCTTCTAAGAATGATATATTAAAATAATCCATAACAAAGGATATTTTATCACCTTGTTTGCCTGTACTAAAATCTTTAAAAACATATTCGCTTCTTTGTTTATCAACATATATACACATGCTGGGAACAGAATCATCTGTATTCCATATACTTTTTATTTTGACATCTTGACCGGACAATGTCTGTCCTAGGTTAATGTAGTATTGGAAAACCCAATATGAAGGAACATTTTTTACGTCATATACTTTGTTCTTAGTATTAAACATATAAAATAGGGGCAGCATTAGCCACCCCTTTTAGTTTTAGTTTACAAATCAAAATCATCTCCTGTAAATGAATCTTTAGACTCAAAGCTTGTTACTGGCTTTTTCTTAAGTTTTAGTATATGTTTTTCAGAATCAAACTTTATTAAGTTTGAATTCTCTACATCACATCTTTCTATAGGCAATTCTGATTTGTATTTCTTTGCTAAAAATAAATCTAGATTTACATATCCCTGATTGTTCTCCCATTCTTTTCCGCATATACATGCATTAAAGTATTTAGAATTAGAGAATATTTTATTGCAGGCTTTCATAAATTCAAATATTGTTTCAGCTTCTATAAAGTCTAACTCACCTCTTATATCTAAAGTTTCTGCTAAGAAAACCATAGATTTAAGTACAGATTCATCTCTTTTAATTTCAATTCCGCTAGGTAATACAACATCTCTATAATCATATTGCTGAAATCTAACTCTACCAACTTGACCTTTGTACCTTGGTCCTGATGGATTGTTTTTATCCACTAAGAAACCTTGGAATGTACCTCCTAATGGCTCTGTTTCTACATGCAATACAATCTTGTATGCATCTTTATCATAGGGTGTTTGATCAAATGTAATAGAATTAATTTTGATTTTATTGTTCCCTGCATCTAATACTGGTCTAGTGTTACCACCATCAGATTTAATATTTTTTGTACTTATCATTTTAAAGAATTTAATATTTTAATTAATCATTTTCATATTTAACCATGCAATCTATTACATGCTTAATATCATTTGGTATAAAGGAATGCTCAAACATTTCCATAGGAGACTTGCATGTATTTGCTCCGTTTGTTTTTGTGTCAAATCCATATTTTATTGATCCATCATCAAGCTTTTTAGTGTTGCAGAATAATACAGTGGAAAATAAACCTTCTAAGGTTAATGAATTGTCAATCATTTTACCAACAGTTTTAGCTTTGACAAATTTTACACCGTTGATATCTATTTCTTCAGAGTGTGTCATAAAGAAAATATAAAGATCTTCTCTAAGATCTATTGGTAGTTTAGCTACAGATGCTAAGTTAGTTGCAATTTGTGTAAACTTATCATAGCCTTTTTCATGTGCTCTTTCAAAGTATTCAAAGGATGACATGAATTGCAAGTCATCTACAATTAATACTTTTATGTGGGGCATTTTATCTGATACATGCTTCATGCACTTTAATATACCATGAGCACTGTAAATATAGCTCATGTTACCCTGTAGATTTTCTTTTGATAACAAGGTATACTTTTTTTTCCAACCTTTAAAGGGCAGACCTTTACTTGCAGGATTTATAATGAATGTTTCTTCCGGATTAAGGTTTCTCATTGAGGTTGATTTACCTGATCCAGAGTTGCCAATAATTAATACTGATTGAGCCATTACTTATTTCTAATTATGTGAGTTAATTTTTGAAGTGTATAATTGATATCTTCTAAAGCTCTAATTACTTTAGTTAAATCTGTATCTTCTTTTTCTTTATTTATATCCGCTATAGGTTCTGTATCTATAGCAGTTACAATAGGTGTTACCTCATCTGGGTTAATATAAGATTTTGATTCTATTTTAAATCTATCACTCATATTATTTAAAGGAACTATCTCATTGACTGGTATAAAATGTCTTTCATATCCAGATTTGCTAGTTATAACTTCATATTCTTCTTTCCAAAAAGGATTGTATCTTACTAAATATAAAGTTCTTTTTGGATCTTCAGATATATATTGTATGTTAACAAATTCTGTGTATATATCACACTCTTTTTTTAATTCAGATTCAAAGAATGATATGTGTAACTCATCTTTTCCTGAAGGTATATAAGCCATTTTAGGTATAAAAATAGCATTTGATTTTCCTATTCTGTCAAAGTAAGGTTGATGTTCTGATCTTAATTCTGAAATAAGATCTCCTCTTTCTCTAGAGGTAATTGTTTTCTTTGTGTTTATCATATTAATAATTATGTGTAGCAGGAGTAGCCATTTCAGCAACACGCATTTTCTCAAACTCAGCTTTGAAAAAAGACATTCTTGGATCACCATTCCTTACTTTTAAAAAATGAAACACTAGAGTTCTTGCATCTGCTATAATGTATTTATCAGGCCCATAATATCTAATCTTTTGTTTTGCTGGCCTGTTAATTCCTAAAAGCATATCAGCATGTTGTAACATAGCATCTGAGCCAAATATATCTGACTCTAAAATGTAGTTACCATACTTACCATTTATTGCTCTATCTGGATTGTCAATATTTCTATTGAGTTGTGACAGTGCTATAAACAAACAAGGATATGTTCTTTTATATTCTGTAAAAAACTCACCTAGCTCAAACAGCATTGACTGAGCACTGTTCCCGTGATATGGTGCTTTTTTTACTAGCAGTGTATGATCTAATGTAATTATTGTTTTTTTACCCTTGTGATATTCCATGTACCTATCAATCAATTCTTTCATTTGATTAATAGTCATAGATCTATTTACTTTATCTATAGGGTAATTAACTTTTTGTTTTGCATATTGATAGCAGTCATTAAGTGTTGATGAGTTTAAAGTAGAGCCAGCACTACATAGTTCTTTATATGTTTTACCGGTCAAAGAAGAGAACTCACGTATAGCAGATGTTCTACCTACCATTTCAAAGCTAAACTCTAGTACTCTATAATCATCATCTGGATTTAAGACAAAAGATTCTCTTATTATTTGATCTTTAATGAGAGTTTTTCCTGATCCAGGTCTGCCTGCTATGATAGATGTAGTATTCCATTCAATACCATCAGTAGCTGCATCATTAAACTTAGGCCAAGGTGTGTATATGCTTTTTTCTTTACCTTCTTGCCTACGTTTCATGTACTTTAACGCCTCATTAAAATCAATATGTTGACTTTGCCATTCATGATTTTTCTGCATTTTTAATTTCTAAATTACGTTCTAGTTCTATATTATAGCCAACAGCATCAAGTATTAAATTATCTACTTTAAGATTGGTTTTTATGTTTCTATATAGGTTTGAAGTATGTATGTTGTAATAGAACTTTATAGCTTCATACCAATTTCCATATGACTTGTGTACTTTCTCTTCTCTAAATGTATAAGAAATTTTATATTTTTTACTCATATTACATTTTCTTTAAAGTGATCGTGATCTTCTACAATACCATCTATAATCATGTCACAATAATCAGCAAGCTCAGATATTTTAACTTTGTGTTTATCTTGCTTGCTGATAAAGTATTGACTTGTCTTCATGTATTGCCAATCTTTTTCTTTGTATTCTTTGATGTATCTTTGTGTGGCTTCTAGGACTTCTTCCCACGTATAATCATATGTACAAAAAAACCACTTAAAACTTTCAGTTAAAGTTTTTACATTGTTTCTTGCAAGTTTACCTGATGGTAGTTTTTTTTTAGGAAACAACTCTCTGTATTGTTTTATTTTTTCTTCAAAAGTATTTCCCATTACTTTTATGTTAGACTTTTTAGTTTTAATGCCATAGTATTTTTCTAAATCATTGGTTATTTTTTTACCTGATTCAGTTAAAACTACTATACCTTTATCATTTTGTATGATATGTTTTTTTATAATTAAATTAACAGCTTCATTACCTTCAAGGTACTTTACTGTTATCCTTTCTCTAATTGAATAAAGAAACAAGCACTCATTAGGAGTTATTTTATATGATTGTATTTTATTAAAAAATTCCCACATATTATAGATTTTTAAGTAAGTAAATATAATAAAAAATCACCATATTATAGCATCTTTATTAAACTTTTTAAGTTTATTATTTATGTTATTGAATAAGTCATTACAATTCCATTCTGAATTATTATATGCAGCTGATGCTGGATGTGGGCAATAAATATGTTTTTGATTGACAAGTAGTTGTGCAAACTTTTCTGCTTTTCTACCCATAAAAACAAATAGCACATTATCCATTGAAGTATCTATGTACTTAATAAGTTCTACAATAAAATTTTTCCATATATGGTAGTGTGCTCCTACATTATTAACCTTAGTTGTAAGGGCTGTATTTATTAATAGAACACCTTGATTAGCCCATCTTGCTAAGTCTGGATCTCTTTCATAATCAGGATTGTTTTTTTGTAATACATCAAATATCTTTGATAGTGAAGATTGTTCCTGCTTAGTTATAGAACAGCTGAATGCTAGTCCGTCAGCTGCATTGTATCCTTTGTTGTTTTTAAATATAATATTTGGATAAGGATCTTGTCCAATTACTACTACTTTAGTTTTATCAAAGTGACATTCTTCAAATGGCTTTAGTATATTCTTTATCTTTGGTGTAAATCTATTCCCGTTATTTACATCATTGACAAGGTATTCTAAAGTGTTTTGAAATTCATCACTGAACAAGTAACCTTCAACAAAGCTCCAGCCTGTTTCAAATAACTTATCAGATAATTTCTGTTTGATATCTAAATAATTTATATTTACCATAATAAAAGTTTAAAGATGGAAAAGAAAACTACAATTGTATACGATCCTAATGGTATAATAGATGACATTTCATTAAGTGTGGGCATGCTTGAAGCATTGCAAGACTTATTGATACATTATTTATCAGAATGTAAGGATCATAAAGAGGTAACTGAAACCTATAAGAAAATAAACTTAGTTGCTAATGGTGACAAAGAAGTTAGATTTGAAGGTATTCAATCTCATATATATATTCTTGTTGCTTTGATACAAAATTTAAGATCTCTAGCTTTAGATCAAGGTGTTGCTAAAAAAGTAGAGATAGAAGATGCTGTACATAATAAGGCAAAAGAGGCTGCTCATTTATTTTTGCAAAGAGATCCTAACAAAGCTAATGAGCTTAATAGCAAATTAAAGGAATTGCATGAGGTAACTAAATTGTTTACCTCAGAGCAAGGCCATTAAAGTTTCCTAATTCTATACAGGTTTTAATAACCATGTCCATTTCTTGTTTACTACAATCAGCAAATGATTTACAGTGTTCAGTTCTATTTACTACTATACAAAGACCTGCATGTCTTTTGATCTGGAGTTTCATTTCTTCAAATGTATATCCAATATCATGTGCAAGTTCTCTGATCATGGCATGAGTTTTTGCAATCTGTGCAAGACTAGCCTTTTCATTATGAATAGACACAAATATTTCTACCATAGAATCATCAGGAAACTTAGATAAGAACTTGTTGTATCTGTTTTCAGCATACTTGCTTGAAAACTCTAGCTTGCCATTTACAACTCTGGCTGTTATACTTAAGTTATCTTTCATTCTAGTCAATTAATCTTTCTTCTTATTTGAGCTGTTATACACCATTTGTATCTCTTTCAATTGCTTCTAAACAAATTTTGGTAAACTCTTCTTCTACAAAATCTACTTGTGTATTTGGTATTACCGCTAGAGTTGCAGCAATAGCTGCCATGATACTTACATTATCTAGTATAACATCTTCTCCTTCAGATATTTGTTTCTTAGTAGCTTTACTACTTCTGTTTAACTGAAGGATTTGGTTTTCTATATATTTTAATTTAACCTTTATATAATGTCTAGACTCACCTCTAACTAAAGGGTTGTCTAGCATTTCCCGGTATGCATATTCTTGTAAAAGGATAGCTGTATATGCTATCCTTTTATTCAAGTATAATTTCCCATCTAATTCTAACTTACTCATCTTTATTTAGTTTAATTTCTTCTTTAATATACTTATTGATTCCGTATTTTGTTTTGA
>TARA_R110001592_G_scaffold343029_2_pt1 | contig 15292 bp, 12 predicted proteins | sample TARA_R110001592 | Tara Oceans TARA_R110001592 (sample SAMEA4398387) | marine metagenome | biome: Polar Biome; feature: [SRF] surface water layer (ENVO:00010504); material: water (ENVO:00002006), including particulate matter (ENVO:01000060) such as... | depth 5 m
ATTTCCGCAGCGTTGCAAACCGTCTGCTTATGGCACCTTTGCGACCTGGAGAGAGGTGAATATCGGGGTGTGGCTACTACCGCTTTGGAGCGGATAACTGTCGTTTGAGCTATCATGGCTTAATTACCGGGTCCGACTCATTGCGGCCGGTCGCGAGATTAGAATCCAAGTAAATCACAGCGAATATCGTCAGGACGCAATCGCTTACTTTGCGACATTTCGTCTATCGCTCCGAGAAGTTTAAGTAGACAAGGGAATTGTAATGAATTGGGAAGTCTTTAGCGCAACTGGGGAGTGGGCCGGGGCAATTGCGGTTGTCGTGACGCTTTTCTATTTGGCAAAACAAATCCACCAACAGAACGTCCACAACGCTTTGGCAATGCAGGATAGCATTTTAGACGGCTTCAATAGTGCCAATGCCTTACTAGCAAACAAACAGGAACTCTCAGTACTTTTCCTTAAGGGGCTTTACACGCCTGATGAACTCACGGATGGGGAGGCAGCACAATTTCAATTTCTATTTCGCCTTTACGTAAATTGCTATCTCAAGATCTACAGAATGAAGGAAAGAGGCGTGATTTCTGAACAAGATTGGTCGAGCCACGGAGCTACGGGTGGCACGCTATTCAGTACTCCGGGCGGACAGCTATGGATATCGTCCAATGCAGACATTACCAACACTGAATTTTATGACGAAATGATAAAGATGTCGCCAGATGGCAGTGCTCTCGATCTTGGCCTTGGTAGGTTAGAGAAATAACAATGATGCTTATGAGGTGGTAGCGGTCTATCATCTATTCCCGATTCGAGCTAAATATGGGACAAATCGAATGACCCTTCATGGCAGATACTGTTGAAAAACTCTTGCTGATCAAAATTGCGAAAACATGACGTGAACGAGAGCTCGATGCTTTGTATGTTCACCGTCGTAAAACTGGTTTCACGGCACTCTCCGTACGCAAATTTGGTGGTCTCCGGGCACTGCCAGAACCAAGCAGAGTTTTTCAACAGTATCGGCACATTCCGGCCGAAAAGCGGACCCTCAAAACGAGTCTTGGGATGGCCGCAATGGAGTAAAGCGGACCTTCAAAAATGACGAGCCTGAGAAACACTCATAACCAGGTTCGGTCAGTACCCACCTCAGTAAAATGACATTCTATGAATCCGTTGCGTGAATCTGCTTCTTCACTCATTTCTGCAGCTAAATCTTCCATCTGATTTTCAAGATCTTCATCATGCTTGTATTGGAAAGTCAGCTCATACTCCCAACCATCTTTTTCCAGTTTTTTCGCGCCATATTCTGAGAGGCAATAGTCCTCGATATTTTGCCGAGATTTGCCTTTCCCTCGCACGAACTTACTATTGTTTTCGACCTGCAACCAGAGGATCACCTTCGTGGACTTCTTCGATGGCGGCTCGTCAGCTTGTTTAACGGTGTTCAGCGCTCGATAGATCGTGGCTTCCCCCAAGCTAAATTCTTTGGCTAATTGACCAATGGTGGCACCGGCCAGCCGCCGCGAGTAGATGCCCTGTTTTATAGAATCCGTCACTTTAGCAGGGCGTCCGAATTTAATGCCATTTTCCCTGGCCTTAGCAATTCCCTCGGCTTGTCGCTCAGTGCGCAGATCATTTTCAAACTCAGCTATCGAAGCAAGCATATTGAACATAAGTCTGCCGGTAGAGGTACTGGTGTCGATATTCTGATCCAGTACCAACAAATCAATGCTCTCGCTTTGGAAGCGTTTGGCCAGTTGTGCCAGGTGAACCACCGATCGTGCCAAACGGTCGAGCCGAGTGATAATCAGCGTATCCCCTTCGCGAAGGTAGTTCATACAGGATTGAAATTCAGGGCGATCTGCCGTTCGACCGCTGCGCTTCTCCTGGTAAATCCGGTCGCATGGTGCCTGGTTCAATTTTTCCAGTTGGACTTCCAGGCTTTGGCCCGTTGAGCTGACTCTGGCATATCCGACGCGTGGCATAGCTCTCAAATCTCTTTGAAGGTTTTGATTGGATACTTATGATAGTAGTTTTGATAGCCTTTTCCCATGACTATCAAATAGTATACTTAATGATAGGATGTGATTTCGACCAATGTGAGGTATTGGGGCGTGCCCGATCAAAAGGAGTAAATTTCCGGGGCAAGCTGGATTTTCCAGTGCGTCAATATCAAGATCGTTTGCTGTCCAAGAGGAGCCGGCCATCCTGTGACAGGGGAGGGGGGCCGCCACTTTTTTACGAACTACATTAATAATGGGTAGGAACTCACTGATAACATTAAAAAATCCGTGATTTTTAATTCTTATCTCTTTGATTTTGAAAGCATTCCTTAGCGGCACTTTCTGCACGTTTTGCACGCCCTAGCCGATTATGCTTCGAAAACGGCCAAATTGGAGTGATAACGCTAGTGGTTAAAATTTAACCAGCTCTGCAGCCCAGTAACCACGCGGCCTGTGGAGGCAGTTAGGACTTTACGAGGGGATGGTCACAAAACCCGAATTACGGATACGGCAAACAACTCAGATGGGCGGCAAAGAACGCCCTCAGTGATCGCTATGGCGCGGGTCATTACAGCACCCGCGCATCCCATGAGGCACGCTGGATGCCCTTTGTGCATTTCCTGAGATCCGAGTTCGGGATCAAGGATGCCCGGGATATCGATAAAACCCCCATCGTCGCCTATGCAAAACACTTGGCCCAGCAGGTCCAGTCCCAAACGATGAAGGTGGCCTATGCGCAAAACCTACTTTCCACCGTCAATGTGGTCCTATCCACGATGCGCAAAGACACTAAATTGTCAGTATCTCCGGCTTCTGCGGTTGGAGAACGGACCCATGTGCGTTCCCAGGTCCCAAAGACACTCAGTCAGCCTTCCAGGACGCTCGATCAGAGTGTCAATGGGGCCAACAATAACCAGCACGACTTGGCAATAAAGAGGCTGGTTGTAAAAGGGGAACATCCCTTGGCGTTGACAGCATCCCTATGCCGGACCTTCGGGCTTCGCTTCCGAGAAGCGTCATTGATAAACGCCAGGGTGGCACTGCGCCAGGCCTCCCGACACGGCATGATCAACATTACCCAGGGCACGAAAGGCGGACGGGGGAAACAAACTGATCGCTGGATTCCCGTCTCCCCCCGGGGCTTGGCACTGTTGAAAAAAGCCGTATCAGAGCAAGGCAAAACCCAGAATTTGATACCCGATCAGCATAACTACATTCAGTGGCGGAATCATGCTTACAGTCAATGGCGACTGGCCACCCAGGACACGGGGATTCGGGGTTTCCATGATTTGAGGGCGGCTTATGCCTGCGAGCGTTACCAGCAGATCACCAAGCACCCCGCACCAGTAGTGAACGGTGGCAGAACAGTCGATATACGCCTGGATCTGGAAGCACGTGCCATCATAGCGCTGGAGTTGGGACATTCCAGAGTCAACGTGCTGGTATCGTACATTGGATCGTCCAGGTAGTATGCGACCGGCAAATACGGCACAGGCCCAGCAGCATATGCGGCAGCTACTGGCTGGAAAAATTACGGGCCGACGCCGTACACGAGTCAAAGAGCACACCCAACGGGCTCAGCACATAGCCGAATGCCTCTACCGGCGCTTTCAGTTGGGACCGTACCAATATCGCATGCACCACCTACTGTGGTATCTCGACTCCCAAACAAAACCGCTTTCACCCGCAACGCGCTACCGCCATTGGTTGACCATCCAAATTATTGTTCTCGCATTGCAGCGCGAACGGGATTGGACGAGTCAGCTGCACGGTCCTTGGGTCAAACCGGCTCAGGTCAGTGATCGGGAAAGACCTGGTAGTGAGCACCCAATGCCAACTCATCGATAAATGTCACCAGCTGACAACTAGATTGTTGATTACCGGGTAATCGATCGAGACAGATGTCTCCGTTCGCTGTTATGAAAATATTCGTGCATCTTTTCGAAACCAAACCCAGCATTGCGTGGGGAGAGCTCACCAGCCCAGTGTTCTACCCAGCGGCGTATTTATGGCACGCTCGCCCGAATTTCCAGCTATTCAGTACTATTTGGGTGAGGTCTTCACCGACTGCGAGAATCTAAAGAACCCATTCAAGGAGATGTGAATAGAAGCTTTGTAAGTGATTCACGTGTAATCAATAACCACACCCACCGAAGGTCGGGTTTGCGCTTGCATTCTTGGTCGTGCGAGCCGCGAAAAGAATTTCATGATTATGAATAGGCACTTAAGTAGTCTGCGCAGCAGGGTGCTTAAGTGTGTTGAACTGAGCCGCGGGGTGAGGATTTCGATGAACTATGGGGATAGTAACTGCACTGTCGGAGCAAAATTGGCTTCAGAGAGCAGGAGCAGGCAGTTCGACAGCCGATAACAGCTGCAGCGGTACCTGGGGATGATAGGCCGAGTAAATCTGGTGACCCTTGCGAACGGGCAATATACAGATAGACACAATCCGATCCCTGACCTCGGACAGTGGTAGAGTTCGAACGAAGACATCAAGGCATTGCTCTTCAGAAAGGTCATTGTGGAGGCCCTGTTGCCCTGGGAGCGGGCGGGCGAGATGACTCCGGGTCGATGGTGGCAATCACCCGGAGCTGCCCTTGCTTACAGTGGGGGCAACGCTGCACATCGATGTCGGCCAGGCGCAGCATCATGTCCTCGGCAGATTCTGTTGGGGCTGGTTCTGGTTCCGGCTGCTCGAGCAGGGCCCGACAGTGAGCCAGCTTGCTGTGCCGGCAGCGATTGCCGAGCAGGCCATAGTGCCGGATCCGCACAAACCCGTGCGGTAGTGTGTGCAGGAGAAACCGCCGGAGGAACTCTCCGGCATCCAGTGCCATGACCTTGGTGGCATTTCCATGGGCGTAGTCGCGCCATCGAAACCGGACGGTGTCATGTTCAAAGCTCACCAGCCGGTGATTGGCGATGGCCACCCGATGGGTATACCGCCCCAGATAGGCCATAACCTGGGCGGCACCGCCGAAGGGTGGTTTGGCATAGACTACCCATTCCTTGGCTTTGAGTTCGCTGATAAATTCCTGGAAAGCGGCGATGTCGGACAGCGCTGATGTCGCGCCAGAAAAACGCAATTGACCGTCCCGGTGGACCTGGAAGAGAGCCTCGAGATACTTGGCGCGAAATACCTTGGACAGTGCCCGCACCGGGAACAGAAAACCGCGCCTGGCGGGCATCCAGTGCTCACCATCACAGCTCAGGGCCCCACCGGTGACCACGGCGTGGACATGGATGTGCTGGTCGAGCCGCTGTCCCCAGGTATGCAACACCATGGTGATGCCCACGTCGCCGCCGATCCAGCGGGGATTGCGACCAAATTCCAGTAAAGTCTTTGCAGCAGCATGGAACAGCAATCGATAGATGACTCGCGGGTTGCCCTGAGCCAGGGGATTGAGTCCGTGGGGCAAGGTAAAGACCAGGTGCCAGTAATCGATATCGAGGAGATCGGCACACTGGCGTTCGAGCCAACGCTGTTTGGCCAGGGTCTGGCACTTGGGGCAGTGGCGGTTACGGCAGGAACGATAACTGATGGTGATGGCTCCGCAGTGGTTGCATTGTGAGCGCTGGCCGCCCAGCGCGGCGGTACGGCACTGGGCGATCGCCCGCAATACCCGGTCTTGCTGCCCTGAGAGTGGATGTGACTCGCGGTAGGCAACTCCAGCGGCGCGCACGATATCCGCCACCTCCAACGCCGGCCGAGGCGCGGGGGATGCGTGACAGTTCATCGTTCAGGGCTCAGGAGTTTGGGGAAACTCCAGCAGCTCCAACGGCGAGGTCGTCGCATCGACGTGCACTTGTGCCAGGTGCAGATAGCGAAACGTCGAGCGAATACTGGTATGGCCCATGAGGCGCTGGATGACCGGCAGTTCGGTACCGGCTTCCAGCAGGTGGGTGGCAAAACAGTGACGCAGCAGGTGGAGGCCACCTTCCTTGGTGATGCCGGCGCGGTCACGCGCATTGGTGTAGGCATACCAGGCGGCGTCACGGGTCAGGGGTCGGTCGAGACGCCTGCCGGGAAACAACCACTGGGGCGACCGTCGCAGGCACCAGTAGTCGCGCAACTCCGCTAATAGATAGGGGGCCAGCGGCACATAGCGGTCCTTCTGGCCTTTACCCTGCTCGATGCGGATACACATGCGCTCGCTGTCGATATCCGTCACGCGCAACCGGATAACCTCACCAGCGCGCAACCCGGCGCCGTAGGTGGTCATCAGCAGGGCGCGATGCTTGCGGTTGGCAGTCAGGGTAAACAGGCGCACCAGCTCCTCATGGCTGAGGATTTCCGGAAGCTTCAGTGGTTCCCTGGCACGGGGCAGGTAAAACGTGGTGCTGGGTCGGTTCAGGGTGATGTGATAGAGAAACTGCATGCCGTGGCGAATCGTATTGCAGCTCGCCCAGGTCAGGCGTTTCTCCTGACTGAGGTAGAGCAGGTAGTCCTGAACCTCTTGCACTGAGAGCTGATCGGGACTGCGGTGATAGAACCGGGCCAGGCCTTTTACCGACGTGACATAGGATCGTTGCGTGTTCTCGGTCATATTGCGCACCCGCATATCGTTGAGCATCTTCTGTCTGAGCGTTGTCATGGGAATTACCTCCGAATGATGAATAGAAATCACCAGGCGCCGACGGTTTGCCGGCACCCATAGAGAGGAATAGCTGAAGATCGAAAGATTGGCCTGAAGGAGAGACCTGGGGCGTCGGAGTGGAGAGTGAGGCCTGATCAGGCCTATGGGTTCTGAGCTACCTGTGGAAAGCCGTTAGCGACACCTGCAGTCGGGCACCGTCGCGGCCGGAGGACGCGGCTTAGTTCTACAGAAATAATCATGAATAAGCAGAGATCCCCAAATGGGGGGTTCTAGAAACACAATTGGACTACTGAGTCGGCCCCGCTTTGCGATTGCGCTCCGCGATTACATTAGCAACGTGGTAGCAAGCGCTAGCATGAGCCCCATACCCAGAATGTCAGTAAAGGTCGTCAAAAAGATACTGCTCGCCATCGCCGGGTCAGCACCAAAGCGGCGTAGTGTCAGAGGTACCAAGACACCAAAAATACCGCTGCCTATACAGGCGCCAACCATAGCTGTCAGGATGACTGCGCTTAGAACCAATGGATCGGGGGTGTCGGTCATGGTCGCATAGAGGTACATCGCTCCTGCCGCGATCAGCCCGACAAAAAAGCCGTTCATGGCGCCCAGAACTATTTCTTTCCTCAATAGCTTTGCCATCGAGACATCCGCCAGTTCTCCCAGCGTCAGGCTTCGCAAGGTAATGGCAAGCGCCTGACAACCCGTATTGCCACTCTGTCCGGCCAGGACGGGCAAGAATACGGCCAGGGCCACAATTCGCGCGATGGTGTCTTCAAACATCCCCACCACAAAAGCTGCGGCAAACGCGGTAAGCAAATTGACCTGAAGCCAGGGGTGGCGCATAAGAAACGCCTTAAATATGGGCGTGGAGACACGTTCCTCGCTGCTCACACCAACCATGGATCCGGCTTGGGCGCTGATCTCAGTGGCGACGTATTCGAACAGCTTCCAGCCGTAGACCAGACCAACCAACACGCCGGTCTCATCGACTACCGGGTACAGGCGATGCCGTTTGGCCAATGCGGCGTTGACAGCCTCGGGCATGCGGATATCCGGGGTGAATACAAACGGTTCCCTGGTCATGATTTCCTCCAGGGTCTGCCCGGGACGGGCCAGCAGTAAATCACGCATGGCAACGACGCCCAGCAGTCTTCCTGTTTCATCTGTGACGTAAATATACGTAACAGAGGTCACCGGGTGTGTTTTTACGACAAAGTCCAGTGCCCTGGCGACTGTCGTTTCCGGAGATTGTACGCCGAAGGCCTCAATCATCAGCTGTTCAACCGTACCAGCTATCCCATGCAGGTGTTCGACAGAAGGCGGGAGATCATCTTTGGGTTTTGCTTCGGAGGCGAGGTGTGAGGCTATTCGCAGGGCAGCATCGGGCGGCAGCCTGGCGAGCACTTCCTGGATGTCTTCCGGAGTTTCCCGCGCCAATAAGGATGCGGCAATAACCGGGTCCATATCGGCAAAAGCCGCTGGGCCCACTTCTGTTTCTGTGTTTTCAGTATTCATCTCTTTACTTCTCACTTATCAAACATCTTTTCCGCCTGTGACCGCTGTATCCAGATCCTGCACATCTGGACGGCGCTTGCGCTTGGTGCGTGCAGGGATCATTCCGCGCATGGCTTCCATCTTGCCAAAACACAGCAGTTTGTCCCCTGCCTCAAGGAGCCGATCACTGCGCGGATTTGGAATCACCTTGGCGCCACGGTATAGGGTAAGAATATTGACATCGCTTTCTGCAAGCTTGGTCCCAATTACGGTCTGCCCTACAAACTTTGAACCTTCCGGTACGAATATCTCGCTCACGCCGTAGCCCTTACTCACGGTAAGGCGCTGTCTCACGTCAATTTCAGGAAAATCGACCTGGGCGGCGATATAGTCAATAACTGCCCCTGCAATGTCGAGTCCGGTACTTGTTTCTATGCCCTCCAGGCCGGGCGATGAGTTCACCTCCATCACTTGCGGGCCGTCTTTACCTTCTAGCATATCAACACCGGCAACGCTTAAACCCATAATCTGGGTGCACCTTACCGCCGTCTCACGATACTGTTCATCAAGCTCTACCGGCTCAGCGATGCCGCCGCGATGGACATTGCTACGAAACTCCTGACCTTGCGCTACGCGTCGCATGGCTGCCACCACGCGATCACCAACGACAAAAGCGCGAATATCTTTTCCCTTGCTCTCGGCAACGAATTTTTGGATAAGTACGTTTTGCTTCTGACTTTGCAGCAGCTCAATTATCGATTCGGCTTGCTTAATCGAATCGGCGAGCAATACACCGATACCCTGTGTGCCCTCGATCAGTTTGATTACAACGGGCGCTCCTCCCACGCGTTCAATGGCGGGCAGTACATCTTTTTTATCGCGGACAAAGGTGGTTTTCGGAATCCCCACATGGTGTCGACTCAGGAGCTGCAGGCTGCGCAGCTTGTCGCGTGAGTTCAGGATGCCGTGGGGCAGTGTTCGCACAAAATACGTTCATTTCCTGGAACTGGCGCACCACCGCCGTACCGTAGTAGGTGATGGAGGCACCAATGCGCGGCAATACGGCGTCATAATGACTCAATGCTTTTTGTCGGTAGTACAGGTCTGGAGAGCCGCGATCGAGATCAATGGCAAATTTCAGGGTATTGAGAATCTTAACCTGGTGATCCCTTTGTTCCGCGGCTTCTTTCAGGCGCCGGGTACTGTAGGCATTGGGTCCACATGACAGGATGGCTAATTTCATATTTTTACCTTTTTAGTCGAGCGTATAGTTAAAAGTTCAAGTGGTGCGTTCGCCCCTATGGGATACTTTTCTGGCAGCGCGCGTCGTACCTCAATTTTGACCCGAACCAATGGTAGGGGCTTCCTTCATTTCAGCTACATCACCGTTTGCATTACCCAAGCTGGCCACTTCGGGGGCAGCAGTTGCGAAGATTGCACACGAAAATGGCAGTGACAACATCAGCGAGTGCGCAAACCACCGGGGTACTGCAATACCGGTCCCGCTATGCCCGTGTTTGCCGCCGGCCGACTGTTGGGCTCTCTGACCGGGTTCAATCGTCGTTACGGCTTGTGTGCAGGGTCTGGGAATCTTTGAGCACATATAAAACTGACTATCGCCGTTGGGTTTTAAAAAAGGTGGTTTACAGCCGCTGGGCGGCCGAGGCTCTCACTGTATTGACGTTGGTGGTGTGCAGGAAGTCACATCCACGAGCAAATGTCTCACGTGTGACCCGGGGGCGCAGCCTGACGTCTAGATCTTACCAATAGCGACCCTGCGAGCGATCCAAAGTGGCAAGTCTTATAGAAATTATCGTACTACTGTGTCTGAACGCTTTCTTCGTTGCAGCGGAATTTGCGCTGGTAAAAGCTCGCGGTGTTCGCATCGCCAGTATCGCCGCGGCTGGAAACAGCGCAGCAAACATGACGGTACGTATCCAGGGCAACCTTGAGGCCTACCTCGCGGCTTGCCAACTCGGCATTACCATGGCGTCTTTGGGCCTGGGTTGGGTGGGAGAACCGGCAGTTGCTGCGATACTCGAACCGCTATTCAGCAGTTTAGGCTTGTCTGATTCGGTTACTCACACCGTGGCATTTATAACCGGTTTTCTCATCTTTTCCTCTCTCCATATTGTGGTTGGGGAGCAAGTGCCGAAGACTTTCGCTATTCGGCGGCCAGAGCGTGTGTCGCTGGCTATTGCCTATCCATTGCATCTCGCCTATCTAATGGTGTGGCCATTGAACTGGGCGCTCAATCGGACATCCGGCGCCATTCTGTCCTTGTTCAGGGTCGAGGAAGCGACACATGGGGAGATATTTACCGACGAGGAGTTGAAGGATCTGGTGTCGGCATCGCGGGACCACGGAAATATCGAGCTGCAAAAGGCGGATATGCTCCGCAATCTATTTGAATTCGACCAGCATGACGTGCAGCGGGTAATGATTCCCCGACATGCGGTTTGTACGCTGGATATCGCTCTCGATGCTGCTACAAATCAGCGGATAGCATTTGAATCTGGTCATTCGCGCTTCCCGCTAATCGATAGTAGTAATAATAATCGCATTCTTGGTGTCGTATTATTGAAGACGATTTACCGTGCGCAACCAGAAAATGGTGGTGCTAAAAAGGACGCCTGGTCTGAGTTGGAAAAATGCTGCCGCAGTCCGCTGGTCGTGCCGGAAACTCAGAAATCTGCCGTGCTATTTGAGTTGATGCGCGAGCAGCGGAACCATATAGCGTTGGTGGTAGATGAATATGGTCAATTGAGTGGCATTGTCACGCTGGAGGATTTACTGGAGAAAATTGTAGGTGACATAGAGGATGAAACCGATGCCGACGGCGACCAGGAACTGAGCGTCAAACCGGACGGCGACCGCTGGCTCGCAGATGGCCTGACCACACTCAGCACAGTGGAGCGCTTCTTTGGCATTGAACTGGCAGACGATATTGAAGCGAATTCGATCTCCGGGCTGTTGATGCAACGCCTCGAACGTATGCCGGTTGTAGGTGATGCGTGGGTGGAGCACGGCTACCAGTTTCGGGTTGCGGAAATCCGCGGCAGCCGGGTAGGTCAGGTGGAGGTTTCGCAGCTATCGGGCCCCCATATCCCGCACTAAAAGGTCGCTTAGGCCGCGAAGGCGACGTCGGTCCCTTGCGCCTCCTCATGGTATTGGTGCTTAAACTCTTCCAGAGCACGGTACAGACGCATTTTGGTGGCACTTAGGCTCAAACCCAACAGGCAACCAATCTCAGCGATGGGAAGCTCGCCAAAAAAGCGCAGGTGAAGTACCTCCCTGTCGTGTCCCGACAGTGCATTGAGTGCATTGTGTACCGCTTCAATGGGGACGTCGTCAGAGTGGTGGTCAGCATCTTGCTGGGCTTCAAACAGTGCGATAAGCGCGCCTATCTGTAAGGTTGCAGTGTTCTTTTGCTGGCGCCGTATCAGGTTCACACATTCGTTGTGCGCGATAGCACCTAGCCAAGTGCGCAGCGATGAATTGCCTTCAAATTTAGGTAACGCCTTGTGCATGCGCAGCATCACTTCCTGAGCGGTGTCCTGCGCGTCTGCATCGTTTCGTAGTATTTGCGCGCAGCGCTTTAGAACCCAGGGGTAGTAATCCTTGATCAATTTTGCCTTTGCACGTTCTCCCAAGTAGCCGCCAATTCTGGCCTGCTTTATATACGCCAATTCTGGCTTCTCGCCGCCTGTCGACCTGGCGTGACACGGATTATCTGACGTGTTGCTCATTTGCCTGGCTCTCCATTTGATTGCCCAAAGTATCGGGAGCCGAGAGCTTAGAAAAAGCGGCATAACAAATAAAACGATATTTAATTGCTATATCAGAGAATAATATTTATCGTACTAGCATGGATTTGGAGCTGCTCAGGACATTTCTCGAAGTGAACCGGCACCGTCACTTTGGCCGGGCCGGGGAAGCGCTGCATCTCACCCAATCTGCTATCAGCGCACGTATCCGCTCCCTGGAACAGCAGCTGGGCGTAAAATTGTTTATCCGCCAATATCACGACCTGCAACTAACCCCGGAAGGGAGCAGGCTTGTGGGGCGTGCGGACATGATGCTGTCTCGCTGGAGGAAGGCGCGGCAGGAAGTGGCACTGGGCGGCGCCCAGCAGCAGTTGACCATGGGGGGCAGCCTGAGACTGTGGGATGTGGTCTTACAGGACTGGTTCCATATTCTGCGACGCCAGAAACCCCAATTGGCCATTATTGCTGAGATGCACACACCGGATCTGCTGACCAAGCGCCTTCTCGACGGTCACCTGGACATCGCATTCATGTCGGAACCCTCCCAGCTGGAGACGCTGCAAGTGCGAGAAGTGGCGCAGATCGAGCTGGTGATGGTCAGCGCAGAGGAGGGCCAGGCGGCTGAGGAGGCACTGGCCGCCGGGTACATCATGGTCGACTGGGGCCTGGCGCACGTGCTGCAACACCGGCGCCTGTATCCAGATGCACCTGAGCCGCAGTTGCGGGTTGCCCAGGCCCGAATGGCGTTAACCCACATGCTGGAGCTGGGTGGTGCGGCCTACCTACCGGCGCGGATGGTAGACAACGCACTCCATGAACGGCGTCTGTTCAGCGTCTCGGGAGCCGAGTCCATCATGCGTCCTGCCTACGCGGTGTACCCCCTGCGCAGCGGCAAATTGGAATTGCTGGAGCAGATAATCAGCTACTTTGAGTACCCGGTCACAGCGTAGTCCCGGCGGCTCAAGTCTCCGCCAAGCTCTAGATCTTTGACTTCCACGGGACCTGAACCGGCTGGGCAGGCACTTCTGTGTTGATTTACATCTGAGAACGATCCACTAGTGGCATTCAAGAAGCCACCATCTTACCTGGGTAAAGTAGTTGATTGGCGACTGGATATCTGCCCCGAGCTTGGATCAGCGCTGCTTGCAGCTATTTAGAGAAATTGGATCACCCTTGGATGCAATTCATCATGCAGGTGATAAACTACTGATCTTCGACAAGCTCGAGCCAATGCGCGGCATGTTATCAACGCCTACTTGTCGTCGAAGTCCCAAGATTCAGGATTTACACACAGATCTTGGTGTGCAAGTCCCAACCGTGTAATTTCCAGCACAGCAAAGTCCACAGAGCGGAGTAAACACATGACACTCGAACCCCTGATCTGGGTTGGCATTGTGCTGTGCCTGACACAGTCAGCCATTTTTTCCGGTCTGAATATTGCGTTTTTCAGCCTCAGCCGCTTGCAGCTCGAAGTAGAGAGTAAGCGAGGTAACGCGAACGCAAAAACCATACTGAGCCTGAGAGAAGATTCCAACTTCCTGCTCGCCACCGTGCTGTGGGGTAACGTATCAATCAATGTATTGCTGACCCTGTTGTCGGATTCAGTAATGGCGGGTGTTAGTGCCTTCGCGTTTTCCACCTTCGCCATCACCTTTTTCGGTGAGGTTTTTCCCCAGGCCTATTTCTCTCGCAACGCGCTGCGGGTAGCATCCACCCTGGCCCCGGTGATTCGTCTATACCAGGTGCTGCTTTTCCCGGTCACTCGGCCCACCTCCAAACTCCTCGATGCATGGCTGGGTAAGGAAGGCATCACCTATTTCCGGGACAAGGAGTTGAAAGCTTTGATTCATGCTCATACGGAAGCTGAAGAGGGCGAGGTTAAGCATGTGGAAGGTGTGGGCGCTCTCAATTTTCTCGGGATTGACGATATTCTGATCACTGAGGAAGGCGAAACGCTAAATCCACACAGCATAATCGCTCGCCCGGTCACCCTGGATCTGCCGCTACTACCCCAGAAGGGTGATGCAGACTTCGAAGACTTTCTGCAGCTGGCCCACGCCTCACAGTGTAAATGGGTGGTATTGGTCAACGAGGCACATAAGCCGCTACTGGTCATGGACGCCGATGGTTTTCTGCGCGCGGCTCTGTTGGATAAAACGCCTGTCGATGCCTATCGATACTGCCACCGCCCCGTTGTCGTGGAGGACGCGCTGACCACGCTGGCCACGGCGATGAAATTGCTCAAGGATTCCCAGGAATCGTGCAACAGCTCGGACGATGTACTTGATGACGACGTTATCCTGGTATGGATGGAGGGAGACCAGCGAGTGATCACCGGCGCCGATATTCTTGGGCGTCTATTGCGAGGCATAGGCGAGCGACCCAACCTAAGCACCCCGTCGGCGGTGGAACCAGTCCTTCCTGAGAGCTCGGATCTCTGACCAGATTGCAGCTGGGCTGACTGGACTATTTCAGGCGCTAAACTATTTGGCTCTAAACAGCGGCCTTGAACTTCTGTCCTGCAGAAAGCGAGTTAAACAGATTGGAAGATGCGACAATAGTGATTGTCCGCGTTAGTGCACCCTCCGCTGGCTCCTCAAGCATTTCCGCTTGCCAGATAAGACCCGAGGCTTCGGTAAACTCTCCCTGTTTAAGTTCGTCGCCATAAAGTCGATGCACTATGTTGTCGTCGCTGAGTCCACAGGCGAGCAGGCGCAACAGCCAGGCGGACTTTCGGGGCTCAATTGATGTCAGGCCTGCACTTGTTTCGGCCTGAACCCTGATAGTCAGTCGCGTGGCATCGGGTGTGCCGTAACGTGTCGGGAAAGCCTTGTGGAGCAGGCAGACGGCAACAAAAATACCACGCTGCTTGCTGACCTCGGCGAAGTCATTCCATGGCTGGTCCTCCTGCAAGTCGTCCACCAGATTCTGGCGCACGCCGGGCCGCATACTGTCGTCGAACACCGCCTCCAACACAATTTCACCCGCACGTTGATTGCCGATATCCTGGAGTGACATCAGGCAGATATCTTCCAGGTCCTCCTCAGCGATCTCGCCAATATCGTCCGCATCGGCTAGCGCCAGAACTTTTCTGAGAGCCTCGGTATCCCAGTCGCCAGTAAGCGAGTGGATTTCATCCTGAGACAAGACTGAAACATCGAATGTATTGGGCATGCAATAGCTCCTACACCTTTTACCACGTCATGATGGGAGTGACGTTATCCGCTCTGCAGAGTCGGGACAAGTGCGAAGAGTGACGTTGGGTCATTTAGGTAAGTCCAAAAAAAACGCCACCCATGTCAAAATGGGCGGCGCCTGAAACAGTTTGCCGACCATGGGCCGACAAGGACTAGCTTTACCAGTTGAAACCAACACCTATGTTGTAAAGGTAGATGCCGTTATTTGACTTGTTCTGGAAGTCATCGGTGTCGTTGAACAG
>TARA_R110001592_G_scaffold17793_2_pt1 | contig 15276 bp, 13 predicted proteins | sample TARA_R110001592 | Tara Oceans TARA_R110001592 (sample SAMEA4398387) | marine metagenome | biome: Polar Biome; feature: [SRF] surface water layer (ENVO:00010504); material: water (ENVO:00002006), including particulate matter (ENVO:01000060) such as... | depth 5 m
GGCTATTGGAACTTTTGCAAGTTCTGAAAGAGCATCAGAGCTTTGGTTCGCACCTGCTGGATTTAACAGGGGCGGGCTAAGCAAAGGCGGAGCCGCTGGTCTTCCAGTTACGGCTGTGACCGAGAAACTTACTTCTGCTGATCGTGATACTCTTTACGAAGCTAATATCAACCCAATTGCTACGTTCCCTAGTGAGGGCATTGTAATCTTTGGTCAGAAGACCCTTCAGGTTACGCCATCTGCTTTGGATCGCATTAATGTGCGTCGATTGATGATCTTCATTAAGAAAGAGATTTCTAGAATTGCTGCTGGTATTCTTTTTGACCAAAACGTTCGTGCCACTTGGCAACGTTTCACGAGTCAAGCTAATCCACTGCTAGCTAGTGTTAAAGCAAGAATGGGTCTTACAGAGTTCAAGGTTGTGTTGGATGAGACCACCACTACTCCTGACCTGATTGATCGTAACATTCTGTATGCGAAGATTTTCCTCAAACCTGCTCGGGCAATTGAGTTCATCGCAATCGACTTCAACATCACACGCACAGGAGCGGCGTTCGAAGATTAAAAAAAGGGGTAATTTATTTTGCCCCAACTAATTAAAGTATAAAGGGAGAAAACAAGAAATGGGTTTCTGGACAGACGCAACATTACAAGATCCGAAAAGGGCGTATAGATTTTTGGTCACCATCGGTACGATGGAAAATGGCGCACAGTGGTATGCCACAAAAGTAAAGAAGCCAAGCTTTAAGATTGGATCGACGGAACACAAGTTCCTAAACCATACTTTTCACTATCCTACTCGTACTGAGTGGGAAGAGATTTCTCTCACTTTAGTTGACCCTGTTTCTCCTGATGCAGCCAACTCAACAATGGCTATTATTAAAGCTAGTGGGTATGACCCATCTTTGTTGACTGCTGCGTCATACGGAACAACTACTTCCAAATCAGCCGCAGTTTCCGCGCTGGGTGGCATCAAGATCGAGCAAATTGATTCATTGAGCAATCCTATCGAAACATGGACGCTGTGGAATCCCTTCATCACAGGCGTGAATCTGTCTGAGTTGTCTTATGACAGTGATGACATGTCTACGATTGAATTGTCTTTCCGATACGACTGGGCGTACCTTGAGACCGTTACTGCAAGTGCAGTTGGTCCTATTACCAACGAGATTGTTGGAACAAACGCTACGTTACAAGAGACTACATACTTCAAGCCGTAGTATTAATTTTTATAGAGGTGTAAATGGCTAGAAATAATGGAGAACGCTTAGGCGCTCCCGCTGGAATGGGCGGTGACGCTCCTATAGGAGAAGCTCCCCCTAACCCGTCGATGGCGTTTGCAACGCCAACAACGTTTGTTGAGATGCCGTCCAAAGGAGCCCTTTATCCAGAGGGTCACCCTATGCACGGTCGCGAGCAATTAGAAATCCGCTTTATGACGGCGAAAGAAGAAGATATCCTTACTTCTCAAGCCCTACTAAAGAAGGGGATTGCAATTGATAGGATGCTCCAGAGTGTGATCCTTGATAAAAGCATTAGAGTCGAACAGTTGGCTGTAGGGGACAAAAATGCTATAATTGTAGCAGCCCGTATCAGTGGTTATGGTAGTGATTATGAAGTTGCAGTTGTCTGCCCTTCTTGCAGTACCCAAGTTGACTATTCTTTTGATTTAGAGAAGACAACCTATAACCATGGGGAAGATGTTGAAGGCTTCGATGTTCGCAAGACTGAAGCCGGAACTTTCATGATTATAACCCCTAGTCTAAAAGCAGAGGTTGAGATGCGCCCTATGTATGGTGCGGATGAAACATATCTTGCTCAGCTTGCTGTTAACAGAAATAAAAAGAATCTTCCGTCCACAACACTTACAGATCAACTAAAGCGGTTGATTTTGTCTGTAAACGGTAGTACGGACCCAGCCATTCGAGAGTCGTTTATTAACAACGCTCCTGCTATGGATACTCGTTATCTTCGCAGGGCTTATAAAAAGATAAGCCCCAATATTGATATGACCCAAAATTTTGTATGCTCGTCGTGCGGTGCGGAAACCGAAATGGCGGTGCCCTTGACAGCCAAATTTTTTTGGACTCAATGATAACTATATTGAGAGTGTATACGAGCAGTTCTTTTTACTTAAATATTACGCGGGCTGGAGCTTTTATGAAGCATATAACTTGCCCGTCCAGATTCGCTATTGGTTCCTAAAGAGGCTCGAAAAGCAACTTAAACAAGAACAAGATCAGATGGAAGCAGCCCAGAGAAAAGGCGGCTCAGGAAGGTCTATGTCACATGGACCCCCAAAGTAAGGTCGTTGGTGAAAGCCTTCGACCTTTCTTTAATTAGGAACTATTTATAAGGTGAGGATATAATTAGGAGACGCTTGTATGTTAAACGAAGATGAGTTGGGAAATTTTACTATAGACTTTGCCGAAATAAGAAATAACGAACTTAATGAGTCCTTCTTAGCAGCATTTGGTAATTGGGTCAAGTTACTTTTAAACAGAACATTCGGTCAAGGGTCAGGTTCAAAAGGACCTTATGTATCAATAAAGGGAACTCCATCCGAGGTAAAAGCGTTTGCGGGTGCTCTTGGTAACGAAAAGAAATATATCCAAGCTATTCGAAAACACGGTCTTGATGACCCAAGAGTTACCTCTAACAAAGCCAAGCTTGACAAAGCTGTTAAATCATTCGAAAGGACCACTCGCATTAAGTGGCCGTTCAAATAGGAAAAAACTTATAAATGGCACCAGCAGATAGAATAGCTAGACTAGAAGAAGAAAAGACAGCAGCAGAGGCAAGTGCCGCAGCACAAAAGCTGGCTCTTGACGCACTGCGTGCTGCTGGTAAAGAAGCCGAAATAACCACTCAGATGCTGGCTGATCTAGCCGATGCACAAAATGATGCAGCTACTGCTGCACTGGCGCTGGAAAAAGCAACAACTAGAGACGCAGAGGTGATGGCTCGTCTCCGAGAGGAGATACGAGAAACTGCCAAGGTAGCCGATAAATATTCAGCAGCCCTAGACAAAGCAAGAGAAAAAGCCGAAGCGTTTGCTAGCGCAGGAGAGACCCTAGGGACTGAATTGCTAAATCTGGTACCTGTCCTTGGCGGTGGCGTTGACTACATGGACACGTTTGGCGGCAAGCTCGCTGCGGCTAGCGTTAATGCCGGATCTCTTGCTGGTGGTCTTGGAGAAGTAGTGGGTGGTATGTCGGCTGCTTTAAATCCAACTCAGCGTTATACCAATATGTTGTCTGGCGGCACTGAAATGCTGGTCGCCTTCTTTAAGAATTCACTCGCTCTCGGAATAGAAGTTCAGGCGCAATCTGCACAGTTTAATAAAGCTACTGGCATGGCGGGCAAGTATGACGAGGCTATAATGTCTACAGTCCGCGCCACTCAGGATGCAGGTGTTAGCGTAGCCGAAGCAAATGAGGCATTTCAGTCGCTTATCATGACAACTACGCGGTTTACTAAACTCGCTCCCTCGCAACAAGCTGCCCTAGCCAACACTACAGCCGTTCTTAATGAATTGGGGGTAAGCAGTGAAGTTTCGGCACAAGGTTTGCAGATCATGACAACAAGCCTCCAGATGACTGCGGAACAAGCAGAGTCTGAGACTAGAAGAATATTTACCGCAGCACAAGATATAGGTGTTGCCCCTGCTGAGATGGCAGCAGATTTTGTCGCAATGGGCGATAGCCTCGCAGCCTTTGGGAATGACGCTGTTGATGTGTTCATTGATCTAAAAGAGACGGCGAAAGAAACTGGCATTGAGATGTCGTCCCTTCTTGGTATAGCAGAGCAGTTTGACACGTTTGAAGGCGCTGCTGGTTCAGTTGGAAAGCTAAACGCCTTATTAGGTGGTCCATTCTTGAACACAATCGACATGATTTCGGTAACGGAGCCAGCAGAACGAATGTTGATGCTCCAGCAAGCTGTTAATGACGCCGGAACATCTTTCCAAGACATGAACTATTACCAGAGAAAAGCTATTGCTTCTGCGATGGGCTTAAAGGACGCCGCTGAGCTTGGCGCTCTGATGAGAGGCGAACTAGAGGGCATGGGCGGTGCATCAAGTGGTACTGCGAAAAAACTAGAAGAACTTAAAAAAGCTACAAAGTTTACTCAATCACTAGCTGATGAACTGGAAGCTACAAAGCTCGCTTTCACAGCCAGTTTCGAGCCACTCATTAAGTTCGGTATCTTTGTCTTACAAGGGTTGCAGGATCTAGCAGAAGTTATGGGTCCCACCGGCACGATGGTTGTGACCCTTTCGCTCGCCATTGGCTTGATGATCAAAGGATTCACGGGGCTAAGGAGCGTCATCACGGGCTCAGTGCAAGCTATTTCAACTTCGATTGACGGAATGGCAGAAAGTTTAGAAAACGTGGCAAATACCCTTGATGGCATGTCAGATGAGTCAATTGAAAAATTCGGAGAGATGCTGAAAGAGACTGTTGACTCCACAAAGAATGCTGGACCGTCTATATTGGCTGTAGGCGGTGCCATACTTATGGTTGGTACCGGCATCGCCATTGCCGCTATTGGCATGGCACAATTCGTTCAGTCTTTCAAAGGTCTTGAAGGACCCCAATTGACCGCAGCTACCAATGGAATTATAATTTTTGCCTTAGCTTTTGCTGGATTTATGGCTATGTTGATTGGCTTGGTGGCAGGTCCGCAAGCGGGTCTGGTCGCAGGTGCGGTAGGAGTGTTGCTCTCGGTCGGTGGTGCCATTGCCCTAATAGGCTTGGGAATAGGAGTCGCAGCAGCAGGAATGTCCATGCTGGTTTCGTCCATGAGCGCGGCGGCAGAAGATTTTAAAATGATTTCTGAAGCTTTTGAGGCTATGCAGGGCACCAAACTAATAGCATATACGGCAGCTATGTCAGCAACTGCCATGGTTGGAATGACCCCAGCAGGAATGATGATTGCGGCAACTGCTGCTGTAGCCGGAGGCGCAGCATCGGCAGCAGGCGCAGGAGGAGGGTCCGCCCTTCCTAACATTAAGGTGGATATCCACGGAGACCTTAAAAAGTTCGTTACGAGCGCCGATGCAAAATATGTGCAAATTAAGGACATTGCACCGGGAGGAAGAACTCCGACCTTGGCTAATGGCGGGTAATTCGCAGCAATAACTTGTAGTTACGTCTATTTAATAGTAAGAGGTTTAAGTAATGGGTTTTTTTGAAAACATGTTTGGGGCACCAGTAGAAGCTCCCAATGTCTCTATGGATTTGGCAACAGTGGCTGCTTCTTCTAGAGCGGGACAGATGACACCCGGTTATAGTGATCCCGCAGTTGGCTATGCAAATGCCAGAAAGTCTGCTGCTCAGCTTGGATTTATGCATGTCCCTACAGGAGCAACTGTTTATTTTATGGCATTTGTTACAGATTACTCTGACGCATTTGATTCTCAATGGGCAGACGAAAGAGTTTATGGTCGCATGGACCCCGTTATGACCTTCCAAGGCACAAGTCGAAAAATAAGTATTGGATGGGATATACCAGCGGATGGTCCCACTCAGGCGTTTCAGAACTTAAGAAGAGTCCAGAGGCTTGCAAAGTATTTATATCCCATGTACGGTGACGAAGAGGGCGCAACCTCTTTATTAAAGTCTCCTTTATGGAGAGTTAAATTTGGCAACCTAATAGCTAAAGATATGGGAGATAATGTTCAGGACAATGGGCTTTTGTGTGCATGTGCTGGGTTTACTTTTGCCCCTGACATAGATGCGGGCTTTTTTGATTCTTCGTTGGTTAATTTCGGCGGTGCTGAACTGGACATCCGAGGCGGGACCCAAGGTGCTGGAGCACTAGCGCCTAAAGTTATAAAGTTATCTTGCGAATTGACAGTGATACACGAAAAACTACTAGGATGGAACACAAACCACAAGTGGCGCGAATCTAATTCTAATGGTGAAGAATGGTTCCCGTATCAGGTTGGGATGGATGATTCTTTAAGCTATTCAGAGCAAGCAGGGTCCTTTGCGGGCTCTGTGGGGTATTCACCGGGCTTGTTTCCGGGTGAAATAGACCCATATGAAGGATTATCTGACACTGAGGCAGCGGCACTTTCCGAGGCAGAAGCAAACGCTATGACAATAGCAGATTCAAATGGGTGGACTGGAACATAAAATGAAAAGATATAATAATCGCACAACTTTTAGGAACAACGATGAGTTGTATGAAAAAGTGTTGGAGGAAAAAGATAGGTTGTACATAAACCAGTACAGTACCCCTAGATTTCCGCCAATTACGGCTAAAATGAAAACACAACTAACTAGACAGAAGTATGTCTGGAAAACAGGCGACACCTATCAGAGACTCGCAGAGGCTTTCTATGGGGACGCCAAGCATTGGTGGGTTTTGGGCTGGTATAACCAAAAACCTACAGATGCTCTTGTAAAAATTGGAGACACAATTATTATTCCAAAGCCGTTGGACACCATATTACAGTTTTTCGGGGTGTAGGCAATGGATCCAAAAGATGCGTATAAGAAAGGGGTAGAAGAAGAGGGCTCGTGGCAGGACTATAACGAATTGTCAGCAGCACAGCAGTACGCGGTTACACAAGCATACTTGGTCCGTACAGCCTATATGAAAGAGTCTAGAGTCAATCGCCTCTATACAAAAAGAGCGGGCTCAACACAAGAGCAGAACGCAAACCTTGCAGCCACCTGTGCAGACCGCAAAAGAATGGCTAGCATAAAAAAGATTATTAACATTAAGTCTACGGCAGGCGGCGATGCCGGATTTCTCAACAGACTACATTGGGTCAAAGGTTCCGAAAAGGTATTAAATCTTACCCCCGCTCAGTTATCAGAATTGGTGCCTGAAGTTCGCCTCTACAAAGTTGTTTACGATAAAGAAGGCGCAGAAACAGAACATGTAGAGTTTAAATTCCCCTCTAGTACAGATACAAATATGTTAAGCTCAGGAACCGATGTAGGGTTCGGGTTAAAAGCGTTTAAATATAAATATATTGGCAGTAATCCAGCAACCGTGCGAAATGATATTGAAGCGAAACTCGTGCTATATTTTCAAAACTTTGGTGAGCTTCTGAGAGAACGTAAGAGCAGCAAAGGTACACCTTATAAATTTTTAGAGTTGTTTAGCAGGGCAACCAGAATACAAGATGGCACTGACATAGTTAGCGACAACCCGAAACCAGAGATGGCAAAACTTACTCAAACGGATTCTGGTGCCTTAACTCCAACCGCACAAGAATATCAAGGAAATGCCGTCGTAGGTGATAAGTGCGATGACGATATTACCAGCCCTCGCGTGTATAAAGGACCTATAGCTTTCGAAATTAAAGTAGAGGTCGGCTATGGCATCCCGCCCAACAGCACCCTGTATTCGGCTAGCGAGTGGGCTGAAGTAAAAGAAGCGCTAGAATCCGCCAGACAGAATTTTTTTCTAACACTAATCGATCATGATTTTTCTTTTGGTCAAGACGGGACATTTACCTTAGATTTAAACTATCGTGCTCGATTAGCAGGAGTCTTAGAGACGCCAACTGCTGATATATTGAGGCTGGATCAAGAAGGTTCAACTCTTGGATACTCGGATACAGCTACAACGCTAACGTGGCTCGCAGACTCGGGGCTTGCCACCGTTTTTAACGGCACTGTACCGGAAATTGTAGCAAGGCTCAATCACGATATGAAACAAGCCAAGGCATGTTGCGACACAGAAAAAAGAGACTTTATACAAAGACGGCTTGATCGACTAGAAGACGCAATAAGATCTTCTAAATACCAAACGATATCTAAAGCGTTACTGGCTAACGGGCTTATGAAAAACCGACAGACCGATGCCCACACTTTAAAGCATTGGGCGAACAATTCAGGTGCGGGCGGCTACTCAAAAATGCGCGTAGGAGAGGGCGTCGAGACAGACAATACATGGACGGTCCTTTCCGAAAACTCTGGTCTTGCAGAATATAACCTTGGTCCGGTCACGGTAGGCTTGGATGCAGCCGCAAGCGAACAAGATGACCAAACTGCGAAGGGCTACTGGGAATCAGCCAAGGATTTCATCACAGAAAGCTACGAAGAATTCGCCGAGAACATACCTGATACTAGACTAGAAGCATGGGAACTGCTGACGCTTCCCGAGAATCAAATAATAGGCGGAACAGCTTCTGGTAACTCCGGTGCTGACAAACATATGATAGTTAATGTTCCATTTTTTGCTTTGGGGGATCTGTTAAACATAATTATGCAAATGGCGACCCGCGAGGGAGAAGATCTAACCAAAGAAGAGGGAGAGCGAATAGGTCTTTTGCTTGGCACCCTCAAGGTCGTAGGTGACAGCGGCAAAGAAGAGATTCACTGTATTGCGGACTGCCCAATAAGTTGGTTTTCATTTAGAAACTTTTGGTATGAAAAGGTTATAAAACCAAGAAGGACTAAATATCCTGCCATTCAATTTATTCGGGACATCCTAAGAGATATGGTTTTTGGAGCACTAAACTCTCCGTATTGGACCTCTGACGGTAAGCGTGCCAGAAGCAAATTTAGGTTAAATCAAGCATTCTTGGATCTCCCGTCCGCACCTGTCCAAGGGTATGAAAATCCTTTGTTGCTTGAGCAGGCGTTGCAGGGTGATAAGGCAATATCAGCACTAGACTTGGACTCCTTAAGCCCAGAATCTCCGATGTTTCAAGTAGGGTCACATGGCTCGCCGCCAGAAAGCACACATCAGTTCTATGTTGTATGTGTCAAAGGCGGCGGTACCGAGCAGTTTCAGCGCAAGAATATCTATAACTCTGACGACTCTTTGGTTGATCAAAACATTCTTAGTAGGTCACAATATAATCAAGAAAAATTAAATATAGCTAATTTTGGATTTGGTGAAGAAAGAGGTATGTTTATAGAAGCCAACTTCTCTAAAACAGATCTGCCCTACAGAAGAGAGAGTCGCTACTTAGAAGCTGGTAACAGTATCTACGCTCAATTATCTAACGTCTATGACGTTGAGGTAAAGATGTTTGGTAACCCATTTTTTTATCCCGGCATGTATATTTTTGTTAACCCGTTTGGCTTAAGTAAGACCGACGATCCAGAATTAGGAATAGGTCGCCCAGATGCCGCTGGCACAAAAGGAACTGATCCTGTTGTACAAGATTATACTAGGTCTTCTATCTCCAACCTGATGGGGTTGGGAGGTTATTTTGTCGTCACAGAAGTAGCTGGAGAGGTCATTGACTCACAATACCGCGTTACCCTTAAGGCAACGCACGACAATACAGGCTCTAATTTTGATAATGGCGCTGACCATCCGGGTGCAGAAGACAAGTGCGCCGAAGAAGACGAATAAGGGGGATGAAATCAAATGGCAGGTAAATATAACGCAATTAATAAGATGGATGCACGAGCCCTTTTTCTTAATCGAGAATTTTATAAAGATTCTGCACTCAAAGACGCCCCAGCAACTGTTGTGCGCGACTTCTGGAGCCACGAAGATATTTATTACGGCAGGCTCGATACTGATGGGAATGTTGTTTTACCACTGAAGACACGCCTGAAGCCATTACCAGACACAGAGAATAATATCCTTTATGCTTTGGATTTTGTGGTAGACGCCTTTAGGGATTTCAAGCGTATTGCAAATAGAAAAATGTTAGACGGCTGTCTTCCCGTGGAAAATCTAGATGGATCAGAGGAGCCCTATATCGGACCATTTAAGCCAAAAAGAGCCTTTAAGAGTACGATTACTAACTATTCTAGCACTTTGGGTTCAATATACCCCCTTTTTGTAAAAAAATACTTACTAGAGAATAATCAATATCATAAAGTTCTTGATTTTGAAAGCTTTATTAAGGCATTTCGCTATTTTCTTAAGCACGCAGTCAGCGGATCAGTTCCTGTCAATCTCTCCAACTACGCGCTCACCCCCGCTTGTTCTGTCTTGAATACGGGACTTGCTATCGACATATCAGATGATCTGAGTGCTGGCTCTGATAGAGAAAAAGAGGTAAACTTTATTGACAATCCAAGAATGAAGTTTTATATGAATTTGGCGCAAGAGCATGGCTTCTATATTGATAAAAACGTGCCATGGAGACTTGTCGCTAATTTGGGGTCGCCAATTATGCAGAATTACATTGTTAAGCATTTTCCAAGTTACGCGGGAACTGAGAGCCTGTTCGAAGAATACTTTCAGAGCGCGGTCCACAAAGACATAGATATTATTAAAAATTATATGGTCAGCTACTACAATCGCCTAGTTTCAAACCGACCAATTGAGATGGTCTCAAATGCTTCGAACACTTGCTTTGTTCAGGAAGAACGCCATCGTATAACTAAGCAGCAGGTCATCGAGCAATACAGTGACGATTACTGGATTGAGATGTATGTTGAATTGAGGAGTTCGGAGAGTACGATTGGGTATGACCATCAGGCTGTACAGTTTATAATAAAAAATGCACAAGACTTAGCTAAAAAGGTTGACAACACTAGGGCAATCGATTATATTGATTATAAGTTTCGGGGTGTCACCAGCGCACCACGTTCTTATGCTTATGACAGTATATCGGCTGCTCTCTCGGGAGGTGAACCTTTATCTGTTAAAGAAAAAGAAAAGGTCATCAAAATGGTGGCGCAATCAGAGAATACTGTAATCTATTGAGGTATAAGTGCTTTTTCAAACACTGGATAACAAGCAAGAGTGTATAGGAATTTATCATGATGGGGAGTTACTTTTTGGCGAGATTGGAATGGGTAAGATTGAGAATGGAAAATTCACTTGGTCATACGCCCCTTACTTGGAAAGACTCAGCCCTGAGTATGCTTATTTGTACTGTGGGTCTGGGCTTGACATGGTTTGCCCTGAGCATCTCCGCGCCGACTGGCAGTTTGTAAATTCTAAACTTCAGGCTTTTGTGAGGTCGTTTGTTGAGGCTAAAGTGTCTCTAGATGACAACTGTTTTTTTGATCTCGTACCAGAGTCTTTCCTTAAAGACTACTGTTATGTGAAGGATCAAATTTGTAAGTTTGTGTTTGAAAATTACGAAAGACCCGCGAACTATAATCATCTTTTGGCTACCACCAAGTTGTTGCATAAATTGGCTTTCCAAAAACTAAATCTAAATTGGTCAAATCTTCGGAGTCAAATTCACCGGCAATCAATTCGAAAGCAGGTCAAGAATCTCAGAAAAGTTTCGCCATATTGCAAGTATAACTTGTTTGGAACTAAAACGGGACGATTGACAACAAAAAAGAATAGCTTTCCTATTTTAACCATTTCCAAGGAGATGCGACCGGTTATCGAGCCTCAACGAGACTTTTTCGTGAGTTTTGACTTTAACGGTGCAGAATTGAGAACATTAGTGGCTCTAGGGGGCTCTGAGCAGCCTGTAGGGGACATTCACGAGTGGAACAGGGTCAATGTATACCGTGAAACAGGGAGCAGAGAAGAGGCTAAAAAGCGACTTTTTTCTTGGCTTTATAATCCCGGCTCAAAAGACCAAATGGCAAACAAATTTTATGATCGAGACAGTTTGGTAAAACAACACTGGGACGGAACACATGTGAGCACTCCATATGGACGGAAAATCAAGGTTGACAAGAGAAAAGCCCTCAACTATCTGATTCAAAGCACAACCTCAGACATGGTACTCGAACAATCTGTAAAGCTTGATCAATTTTTAGAAGGTTACAAGTCTCGTATTGCTTTTATTATCCACGATGAGGTGGTCTTGGATATGGACAAAGACGAGATGGACCTCCTTCCTCAGATGGAGAAGATTTTTGCGGACACTCGCTTTGGAACTTATATGGTAGGCTCGAAAGAAGGTTCCGATTACGGCGTAGCAGCCTAATTATAGGCGGGAGAGACAAAATGGAACACACACAAGCATGGCAGAGATTTCTCAAGGAAGGGGGCATCAAGTCAACAAAGACTGATGCTCGCCTTACGCCCAATTTAGTAATCAGGGCAATAGACGTATATAAGAGGGTCCTAGCGGACTTCAACCGGTGGCTAGAAAGAGAAAAGCAGCCACCTGTAAGACCCATTCGTCCAGTCGGGTCCGTTACTTATGCACAAAGAGACCTGCAAGACGGAACCGATGTGATATATGGGGACGTTGATTATTTGGTAGAATTCCCGCCTCCACCATCCGCAGGAAAAGAGTATACAGAGGCGAGAAAAGAAGAGAATGCAGTAAAGCGCAAATATCGTAAATTATTCACATCATTTTTAAATTCTGACATGGCGACTCCCGAAGTGGACATCTACGAGACAATGGCAGAAAACTCCGACCCTTTTATGGTAATCCTTGAAGCTCACCCCGGCTTGTTGGTACAGGTGGATACAGTTATCACTTTTCCTGACTACGCTGACTGGCTCTCTACGCGGTACACACCAGAGAGAGGTCTCAAGGGTTATACGATTGGAAAACTCTATAAAGCACTTGGCGATATTTTTCCGCTTACGATTGGTACAGAAGGCGTGATTGCTCGAAAGAAAGACGGAGGTCTAGTTACGGGCAAACAAAGAAAAGGAGTAGAGTTAGAAATTATTAGTAAAAGCCCCAAGACCTTCCTTCTTGATATAGCAGCGTATGTGCTGCAAGATAAAAATGCAGAGATACACCCAGATCTTCAAAAGCACGGCGGCATGACAGGAGAAATATCACTTCGTAAGTTAGCCCAAGGAATTCGAGGCTTGGCTCTCACGCTGGAGGCTAATGAGTACATGGGCGCTTCTGATTTCCTAGCTAAAGTTCTTATGAATTATGAAGAGGGTCTAGAAGAGCACAGAGAGAGAACAACAAAAAGAATAAAAAATAAGATTTCTCAGTTGCAAGATGCTTCACAACGTGATAAGTTAGAGAAGAAGATAAAGGAAATCGATGAAATCAACGCGAAGGCGTTAGAGTCGGTCACTCCAGAACTGAGGGTCTAATGAATGTTATTGGAATGGGGAAGGCAGGGTGTGCAATTGCAGAAGCCCTGAGTGAGTATCCACAATATAAAACTTACAAGATAGACAATGGTCTGGAGGGAAAGCGCTGCTTTAACTTCCCAACTTTTGAGCACCCAGAGGAGTACGAAGCAAGTAATCCAAAGATGAAGACTTTCTTTCGCGGAGTCAAGGGCAAAGTTGTTTTTATCTTATCTGGCGCGGCTAAAATCTCTGGCGCTTCTCTGATAGTGTTGGAGCACCTAAAACACTGTGATATCACGGTCCTGTACATACAGCCAAACAGCAATACTCTTGAGGATATAAAAGTAAAAATGCACAATGTGTGCCTAGGCGTATTTCAGGAGTACGCAAGGTCTGGCGTCTTCGAGCGCTTAATCCTCGTAGACAACGATATGATCGAGAACATCCTAGGTGATATCCCCATTATTGGCTATTACGAAAAACTTAATGAGCTTATTGTATGGGTCTTCCACATGCTCAACGTCCTGAAGAACTCTGAACCGGTAATGGGAAAGATAAATAAAACTAAAACAACTTCGCGCATAACCACGCTTGGAACTGTAGATTTTGAGAGTGGTGAAGAAAAGATGTTTTTTTCCCTTGACAAGATGCGAGAAAAAGGTTACTTTTATCTTCTAAGCGAAAAGGATTTAACTTCGAACGGCAATCTGCTTAAGAAAATAACAGAGCAGGTTAAAAATTTAGAGACGGAGGATGCCAAATCATCTTTCGCAATTTATTCTTCTGAATACGATCAGAATTATGTTTTTTGTATGACTCACACACCATATATCCAGAGGGGGTAATAATGACAGGCTATCAAGCAACATTTACAAAGAAGGACGGCTCATCACGAGAGATTCGTTTTGTTCGTACCGACGACATGCCAGAACAGTGGTTCTCTAAGCATGTTAAAGGTACAGGCAAGAAGCGAGTTCTCAAGGAGGGCAACGAACTTGTTTGGGATATTGAAAACGAGGGCTTTCGAGTCTTCAATTGGGAGACAGTTCAGGGCGAAGTAAAAAAGTTTGACTTTTTACTTGACAGCACTGAGAATGCGTGATACATTAATAACAGCAGAAGGGAAGATTTGCCTTTCTGACTTTAACACTAATAGGAGAAAAAATAATGGGTATTAATCTAGATAAAATGCGAGCTAAGCTCGCTTCATTGCAAAGCAAGGGTGGTAACAACAACTTTTGGAAGCCGCAGGACGGGGAGCAGACAATTCGCATTGTGCCTACCTCTGATGGCGATCCTTTCAAGGATTATTGGTTCCACTATAACCTAGGGAAGAACAATGGCTTCCTTAGTCCGAAGAAGAACTTCGGTGAGAACGATCCTCTTGATGATTTCATCCGCAACCTCTTTAACGAGGGAACTGAAGACAGCATCAAGATGGCTAAAAACCTTATGGCGCGGCAACGCTTTTTTGCTCCCGTCTTGGTTCGCGGCGAAGAAGACAAGGGTGTCCGTATCTGGGGCTTTGGAAAGATGGCTTATCAACAGCTTCTTGAATTGGTCCTAAATCCCGATTACGGTGATATTACGGATACTGAGGAAGGTACTGACCTTACTATTAAGTATGGTAAGCCTCCCGGCGCGTCTTTTCCGCAAACCACAATCACGCCACGGCGAAGAACATCTGCACTTTGTGATGAAGCAGTTGGTGGTTCTGAGAAGTGTGCTGAGCTTCTGGAAAGTATTCCAGAATTCGAGACTCTTTTTGAGCGCAAAACCCCTGAAGAGGTAGGTACTATGCTTGACGAGTGGCTTGAGGGCGATGCAGAAGCAGACGACGGCAAGGAGACGGCAAAATACAATACGTCTGAAACCGATCAGGTGAAGGCAGCTTTTGACGATCTTTTGCAACAAAGTGCATAATGCCGCGCTTTCTCCCGTAAAGGTCTGATTAGAGACTAAAGTGGACCCCGCAGATCAGAGTGGGGGGCGTGCATTGCTTCTCGGCTAGAGCAGTGCGCCCGAATTGATAGCCGACGCGCAGGTTAGGGCATGGCGTTACAGATGCCCTTCTATTTAATATAAGAGGAGATAGAATGTTTAATATGATTAATCGTGATCACGTCTTTGGCGCGATCTTTGGAGTAGGTGCGCTTTTTGCCTTGTCTTTCGTGACAGGGTGTGGTGATGCGGAAGAGGATACGGCTGATACAGCCGTTCCTTCTGTCACTACCACTGAGACTTCTACAAGTACAACCACCACCGAGACTGGCACTACGACTGGTACAACCACTGGTACAACCACTGGAACCACGACTGGTACTACGACCGGAACCACGACGGGCACCACAACAGGTACCGGAACTGGAA